>Ga0209426_1000764_pt1 | contig 27049 bp, 25 predicted proteins | sample Deesub1362B_J571_FD_187697 | JGI IMG/M metagenome (GOLD analysis project Ga0209426, IMG submission 187697) | Deep oceanic, basalt-hosted subsurface ecosystem from Juan de Fuca Ridge flank, Pacific Ocean, CORK Borehole 1362B_J2.571 (SPAdes)... ...
TTTGAAAGCAGGTGAAACGGTAAATTTAACTGCTAAAGAGTTTCAAATTTTATATAAGTTAATGCAAAATCCAAATCATATTGTCACCCGTGAGCAACTCGAAGAATCATTATATGCTTGGGGAGAAGAGATTGAGAGTAATGCGATAGAGGTCTTTATATATCAAATTCGAAAAAAAATTGGTAGCCAACTAATCAAAACTATTCGTGGTTTAGGTTACAGAATGAACTTGGGTTGAACCAATGAAAACCGTCTCATTGCAAAATCAATTAATTAAGACCTCCTTAATCAGCTCAGTCATGGTAGGCAGCTTAGCGCTACTCATATTTGTAGTTGTCTCTGTTTATCAAACCATGCATGTGCAAGATGAAATCATGGATGAGATATCAGATATGCTGCTTCTTTCTGATCTAACCACCAGCTCAGGGAAGCAAATTGATGAGTTAAGTGAACAATTTGATATTCAATACAGATTGAAAAATTCACAACTTGTTTTAACACAATCAGAAGGTTTTCCATTAGATCAAGAACCTCACATTTTTCCTAATGATCATCAGTACGGATTCTTTTGGCAGAATCATCAATTGTGGCGGAGTTATGTTGCGAAAGATCATCAAGCAAATATGAATGTATTGGTGATACAACCGTTAGAGGAAAGATTTGAAGAATTATTGCACAGTTTCGCAGCTTACATCTTGATTTTACTTATGGTGTGGTCATTACAATGGATGATCTTATATTTTTTAATTAAGCGACAGTTCAAAGCAGTACATAAACTTTCTAAGCAAATTTCAGCAAAAAATGCAGAAGACTTAAGTTCCATTAAGTTTGCTGAATTTGAGGTGAAGGAATTACAACCAATCCTAGCTCAATTGAATTATTTGCTTAAACGTTTAGATAATTCATTAAAAGCAGAACAACGCTTTACTGCTGATGCTTCCCATGAGCTAAGATCACCGCTCTCTGCGATTCAGTTGCGCCTACAATTATTACAACGAAAATATCCAGAACGTGCGAAAGAGCTAGATAGCATACAATTAGATGTCTCTCGTGGAATTCAAACACTGGAAAATTTACTTTTACTCGCGCGTTTAGATCCTGAACATCCAGAACATTTGCCAAAGACATATTTTGATTTAAATGAGATGGTGAAACTTCTTTTATCTGACTTTTCAACTGTGATCGAAACAAAAAATTTGGAAATTGTTTATAAAAATATCTTAATTGATAAGAAGTTAGATATTTTTGCTAATGAACAATTAATTTATACCTGCCTGCGAAATATTTTAGATAATGCAATTCGATATTCAGAAGTGAATCATCTAATTCATATAAAACTCGATGATGATTCAGATTACATTAATTTAACAATCGAAAATCAAGGTGCTGGACTCGATACAGAAGTGTTAGAAGGTTTAGGTGAGCGATTCTTTAGGGTGTTGGGAACGAAAACACAAGGTTCAGGTTTAGGGTTATCAATTTGTAAAAAAATAATAGAACTTCATCGTGGTAGGATCACTTTTGCACAATCATCAATTGGTGGATTAAAGGTACAAATACAATTGCCTAAAACTATTTAACGAACAAAAAGAGCAGTACGCGCTGACATACTGCTATTCCCACGTTTATTGTTCTTATACGTTTATTCTTCTATTAATCTTATTTAGTTAAAATTAATCGATTGTTACGAGTAAGGCGTAGGCGATACTCTTCACCTGCATGCATGATACGAATTTCACGTCCTAAGGCAAACAAGTTGTTTGAATGTAACATTGGCAAAGATTGAGCTGAATCTGTACTGCGAGTAAAAAGATTAAAAGGTGCGTTCATTTGTTATGCTCCGTGGTGTGTTTTTTAATGTTTTAAATGATAATCATTATCGAATAGGCCTGTCAATGCAAATTTCATTATTTTACAAAATGATCAAATTATTTATTCTTTGACATGTGAATTGGGTTACAAACTCATTAGAATGAATTTTAAAATATCAAGGATTTTAGATGGTTATGGCAAAAGCTACTGTTGATGTTGCAATCGCAATTCTATTACATAAATCTAAAGTGCTAGTTGGATGGCGACAAGCAAACCAACATCAAGGTAATAAGCATGAATTTCCTGGCGGGAAAATTGAGGAAGGTGAAATACCTGAGCAAGCTTGCCGCAGAGAGGTCTATGAGGAGGTAGGAATCGGATTAAAGGAGTGGCATCAGTTCGATGTTATTCGACATGAATATGAAGATATTATTGTTACTTTACATCTATTCCATGCGTATGTTCCTGATGAGCTTTTAAATTTAATCCATCAACCATGGTCTTGGTTTAGTAGAGATCAACTCGCGGACTTAAACTTTCCAAAAGCAAATTCAACGATTATAGAGCGATTGATCTGGTCTCACTTGATCAAAATTAGTGATCAAGTTGATGAATTACCGAAAACTAATTCACAAATGTATTTACGTATAGAAAGTAAAGACATTGAAAGACTTCAACAGCAATTAATTAAATTGTCTGAACAGCAATTATTGAAGCTGATTGTTAATGTGGATGTTTGGCAACAATTAAATACAGTGTTGCAAGAAAAAATTAAGACAGTCCACCTTAAACAATCTCAGTTAATGCAACTGAAAAAGGGTGATTTGGTTGTAGCTAAACGTTATATCGCAGCTTGCCATGATGCTGTTTCAGTACAACATGCGCATCAGATTGGTTGTGATGCGATTTTTTTAAGCCCTGTAAATCCTACAGCAACTCATCCAAATAGCAAAGTACTTGGTTGGGATGGATTTGCAGCATTAGCTCAAAATAGTGATATTCCAGTTTTTGCTCTAGGAGGCGTTGCGCCAGCAGATTTAGAACAAGCCCAAAAACACAATGCTTATGGGCTTGCTGGAATACGACAATTCAGTTCAATTTAACCAATTAAAGAGCTTGAATTGCTCGACGTGCTTCTTGAGCTTTGACAGGATGATTTCGTGCTTCGCTGGCTTTAAGTACGATCATCCAGAGTTGTTTTTTCATTGAGTTGCTTTGTGCATAACTTAACCCACGACGTGCTAAAGCTTCAGCATTTGCATACTGTTTGCGTTGATCTGCAATTAAGGCTAGATAAAGGTAAGTTTCAGACGCTTGAGGTGCAATACGCTGAGCCTGCAAAGCATATCGTTCAGCTTCAGCGAGTTGCTTCTGTTTATATGCCGCTTGAGTCTTCTGCATTAATGTTCTAAATGCAGGTAACTGACTCCCGTCATTAAATTTCTGCTGTACTTTTTGTTGTGGGACAACAACCTCAACATTTTTACGTTTTATTTCTTTTTGCTCATAAGGTGTAATTTTTACACCCGAAGAAGGTGGTGTAACCTTCTTCTTTTGAGTTGTGGTGGTTGATGGCTGATTCGTCGGTTTTGAAGTGCTCTTTTCAGGTGTTAGGGTACAGCCACCCATAACTAGCATAGCAGTAAGTACTGTTACTTTTTTCATCATTTCAAATCATTCCTTTGAGTTTAATTCTCGCCGTAGTAGCTACCGCTAGAAATAATTCTTGTAGAAGAGTGATTTGATAAATCATTGTCCATTTCTGTTTCACTTTCTCGAATGTAGTTACTAATACCATCGCTTTCATTGCCTTGATTGTCTTCAGTCGATGGGTTGTAAGTCGGTTCAACTTCATAGTGCGATAAACCACAAGTAGTAGCTCGACGGGGAACTGTTTGGCGAAGCAAAGGAATATACATTGCACCATCACAACCTTGAGCAGATAAATCACCGCTAGCACTATCAATCCATTGCCATTGAACATTATCTGTTTGACGTAAATTCACGGGTTCTTGGCGAAGTTGCTTCATGACATTCGTCCAAACAGGTAAAGCGCCTGATGAACCTGTTAAACCTGTTATTTTATTGTCGTCTAAACCCAACCAAACTACCGCAACATGATTACCAGAATATCCTGCGAACCAAGAGTCACGCGTATCATTTGTTGTGCCTGACTTACCAGCTAAATTTAGAGACTGAGGTAAACTGCTATATGCTGAACGACCTGTACCTGAACGCATTACTTGTTGTAAACCATAATTCAAAATATATGCCGCAGCAGGGTCAATCGTTTGTTGTACGTTTAGACCATATCGTTCTAATAAACGACCTTTAGCATCAACAACAGTGCGTATTGTGCGAGGTGGATATTTGAAACCACCAGTAGCGAAGTTTCCATAAATACTTAATACCTCCATCGGTGACATATTGACTGCACCTAGATAGATTGAAGGATAAGCTGGAATGTCTGAAGTTACTCCAAATTGCTTTAATTTATTACTAAAGGTTGATAAGCCAAACTCATTGGCAAGACGTACTGTAGATAAGTTGTATGAATTTGCTAATGCCTGTTGCATTGGTACTACGCCATGTTCGCCACCACTATAGTTTTTAGGCGTCCAACTTTTATCTCCATCAATAGGGATATTGACAGCAGTATCTTCAATAGGGGTAGCCCATGTGTAGCGACCAGATTCTATTGCATTCAAATAGATAATTGGTTTGAGTAATGAACCAACCTGACGTTTAGCATCAAGTGCGCGGTTAAATCCAGTAAAATCTTGAGTAGAACCAACAGCTGCGATTAACTCACCATTTTCAGGATGGGCAACAAGAACAGCACCTTGAAGGTTCTTTAAACGAGAAGGGTTGCTACCTGCTAAGCGTTCTACAGAGCTTTTAAAAGCACTTTGAACTTGAGTTTGAGCTATTGGATCAAGTGTCGTAAAGATTTTTAAGCCTTGATTGGTAATATCACTTTCTTGATATTCTGTGCGTAGTTGGCGACGAACAATATCAAGAAAATCTGGGAATTTAGCAGGTCCTAAAGTTGGTTTACTGACAACATTTAAAGGACGTGCAATTTCATCATGATATTCAGCTTCTGTTAAATAGCCCATGACCAACATGTTATTCAATACGATGTCACGACGTTTTTTAGCTGATTCTGGATTGCGCCAAGGATTGTATAATGATGGACCTTGAACCAAGCCTACTAGGAATGCTTGCTGAGAAATATTAAGTTCACGTAATGGTAAACCAAAATAAAATTGTGAAGCTAAACCGTAACCATTAATTGAGTAGTTGCCATTTTGTCCAAGATTAACTTCATTTAGATACGCTTCAAGAATTTCATCTTTGCTGTAATGAAGTTCAATCAATAAAGCCATTAACGCTTCATTTACTTTTCTTTTGAGCGTTTTTTCAGGAGAAAGGTAGAAGTTCTTGACCAATTGTTGTGTTAGTGTTGAACCACCTTGTCGTTTTCCGCCAGTTGCGTTACTCACTAAAGCACGAGCTGTACCACGAATCGAGACACCATGATGTTGATAAAAATTTCGATCCTCTGTTGAAATGAGTGCTTCAATCAACGGTTTTGGTACTTTATTTAATTTTATGAGTACGCGATCTTCATTATGTTGAGGGTAAATACCACCAATCAATAAAGGCTCTAAACGAGCAACACCCGTATTTGATGGTTTAGTTGATCTAATTTCACTCACTTGACCGTCGATAAATGCAACTTCAAGCACTTGCTCTGGTTCAGTTGTATCACCGTAATCAAAACCACGAGTGTGGACATACATTTGATTACCTTGAATAACATAGCTTCCAGATTTATCGTAATTAGAAGTGTTTTTATAGCCCAAGAGTTTTAACTCTTGAGTAAAATTCTCTTGAGTAATCGGCGCGTTCGCATAGATTTCTAAAGGACGAGCAAATACTTTGGCAGGAATATCCCAACGCTGCCCCTCAAACTTATTGCGGATAATATTATCTAAACGGATCAAATAGATACTAAAAGCAATAAATACACCGATCACTAAAATTGAAAAAATTAGTGCTAGAAAACCGATACCACGTTCACACTTCATAGATTTGCGATAAAACCAAAACAATGAGGGTAATGATGCGATAGCTTATAAGCAATTTGCAATCATAAAACTGTCAATAAATAGCAACATGAAATAAAAACTTTAAGAAAGTGTTGACATTATTCGTATAAAAAAACAACGAATATACATTTTTATACTTTTTAATCAATCATCAACGAAATTTGCACTGTTAATGATATGATAGGCAGGAATCGCGACGGAGCTGAATTATTCGTGCAAATTTCACATAAATCCTTTCGAAATATTGGTCTAATTGGGCGACCAGACAAGTATTCTGTTGTAGAAACGTTATGTTTAATCCATGATCATTTGATCACTTTAGGTTTAAACCCTGTATTCGACCAAGAAACTGCACAACTAGTTCCGTATAGTCATGGACAAACGGTTAGCCGAAATTTACTTGGTGAAGTTGTAGATCTTGTGATTGTTGTAGGAGGGGATGGTTCTTTACTCCATGCAGCACGTGCTTTAGTTCGTTACAACACACCAGTGATTGGGATTAACCGAGGTCGATTAGGATTTTTAACCGATATCAAACCTGCTGAAGCAATTTTTAAACTTGATCAAGTTTTGCAAGGACATTTTCAGTTAGATCGCCGTTTCTTATTAGAAATGGAGGTAAGAACTAACAATGAAACGATTTATGATGCAATTGCATTAAATGATGTAGTTTTGCACTCAGGAAAATCAGTTCATATGATTGATTTTGAGCTGAGCATCGATGGCCAGTATGTTTATCGTCAGCATAGTGATGGTTTAATTGTTTCAACTCCAACAGGATCAACAGCATATGCTTTATCTGGTGGTGGACCTATTTTACATCCAAGCATGGATGCGATCGCTTTAGTTCCGATGCACCCACATACGCTTTCATCAAGACCAATCGTCGTTGGTGGGCACAGTGAAGTTAAAATTACGATACGAGAAAATCGCGTATTACCAATGGTGAGTGCAGATGGACAACACAGTGTGGCATTAAATGTTGGCGACACAGTGCATATTCGTAAACATCCGTTTAAACTAAGCTTATTACATCCACCTGGTTATGATTTTTATATGGCTTGCCGTACTAAACTGGGTTGGAATCAAGATTTTGAATCTTTTCAACAGGATGAATCATGAATATTGAACAAATGCTCGCTATTTTAAATCCTGAAATCGTTGAGCGTCTTAAAACAGCTGTTGAAATTGGTAAATGGCCAAATGGTATTGCATTGACTAAAGAGCAGCGCGAGATTTGTATGCAAGCTGTATACGCTTGGGAAATGGAAAATTTACCTGAAGAACAGCGTAGCGGTTATATCGATCGTGGTACAAAAGAAGAAGGTGAGGAATGTGATGATGATCATCATAAGAATGAGCCTGAATTTAAACCGATTCGTTTCGTTTAAGAAAAATTGAATTAAAAATGCCCTAGATTGCTAGGGCTTTTTTATTGTTATTACTAGTTTAAAATTTAATTATCAGAATTTAGTCTGCTAAATTGTGGTTATAGATACCAAAAGACTTATTAGAAACTATATTTCCACAAAGAATAACGATAGCTATACAAATTAGACAAACCGTTCTGTTTTGTTTATGATCGCCGAAATTTGAGTGATTTTTAATAACAAGAGATGTTAGATCATATATTTCGTGTCTTAGAAAGCCTAGGTATAACTTCACAAAAACGTGCCTTACATATTCAATTTTCTAATCAATATTTAAATTCCCAAGTCTTTTTACAACGCATTGATGGTGAACATCGAATCAATGATGGGCTAATCGCTGAGCTACTATGCTTGTCAACTAATGTAATGATTCCATTAAAACAATTTATTGGTTGTCATGTTGCGATTGATCAGGTGACTGATGCAGGAAAATTATTTCGTACTACAGGGATAATTACCCAAGCACTTCAAGGGCAATCTGATGGAAGTCTCACACTCTATAAACTCACCCTAGAAGACCCAACTGCATTGTGGAAAAAACGCCGCAATAGCCGTGTATTTATGAATAAAACTGCGATTGATGTAGTGGAAATCTTATTTAAAGAATGGCAACAAAAAAGTCCTTTGTTTGCATCAACACTAGTGCTTGATCTCAATGGGTTAAATCAAGAATATGATGTCCGTCCGTTTGTTATGCAACACAATGAAACGGATTATGACTTTCTAACTCGGTTGTTACGTAGTGAAGGTATCAATTGGCTTGTTGATGAAGTAGAACTTATTGTTACAAATAACTTGAGCCCAATCCAAGCCCAAAAGTTACGATTAATTGATGATAATAGTCATTACCAAGCCTTAGAAAGAGGGTCAATTCGTTATCATCGTAGTAGTGCAACAGAACAATACGATAGTATGACCAGCCTTATCGCTGGACGTTCGCTACAACCGACAGCGGTACATATTCAACGCTGGCAAGCCGATGCTCTTGAACAAGAACAAGGTGCAGGTAGTGTCCAAAGTACACATCAACACAGTAATCAATATAATAATGCCAGCCTACAATTAGAAGATGCATGGCATTTCAGTCCTGCATGGATTCAAGATTTGAATGGTGAAGATGGAGCTACAACCTCAGGTAATTCACAAATAGAGAAATTCAACCAAAACTTAGGACAGTACCATAACCTAAAATCTAAATACTTTACGGCAAAGACGACTGTACGCGATACACAAATTGGATACTGGTTTGCATTAGTTGATCACCCTGAAATCGACCAACATATCAGTTCAGACAAAGAATTTCTAATTACAGGTAAAAACTTTTATAACCAAAACAATTTACCCAAAGAACTAAATCAACAAATCGAGCAATTACTTGAACAAAGTCATTGGAAAAGCTCTATTACTAAGATAAATACAGAAGAGCGGCAAGGAAATACACTGTCTTTACAACGACGAAGTATTAAAACTGTGCCCGAATATCATCCACTACAACATCGCCCAGCAGTATCACCACAACGTGCTCAAGTAGTAGGGCCGAGTGGAGATGAAATCCATGTTGATGAATGGGGACGTATAAAAGTTCGTTTTCTATTTACTAGACAAGAAGACCATAATCATGATGGTGGTGCTGGTGCCAATCATAATGACACCGATTCAGCATGGGTAGATGTACTAACCCCTTGGGCTGGTGAAGGTTATGGAGCTCGGTTCTTACCACGTATTGATGAAATCGTAGTTATTGATTTTTTTGATGGCAATATTGATCGCCCTTTTGTAGTGGGAAGAATCCACGAAGCACAACGCTATCCAACAAAATTTGATAATGCAGGTCAGTTACCTGATACCAAGAAATTATCAGGGATTAAATCCAAAGAATATCAAGGTGAAGGATTTAACCAACTACGTTTTGATGATACTACAGGACAGATCAGTGCTCAGTTACAAAGTAGTCACGGCATAAGTCAACTTAACCTAGGTAAGTTGAGTCATCCGAAAAATCAGGCAGAAAGTGAAGAACGTGGTGAAGGTTTTGAATTACGTACTGATCAATGGGGTGCGCTTAGAGCTGACGAGGGTCTGCTCATCACAACTCATTCTCAAGACCAAGCAGAAGGTGAACACCTTGATGCTCAATCAGCTAAACAACAATTTGAAGTTAATCAAAGTAATGCAAAAGCTTTAAGTGAAGTCGCAAAGAATCAACAAACCGATGAAATAGAATCAGTTGAACAATTGAAAGCGTTTGCTAGTCAGATTGAAGAAAAAATTGCCAAATTTAATAAAGCTTTATTGCTACTGAGCTCGCCTGCAGGAATTGGTTTGAGTAGCAGTGATGATATTCATTTATCTGCTGATGGACAGATTAATCAGTTTGCGGGTGATAGTATCAATTTGAGTACGCAGAGAAATTTGGTTGCGCATGTGAGTGGCAAGGTTAGTTTATTCGCTGCTCAGAATGGAATCAAACAAGTAGCTGCTAAAGGTAAGTTTGACATGCATGCTCAAGGCAATGGCATGGATTTACTTGCTAAGCAAGGTATCAAGATTATCTCTACTGAAGATCGAATTGAGATCACTAGTCCCAATGAGATTGTGATTACGGCGGGCGGTTCACAAATTAAAATTAACAGCTCCGGTATTTTTCCTGTTACTGGAGGCAAGTTTGAAGTTAAGGCAGGGCAACATTTGTTTATGGGGGGCAAATGCTCAGGCTGAAATTCCTTTAATACCGACCCTAGGTCAATATAATATCCAATTCGAACTACGTGATAAAGAAACGCAAGACTTAATGCCTTTCACTTCTTACATGTTAATGAACGATCAAGGGCATGTAAGCTATGGAAAAACAGATGCGAATGGTTTGACTCAGGCATTTGTCACCGATAAACAGGAGAATTATTATCTACATGCAATCAATGACAAAATAAAGAAATTGGATAACTAAGATGGCAAAGTATTCTCAACCTAAGTTCGCACAAGCTGTATTAAAGAATTTGCCAAAACATATTGCTTTGTCACGTTTGAAATATGTTATTACAGCAAAAACATCCGAAGCTAAATCTACCTATGTATCTAAACTGACACCTTTTAATAAGTTTATGAAAACCCATAAAATTGAGGTGAACTATGATACTGCGGTTGTTCAAGTTGATATTTTCTTAGATGATAAATGGTATCAGGGGGCAATTCTTCCACATTTAGCACAATCTGAAAGCGGAAAGTTTACCGAGATCAAGTTTAAATACCATCACTCGAAAAGTTCCCCGATAGAAGAAAATAAAATCCAAAAAGTTTATATAAAAGAAGGTATGGAAGTTGGTTGGTTATTGATTCGAGAAGATGAGACTGTCGATGCATTATTAAAACGTATCTATGCATACCATCCTACGGTAAAGGAATTTTCGATTTTTAAAAATAACAATGCCCATTTACCAGAATTATCAACTAATGGACCAATGACTGTGCTTAAACCGTGTCAGGTGGTCATTTTGTCGAATAAATATGGGAACGATCCTAAGTTGAGTGAATATAAGCAGTTAGCAAGTAGTGTTGAGAGCAAATTAAAACTTTTAAGAAAAATAGATAAATTTGATGCAAAGTTTTTAGCCCATAATTATGAGCTTTTATATGATTATTGGAACATGGCACAAGAAATGGTTTTGGCGAACGAAGTCCCCAAAGATAAAGTTGCTGAATTCAAAAAAGTATATTGTGATTCTGATAGAGAAAACACAACTTTGGAGAAAGTAGAAGACAAGGCAGGAGCAATCGTCGGTTATCGAGAGGAAAAAGATAGAGATTTGCGTACTTTAAAGGCAAATGAGGTAAAAGAACTCAAAGAAGAAGCTATTAAAAAGGCAAATAATATTGCAAAGAAAATTGATCAGGCCTATGTCTATGAGGAAAGTATTAGATCACCGTTAGCAAGAGCTGTAAATAGACAGAAGTTTAGAAAAAAATATATCAAGTTATTTAATGAGCTGGATGCTGTAGCAAAGAAAGACTTCCAAGCGGTGAAACAAGTAAATTATTCTCCAGCATTAAAGAGGTTTTTAAAAACTGATATTTTGTTAAGAGATGAAGCATTTAAAGATGGTCTTAAAGCATTTGACCAAAAAATATTAGATTTAGGAAAAATTAGTGCTGGTTTAAAAGATGCTAAACGTTTAGTCATCGGTTTAGGGGTAGCAGTTGGAGTTGTACAAGTTCTGGAAGCATATGCAACTGGTGAAAAAGAGCTTGCCAAAAAAGTGGCATATGTTGAAACAGCAAAATTTGCTGGAGGGATGGCTGGAGGGGCTTTAGGTGGATTTATTGCTGGTATAGTGGTTGGAACATCAGGGGGTGGTGCTATAGTAATTATTGCTATTGCTGCTTATTACGGTGGAAAACAAACTAGTGATTTAATTCAAGAGAAAGCATCAAGATATTTAGAGATTTGTAAATGATTAGTTTAGAAAATATACCAACCGAAGACGTTGTTTTCTTTAGTGTAATTGTTTTTGGAGGACTATATACCATTTTTTTCTATATTATGGTTGGATTCTTCATTAAGAAAAAGAAAGATAATTTTGCTGAAAAATTATTTGGGGATAAAACACACAATTTAAGTTTAGATTTTGAAAATAAATTTATTATATCCACTACATTTGGTCGTTTATATATTTTTTACTTATTCGAAGTGGTTTTGATGAGACGTAAATATATACATATTTTTAAGCAGAAAAAAAATTATATTTTCCCAAATTTGACAAATGAAATTTTTATGTTGGTAATAAATGAAAATAAATTTTTCCTAAATTTTATTTTGGTCTACTTTATTTTCTGTGTATCTTTTTTTGTGTATCTTTTTTTTGTTAATTGAAAAATAATTTTTATATCATTGGGGATGGAGCGTGACAAAAAGTTAACAAAAATTAATTAAAGTTCCAGAAAGAACAGTCTTTAGAAAAAGTCACTTAAGCCAATAATTCAATCATGTTGATGTATGCAATGAACGGTAAATGGGCTCAAGACCTGCCAACCCTAAACACTTTTCAGATTTTAAGAAAAAACATGCCTCACTTTATAGCCAGTTGGGTACAGCACTCAAGGATATGCATATTGTTGAGCCTCAGACTCAAATCCCTTTAATGAGAAAGTATATGAAAACGGATTCTCTTATTCGCTCTGATGCTGTAAGAGGTGGTTTGAAGCATTACGATAAAATGATTGTAGATTTGGGGAAAATCAGTGTTGGCTTAAGAATGGGTAAACAATTGGTTGTGGGTTTAGGCGCTTCAATATTTTTAAAAAAATACAATGGATGCCTACAACACGGGTAATATGGAGCTTACAAAGAAGGTAGCTGTGATAGAAGGTAGTAAGATTGCTGGTGGTATTATCGGAGGAACTGTTGGTAACTTTGGCGGAAAAGTTGTAGCAAGAGGGGTAATTTATATTATTGGTGTTGTGGCTGGGGCAGCTGGATATACAATTTCCTTACCTGTTTCCTTGACTATTACAGCTGTAGTTATTGGTGCAGGTGTGATTGGAGGGGTTAAATATGGTGCAGATTTGGCTGAAGATGAACTCAAAAAAAGGACAGGAGTATGCTAATGGAAAGTCAATTAGTTGATTTTCATGGTAGCATTTTAATTGGCTTACTTGTTATTGGGTTAATGTTACTATTATGTATATATATATATATAATCTATTATTTATCAAAAAAAATAGTAAAGAACTTTCTGAAAAAATATATGGTATTGAAGAATATTTAGATGAGGTAGGTATCTCTTTTGAAAAAGTATTACAACTTAATTTTATATTCTCCACGATGTGGTTTTCATATTTTATATCATACAAACGTAATAAAAAGATGCCGTATTTTGCAAAACGTGGAGAAAAGAGTCCAAGGTTATATCCAAATCTGTATCAGGATAATGTTATTTATTTATGTGAAAAATTTAAAAAACAAATTATTATAAATGAGGTTTTATCTTTGTTAACGTTTATTTTTGGAATCGCATTTTTTTTCTATGAGTCTATTGCTGATTTTTTAATATATTTAGGTTTTTAATACTTCTAAAAATAAGTTGGAGATTTTAGCAAATATATGGCTAAAAAATCACAGGAATATGTAAATTGTACTAGCTTAAATTTAGCCTGACAGTCTTAAGCAAATATCGGTAACTGTCAGATCAGGTTTGAGCTAATACATTTCTATTTTATTTTATAATAAGTCTCATTTAACTCAAACGAGATTCCCAAAGTTCTTTCGCTTTAGCCATAGCTTCAACATAACTATTTACAGTACCCATCGTATATAAAGCAATTCCCATTGTTTCAATCACAGCCATTTCACCATATTCATGTGTTTGCTCACCCAACCAAACTGCTTTAAAGACTGCTAAATCAAGTTCTTCTTCAATAGGACTACGATCTGGTGTCAGTTTAGGTAGTTCATGCTCGTACAATTCACCGTTTTTAATCCCACAAATTAAAGTCTTGGCATCAGGATTACGCTCAAATTCACCACCTTCACCTTTTATCACAGCACTATTTTTATAACCTAATCGAAAAGCTGTTTGTTGATGTGATGATCTGTAAGCAGGATGGAAAATTGCCTGTAAAGTTGCCTTTGCATTAAATGGATTAATTAAACGTGCCAGTGTATGAATTGGTGAGCGAAGACCCATTACATTTCTGAGTGATATTAGATCACTTAAAATAGGTGATATTGCTTCAAGTGGTAAGTAAGCAAAATGATGTTGTTCAAGTTGCTGTTTTACCTCTTGTTGATTATGGCAAATTGGGTAGCCTAAATATTCTAATACCTGTTCAGTATAAACACGGTTAATTGTGTGACCTGATGCTCCATGCATTACAATTTTATAACCATGATGAGCCAATGTTAAAGCTGCAAGAATGAACCATGGATAATGCTTACGTTTTCCAGCATATGAAGACCAATCTAGATCAACATCTAAAGATTCAAAGTTGAGTTGATCTCGTGTTGCTTGAACAAAACCTGCAAGTTCATCAACAGATTCCTCTTTGACACGCAAAAGCATTAAAAATGCGCCAAGTTGAACATCTAGCACTTCATCTTTCAAAATCATGCTAAATGCTTGATATGCTTCTTCATAGCTTAAAGAGCGCGATCCTGTTTTACCTTTACCTAAAATACGAACATATTGAGCAAACGGATGTTCTGCGGTTTTATAAATATTTCGTTTGGTATTCATGATAATTCTGATGTGATCGATAACTAGAAAATAATATGACATAAAGTTGGCTATGTTGAGTAATAAACGCTGAGATAAATTCGGTTTAATTTGTTTTGGCGAAATATTAAACATTACAAGCGAAATTATTGACCGAATCAGTCTAGTGAATTGATGCAAACGGACCATGACATCAACTTGAAAAATCATTAGCATGACTGCGAAACAAACTTTTAAGAACAAAGAAAGCGAAAGGAAATAGCGATGTTAGCTTACGATGCAGATTTGGAACTCTTCCGTGATAATTTCAAACGTTTTATGAGTGAGCATGTTGCTCCACATTACGATCAATGGGAACGTGAAGGCATTATGCCGCGCTCAGTTTGGAATTTACTGGGTGAAAATGGTTTTTTATGTGTAGATGTACCTGAAGAGTACGGTGGCTATGGTGTGCCAACACATTATTCATTGATGTTGGTTGAAGAATCTGCTCGTGCGGGATATTGTGCTTTATCGACAGCAATTTCATGTCACTCTGAAATTGCTGCTCCTTATATTCAACATATTGGTACAGAAGAGCAAAAACAATATTGGTTACCAAAAATGGTATCAGGTGAGGCAGTTGGTGCAATAGGTATGACCGAGCCAGGTGCGGGTTCTGATTTGCAGGCGATGCGTAGTAGTGCAATCCTACAAGGTGATCACTACATTCTAAATGGATCAAAAACATTTATTTCAAATGGTCAACATGCAGATGTTGTTGTTCTTGCAGTAAAAACTGATCCACAAGCACGTGCTAAGGGTGTATCGTTACTACTGGTCGATACACATCTCGAAGGTTTCAAGAAAGGTACTAACCTCGATAAAATTGGCTTGCACTCGCAAGATACATCTGAATTGTTCTTTGATAATGTCAAAGTACCTAAAGATCAATTGCTTGGAAATGCTGGATCTGGTTTTGCTTATTTGATGCAAGAATTGCCTCGTGAACGTACAGCAATTGCATCTACCGCTTTAGGGGCAATTCGTGGTGCAATTGATTTAGCTACTGCTTATGTAAAAGAGCGTCAAGCATTTGGTCAGGCAATTTCGCAGTTCCAAAATACGCGTTTTGTATTGGCTCAAGCGAAGATTGATGAGTTGGCAACAGCAGCTTTCTACAATCAGAACGTAGAGCTTTATATGGAAGGTAAGTTAGATGTTGAAACGGCTGCTGCACTGAAGAGTTTCAGTACAGATATGCAAATGAAGGTATCTGATAACTTACTTCAGTTATTTGGTGGTTATGGTTATATGACTGAATATCCAATCTCACGTTTCTTTGTTGATGCTCGTATTCAACGTATTTATGGTGGTACCAACGAGATTATGAAAGAAATCGTAGCTCGTGGATTGATTGGTAAATCATAAGCCGACTTTGATATCCTAAGCCTGCTTTTAGCAGGCTTTTTTATTGTTCTTCTGTTGAATATTGAATCACTGGATAAGTTTTCTGTTTAGGGAGCTTTTGTAAAGCACGATTGATATCAAGCAGAAATTTATCTGCTTCATCTTGATTTGGCCAATGATTATTATATTGGCTTCTTTTTTGAATATTCACACTACATCCTGTAACTTCCATATTCTCTGGATTAAATGACCAATCATTTGGATTTTTCAAAGTAACGTCCAATGCACTATCACAACTTTTCCAGAGCTTTACGAATGAATTTTCTGTTTGAGGTTTCAGCTCTTTAACAGGATAAATAGAATAGCCTTTCATTTCTGAATTAAAAAATTTGATAAATAGATAAGAGGGCATTCCTCCCCAATTGATCGCAGTATTTGGTGGAAGTTCAATGCTTGTTAAATCTTTTTCATTTAATGGATGTTGCTGTTGGTCTTTTTGAAATGAATTTTTTGATTTGTATTTGAGTTTGGTTGCGTTAGGAACAGTTATTCCTCTGATTTGAGTTGTTGTCGTTGTAACATAATAGGGTGAAGAATCTTTATTACATCCTGTTGGATTATAGCAGCCTATGCATCCTGTTAGACTTGTGGCGATTAAGCTAATCAGTAAAGGTGTTTTTATATTCATTATCATCATGGATGGCATCAATTTTTATTTATTACAGATTTTATCAAACTTGATTGAATTTTGTCTGTTGTGATTGAATAAAGCGGAATCTGATGCTTGATGAATAATTTTAAAAACAAAGGTCGGGATTGTAATGATTTGCAAAAAAACATTTATAAAAATACGCAAGGGCTTTGACCTAAGCAAAAAGAGTTAAATCTTCGCGTGTTTAAAGCGTTAAAGTCTTGTTATACTAGCTTCGCATAACAGTTCATAGATGAATTGTAACCCATTTATATAGATGATTTTGCTGAGGCTGCATTCAATGGTAAACGATGGACAAAACACATCGACGTCACTTAATTTAGAACAAATTCGTAATGATATAGATAGTGTTGATCAACAAATCCAAGAATTACTTAACCGTCGAGCTACGCTGGCTGAAGCTGTAGCAAAAGCGAAATTTGCAGCTGAAGAAAACCCATTATTTTATCGTCCTGAACGTGAGGCTCAAGTTCTCCGTAAGGTGATGGAACGTAATCAAGGTCCATTGTCTGATGCGACGATGGCACGTTTATTTCGTGAAATCATGTCCGCTTGTTTAGCACTTGAAGCACCTCAAAGCATTGCATTTCTAGGTCCTGAAGGTACATATACGCATTCAGCTGTGCTAAAACATTTTGGTAAAGATGCAGTTGTGCGCCCATTGCCAACGATTGATGAAGTGTTCCGTGAAGTTGAAGCTGGTGGTGCGCATTATGGTGTTGTTCCAGTTGAGAATTCATCAGAAGGTATCGTAAACCACACTTTAGATTGCTTTAAATCATCTACTTTAAATGTGATTGGTGAAGTAGAACTTCGCATTCATCATCAATTTCTCGTATCTGAAAATACTCGTAAAGACAGCATCAAACAGATTTATGCACATCAACAAACCCTTGCTCAATGTCGCAAATGGTTAGATGCGCATTATCCAGGTGTAGAGCGTGTAGCGCTTAATTCAAATGCGGAAGCTGCTCGCCGTATTCGTAATGAGTGGCATTCTGCCGCTATTGCTTCAGATATTGCTGCAAGTATGTATAACTTAGAGATATTACATAGCAACATTGAAGATAACCCTGAAAATACGACACGTTTCCTTGTGATTGGTCGCGAGAAAATTCCACAAAGTGGTAATGATAAAACGTCTTTACTAATCTCTGCACATGATCGTGCGGGTGCTTTATTGGAAATCCTTGCGCCATTTGCCAAACATAAAATTAGTTTGACTAGTATTGAAACTCGTCCAGCGCTTCCTGAGAAATGGGCTTATGTTTTCTTCATTGATTTGGAAGGGCATATTGATCAAGAAAATGTAGCTGCAGCATTAGATGAAATTCGACCTAATGTAAAAGAATTGCGAGTATTGGGTTCATATCCTATCGCTGTTTTATAGTTCAATTTATTTTAAATCCGTTCCAGTCTCCCTCTTTAAAGGGAGATACTTTCCGATCTTTTTTAAAGAGAGTTTAGAGAGATTTTCAGATAGGCAAAAATGTTTTATGTCTCAACCATTATTTAAGAAAGTTGCATTTATTGGGCTTGGGCTGATAGGGTCGAGTCTTGCTCGTGTGATTGTGGCAGAACAGCTTGCTGGTCAAATTGTTGCGTCAACACGCTCAAAAAAAACATTAGAAGATGCCAAAACACTAGGGCTCATTCAATACGGTTATGCAACACCTGAAGAAGCTGTTCAAGATGCAGATTTAATTGTTTTAGCCTTACCTGTCAGAGCGACGCAAAAAGTACTTGAACAGATCAAACCTTATCTAACTGAAAATGTCATTATCACAGATGTTGGTAGCACTAAAGGTAATGTGGTTGAAGCTGCTAAAGCGGTCTTTGGTGAAAATTTACCTATAGGTTTTGTACCTGGACATCCAATTGCAGGTGCCGAACATACAGGTGTGCATGCGGGTAAAGTTGATTTATTTGCTAATCATAAAGTGATTTTGACGCCACTACCGACTAGTGCAGATTGGGCTGTTGAGAAGTTGATTCAACTATGGTCTGCTGCAAAAGCAGAAGTTATATGCATGGATGTGAAGAAGCATGATGAGGTGCTTGCACATACAAGCCACTTACCACATTTGATGGCATTTAATTTGGTTGAGCAGCTTGCAAACCGTGAAGATAATTTAGACATTTTTCGCTATGCTGCAGGTGGTTTTCGTGATTTCTCACGTATCGCAGCAAGCGATCCTCAGATGTGGCATGACATTTTCTTTGCCAATAAAACTGCAATCTTGAATGCTGTAGAGGGTTTTGAACAGCAGTTATCAGTTTTGAAGAAACTGATTGAACAAGAAGATTCACAAGCATTGATGGGTTTGCTTGGCCATGCGCAAGCTGCACGCCAACACTTTAATCATATGTTAGCCAAAAAACCTTTGATGGAGAAAAACAAGGTGACACAGCAATTTACCATTTTGCCCGGAAAGAAAACATTTACAGGTAAATTCACCGTACCAGGTGATAAGTCTGTGTCACATCGCTCTATCATGTTTGGTGCGATTGCAGAAGGCACAACTCATGTAACAGGTTTCTTGGAAGGCGAAGATGCTTTAGCAACTCTCCAAGCTTTTCGTGATATGGGAGTGAGCATCGAAGGTCCAAAGAATGGCGAAGTGACGATTCATGGCGTTGGAATGCAAGGTCTAAAAGCACCTGCTGGTGCTTTATACATGGGTAACTCAGGCACAAGTATGCGCTTGTTGTCTGGAATGCTTTCTGCTCAAAAATTTGATTCTGTCATGACTGGTGATGCGTCGCTGTCTAAGCGTCCTATGGAGCGTATTGCAAAACCATTGCGTTTGATGGGAGCGCAAATTCAAACCACAGGTGAGAAAGGTATACCACCAATTAGCATTACGGGTAGCCAAGTTTTAAAGGGTATTGATTACGACTTACCAATGGCTTCTGCTCAAGTCAAATCAGGTATTTTACTAGCAGGTCTATGGGCTGAAGGTGAAACTTCGGTAACAGAACCAGAGCCAACGCGTGATCACACAGAACGTATGTTGCGTGCTTTTGGTTATAATGTGAAAACTGAAGGTAATAAAATCTCACTTGTGGGTGGTGGTAAGTTAGTTGGTACTGATATTCAAGTTCCTTCTGATATTTCATCGGCTGCATTCTTCATGGTGGGTGCCGCAATCACAGAAGGTGCTGATGTAGTTCTTGAAGCTGTTGGAATCAATCCAACACGTACTGGTGTGATTGAAATTCTTAAACAGATGGGTGCTGATTTGACGGTAGAAAATGAGCGTATTGCAGGTGGTGAACCTATCGCAGATATTCATATCAAAGGTTCTCGTACACTCAAGGGTATTCACATGCCTGAAGATCAAGTACCTTTGGCAATTGATGAGTTCCCAGCATTATTCATTGCTGCAGCATGTGCGGAAGGTCAAACAGTATTAACTGGTGCTGCTGAATTACGTGTCAAAGAATCTGATCGTATCCAAGTGATGGCAGATGGTTTGAAAATCATGGGCATCGATTGTACGCCAACAGAAGACGGTATCATTATCGAAGGTAAAGGCAAATCAGGTGATTGGTCTGCAATCTTTAATGGTGGCGAGATTGAATCACACCATGACCATCGCATAGCAATGAGTTTCAGTATTGCTGGTTTAAGAACCGCTGGTGCGATTACAATTCATGGTACAGAGACGGTTGCGACTAGTTTCCCAACTTTTACTGAACTAGCAAATGCTGCTGGTTTGGATTTACAAGTTGTGAACCAATAATGTGTAGGATAGCAGCATTTAATTCAATAAATGCTGCTATCTCAAGCTGATTTATAACAATAAAGTTTCAAATCTCTCATCTCGATTGAAAAATAATTAAGTTTTGCTTTGTACATATCTAATCGCGTCGAAATTCCTAAAATTTGAACAAGAAGTAAGACAATCGGCTAATCAATTAAAGACAATTGTATATATAATAATTCATACCGCTGCAGTAGGCTTTACTCTGCGATCCAGAGTTAAAAAACATAAAAATAGAGGGAATACCATGAGAACGTTGCAATTCATAGCAGATTGCCCAAAACATGGATTGATCGATCATCCACCGAATGAATGTTACATTACTCAAGAGTATGTAGCAGCGTTATTGTATAAGCAATTAGAACAATATGGTTTTGATGCTCAACACATTCGACATGAACATCAAAAAATTGAAGTTCGTATAGATAACCATCATTTGCCACTCTCTATTTTATGTTCTCAGCAAGATGTGGAAGGACATATCTTGTGTCAAATTTCAGCCAATCCACAGCAAGAACAAGCATGGTTTGAACGTATAGAGACACAAAGCATCATTCGTCAATTAGCTCAAGCTGTTGAAAATAGTTTAAAAGCTGAACATAGTTTTTCTGATTTTGTTTGGAAATCTTAATTACATATTTTTTAGCTCTATATATCTAAAGTGGATAACAAATCTGTTGATCCACTTTTTTTATTAATATTAATTAGAAATATTTATTTTTATAGTGACATTATTTAATAAAAATTAACAAATGAAAAAAATAATAGTGTTTGGATTTTGAACTACTTTTCAATTAATTTAAAAATGTTTTTTAACAAAGAATTACTCAATCTCCTCCTTTTATTCATAATACTTTTCCAGAGAATTAATATGACCACTATATCTAGTAATTATCTTAAAGGCTTTAGTGTATTGTTCGTTTCTTTACTTGCGGCATGTAATAGCGATGATAAAAATACAACTAACAATGCTTTTAACCAAAAACTAGTCGATGGAACAATTTCGTCACTACAAACACTTAGTCAAAATTTAGTATGGCAAGAAAATCAATGTGATAGTGTTTATTCAAAGGTGATAAATGATGCAGAGATTGCTGGGAAATCAGCTTTAGAATTAAGAACAAAACTTAATAGTACAAATAACTTAAGTTTGTTATTGGAACAGCAAATTATTCCAAAACTTATCCAGCTTACTGAAGAGTCCACTACTTTAAGAGCTAGATGTAATGCTCCAGATTATGACGGCACAGGGGTAAGTAGTGAAAGACCAGCGATGTTAAGAGAGATGTTAAGCGAATGGCAAGGGACTATAAATTTATTGATTCGTCAAATAAATAACACTCCTAATATGAATCCTAAAATTAAATTAGCAGCTTTAACACATACAAACATTAATGAAGCAACACCAGAAAAAACAAAGTTTAAAGACTGTTCGGATAGTTTTTGTCCAGAAATGACGGTTATTCCTTCTGGTAGTTTTTTGATGGGTGGAAATCTGCAAGAGCAACAACAACAAAATGTTCCCACTCAATCGCGACCCTATGAATTACCTCAACACATGGTGAGAATCGAAAAGCCATTTGCTATGTCTACATATGAAACAACCATTGCGGAGTTTCAAGCATTTCAAAAGGAGACTGGCTGGCAGGTACAAGGCTGTCGTAATTGGGAAGCACGTGATGGGATTTTTAATATGTGGTATCGAGATGATTTAAACCCAACTAACGCAGGTATGAACCAAACGCCGCAAGATCCTGTTGTATGTGTACGCCGTGAAGATGGGAGAGCATTTGCAGAGTGGTTATCCAAAAAAACAGGGCAAACCTACCGTTTACCTACAGAGGCCGAATGGGAATATGCTGCTCGTGCAGGAACTTCGACTGCATTTTACTGGGGTGATGATTTGAATCGAGATCAAGCTTGTAAATATGCAAATGTGTTAGATCCAACCACAGTTTTTGCATTGCCACAAACAAGCTCGTGGAACTTATTTAATTGTACTGATGGCTATGCTTATACCTCACCTGTTGGGAAGTTTATACCAAACAACTTTGGTTTATACGATATGACAGCAAATGCACGGGAGTGGGTAGATGATTGTTGGCACTCAAATTATGAGAATGCACCTGTAACTAATCATATTTGGGGTGAGGAGAATAACGGACAATGTAATTTCCCTGTGTTACGTGGAGGTGCGTGGATATACAACACTTATAATGCTCGAACAGCCTATCGAAATGCTTATGTAACTTCTCAAGCACGTTCGATCATGTGGGGATTCCGCTTAGTTCGTGAAATTTAGTTATCACTTTTAGTTTACTAAGGAATGATTGATCATTTTTATTAAAAATCGACGTAAGTTTTAAGCTAAGAAATAAACTAAATTTACGTTGATTGAATATTTACTTTTTAATGATTTAAGTATATTTAAATCCATCATATACATTATTTTTGTGAGTATAACTGTATGATACAGTTTGATTTTTCTAAACTATCTCCCCAAGTGGTTTGGCGACATTTTGAGACTTTGTGTACGATTCCACGACCATCAAAACACGAACAACAGTTAAGACAACATCTAAAAGATTGGGCGGAACAGCGCAACCTAGAAACCTATGTTGATGACATTGGCAATTTAATTATTCGAAAAGCTGCTACAGCGGGTAGAGAGCAAGTTGCAGGTGTGATTTTGCAGGGACACTTAGATATGGTGACTCAGGCAAATCGTGGTACTCAACATGATTTCTTTAAAGATTCCATTCAACCTGTATTAAAAGATGGCTGGCTTATTGCTGAAAACACAACATTGGGCGCAGATAATGGTATCGGAGTAGCGCTTGCACTTGCTGTATTAGAATCAAATGATGTTGCGCATGGTCCGATTGAAGTCCTACTCACTATTGATGAAGAAGCAGGAATGAGCGGTGCTTGTTTGCTTGAGTCGGGTGTTTTAACAGGGCAATGGCTATTTAATATTGATACCGAAGAATGGGGTGAGCTCTATCTTGGCTGTGCAGGCAGTATTGATCTAGAAGTAGGACAGTCACTTCAATATGAACCAGCACCTGAAAATTTGATTTTTGTTGATCTTTTGGTATCTGGATTGAAAGGTGGTCACTCAGGTGTTGATATTCATTTGGGGCGTGGAAATGCCAATGTGATTTTAGCCAATTTCCTGAATGATTATTTATCGCAAACAAATGGACGATTGGTTGAGTTTATCGGTGGAACCGCACGCAATGCTATACCACGTGAAGCTGTAGCAACAATTGCAATTAAATCGGGACAATTACCTGAGCTAGAAAAAGCAGTTGCTGTGATACAAGCTGAATGGCAAAAAAAGTTACAAGGTATTGATGATCAGTTGCAAATCATCGTGCAGCAAAATTCCAATCAGATTGATGAAGTTATTACATTGCCGCAGCAACAAGCTTGGTTGCAGGCATTGGCAACGTGTCCATATGGTATTTCACAGTGGAGTCGTGCTTTACCTGATGTGGTTGAAACCTCGAATAATATTGGTGTGGTCAAACTGACTAAAGATGAGGCGAAGACTTTAATTATGGTTCGTTCTATGGTGAACCAAGAAGCACTAACATTTGCCCAGAATATCCAACTGCACTTTGCAAAGTTTAGTATTCAATCCGAGTTAACACCTTTAGTTTCAGGTTGGACACCAAATCCCGATTCAGCTGCGTTGAAATGTCTGCAACAAGCTTATCAATCTGCATTTGAAATTGAGCCGAATTTAAAAGTCATACATGCAGGTTTGGAGTGTGGAATTATTGCTGAACACTATCCAGATTTACAGATGGTATCGTTTGGTCCTGATATTCAAGGTGCGCATGCACCAGGTGAACGAGTTAAGGTAGATACGGTAGAGAAGTGCTGGAAGTTACTGGTCACGGCTTTGGAATCTGTAAGATAAATTTCATAGAAAAGAAGCTCATTCATGAGCTTCTTAAACTTTGACAATGACCTGAAACAGATTTTTGTCTAGTTCAATAAATTCAATTTCACAATCAATAAATTTTTCAATCATCACGGCTTGTGTGCGGGTATGTTCGCTAATACATTGTGCGGTAAATTCACCACCTTGCCCCAATGCCAAAGGTAATAGTAACTGATCCGCTAAATATTCATCTACTACAGCTTGAGAAGCAATATATCGCTTCACCTGTTCCGCCAAATGATTGGCTATTTGTTCTGCACTTTTGCGCATTTCACCTAAAGTAGTAAATAGCTGAACGTGATTTTGATGTGCAACTTTGACGTACGCTGTATTGCCTTGACTGATGCCATTTAAATGGAATTGCTGCTGAGTATCTAATTTCAATCTTTTATTTAACGTTGCCAGTTCACGTTGTGCAATTTGTGCTTCTTCGGAAAGGTTGAGTACTGCTGCGAAAGCCTCTGTGCTTTGCAAAGTACCACGATCTAATAAATTTAGTTTGTTCCGATGTTGCCACGGTTGAATCTTGATTTGAATTTCACCAGCACCAATCGGGAAGAAACCTGCTTTATTTAATTTAAATTCGACTTTTATTCCAAGTTTTTCTAATGCTGGTAAAAAGCAATGCTCGATAAAATCTGCAGTTGGTGCAAGCGGGTTATGTGTACCTCCGAAAATTGTGAGTTCACTGGCTTCATTTTGTAATAACAAAGCAGGTAAAAGAGTTTGTAAAACCAGTGTTGTGCTTCCAGCTGAACCAATCTGGAATTGGTATTTTCCATTTTGTACATGCTGTGGCGCAAAATATAAATGCTGGCTATGGAGTTCAGCACCTTCTACATAAGCTTGGCTGATGTGTTGAGATGCCTGTACACAGACTAAATGCTGACGCATTAAGCCTGGTTTTTTACGCCCAGCACGAATGTTGATTAATTCAAATGCTTGACCTGTAATCATCGAAAGAGCGAGGGCAGTTCTTAAAATCTGCCCACCACCTTCACCTTGTGAACCATCAATTTGGATGGTTGCTGGCATATTTGCCAAAGCCTTATTCACGTCTATTTTCCTTATTTTCTAATTTAATGAACATACTGTCAGTACATGGTAATGCGAAGTAACGCGTGACTTTGCTTTTGGCAAAGTTTTGCTAAGTACATGGTGCTGAGCCTAATCAGTGAAGATTGATGCACGGCTCACATGCTGCCATAGCCGCCTGAATTATTTTCAATCCCTCAGATCGGAGTAAAGCAGGATCTTGTACTCGCCCAGTATGTCCAAACTGTGCTTGTGAACTAAATTCACAAAATCTGTTGTCTATTCAACTAAATCAATCTGCCAATTTACAGCTTGAATCTTGATGTTTATATCACGCAGTTTGGCACTGATATCATCAGCTTTTTTTTGTAAAATAGAAACTGGGATAACTTTCTGCCACTTGATTTCACGAGCGCTATAACGGTCGGGTTCACGATGTGTGTTGGCAATCGCATCAATGAGAATCTTATGCTGTTCGGCATAACTATCACGTAAGCTTAATAGGGACAGCAATATTTTGTCATCCTCTAATTTTGCTTGCGCATTGGTTAAATGAATACGGCAAATCAACTGATTGCTTTCTTGGGTTAAAGCAAATACCTGTTTGATCAGTTCATTTGGATCTTCACTCGGTTCATCACCATCTTGTACCAATACATTGGCGTTGATCCGTTGTTTTAATGAAGCGAGCTTTTTTTGTTGATCGCTTCGAAGTAAAAGTGCTTCTGCGAGTTTCATCTTTTATTTTCCTAAAAATTTATTCTTTAATCTGTTGAGCTTGCAAGTAGTAAACAGCCTTTCTTTAGCTGTGGTGAGTAGACAGTTAGGCACCAATTCCCCCACCATTCTCGGCCGGGTTCAAAATAATCATTCCATTCGGAATCGTTATCTCGACCACTACCTGGCTAGCCAACCCAATCATATATTTCACAGTCTTTTTCAGTTAAAAGACATAATTGCGTGAATGTTTTGAAGAATGCTACTCGATGAGACTGGGCAAGGGTTGTTTCATAGGGTGGATCAATGATTGCCTCTAACAAGCTTAAAAACCAATTGTGTCCAAAAAATAGATTAGGTTTGTCCAAACAATTAAGATTTACTAGGCTGCGATCTAATTCCTCTATGGCTAGTGAGTTCAAGTCTGACGTTCTTTCTAAGGCTAAACTTTCACAATTCAATAGCATCTGTTGATGAATAGTCAGCGTATTTGAAGATTCTGTTTGATGTGTGACATCAAACAATAAAACTTCAAATACGGCTTGTATGGCATCAAGATTAGATTGTAAATCTTTGGTCTTCAAATGATCTAATTGGACAAACATATGCTCACCTTCTGGTTGTGCTCAGGTATCTATCCCTTAACACAAACTACTTGTCGTAATGTATAAACCACTTCAACCAAATCTTTTTGTGCATTCATCACATCTTCAATCGGTTTATACGCCGATGGAATTTCATCAATCACAGCCGCATCTTTACGGCATTCCACACCTTCAGTCTGGGCAATCTGATCTTCGACAGTAAAACGGCGTTTGGCTTCCGCACGGCTCATCACACGACCTGCACCATGCGAACATGAACAAAAGGATTCCTGATTTCCAAGACCACGAACAATAAAGGACTTGGCAC
>Ga0209426_1000765_pt1 | contig 27048 bp, 29 predicted proteins | sample Deesub1362B_J571_FD_187697 | JGI IMG/M metagenome (GOLD analysis project Ga0209426, IMG submission 187697) | Deep oceanic, basalt-hosted subsurface ecosystem from Juan de Fuca Ridge flank, Pacific Ocean, CORK Borehole 1362B_J2.571 (SPAdes)... ...
CTCGCCTTCTAAAAAGACCAAGCCGTGCTTCTCAGCATAGCGTTTTGCCTCACGCTTGCTCAGGGCACCGCCATTGTCGCCCATCATTTCACATATCGTCGCTATTGGGGTTAGGCCAGCCATCTCAGTCAGGGCGACACTCAGCTCAGTGTGCCCCCGCCTTGAGCGCAGCAAACCATCGGCAGCGCGCAGGAGTATCACATGCCCCGGGGAGCGGAAGTTTTTGCCGAACAGAGCGCGCTTCTCGCCGTTTAGTGAGGCTAAGCGTGCCAGCTCGCGTATAGTGAGCGCCCTGTCGCTGTCGGTTATGCCTGTGAAGGTACGCCTGTGGTTTATTGTTATGGAGAAGGAGGAGCGCTCATCGTAAGGTATATCATTAGCCTCAAGTGCGTTTAGCACAGGAAATCTTTCCGCGGCGCTGCTCAGCACGTCGCTGAGAAAGGGCAAGCCAAGCTCCTTAGCTATCATTGGATGCACCGCCGTGCAGATCAGCCCGCCCCCATCCTTGCGCATCTTGCGAATGTGCTCTGGCGTTACGAACTGCGACGCTATGACGAGGTCGGTCTCCTCCTCTCTGCCCTCGCCGTCGAAGATGAGCACCATCTCTCCCTGCTTCAGCGCCTGAATAGCTCTCTTCACGCTCATGCTACCACCTACACGAATACCTTGACAGCAACCATGTCGCCATCTCTAAGCCCGAGCTTCTGCCTCAGATTCACGGGCGCAATTACCTCCAGCGTGGCTAGGCTGTGGTGGGTTCTTGTGGGAAGCACCACCGCTGCCTGCGCACCCTGAAGCTCTGCATGGAAGCAGGTGACGTCGCCCAGCCTTCTTCCGCCATGGTTAAATCCCTTGACCGCTATGCCTCCCATATTCACAAGCTCCTGCCTGGTGCGTATATCCTCCTGAGTCTTGAGCGCAAGGTTTAGTGTGCCCGGATAGGGGGTAAAGCCCAGCTTTTCCTCGAACTGCTTAACATAGCCAGGCAGGGACATGTAGTAGCTTCCCTCGCCCAAGCCGGAGGTTACCTCGCCGCACAGCGTTAGCGCCGCCTTGCCGGAGTCGCCCAGAATGGTGCGAAGCTCTGCGTAAAGCTCACCCAGGGCACGCTTTCCCTGGGCTGTGAGCTTAACCCGCTGCCCTCTAGGGAAGACCTCTCGCGCAATGTAGCCCGCATCTTCCAGAAGCTTGAGTCTACGCGAAGCCGTTTGTTGTGACACACCGAGCAGAGACGCAAGTTGGGCAGAAGATATAAAGGCGTACCCTTGATATGCACCCGCCTTTGCCAGCGCTATTAATGCAGCGACTTCCATAGTACCTACTCAAATTTTGGTTGCTAATCAACTTTGAGGTATCTGCTCAGTGAGGTGTAACGACAGAAAATTAGTAACCACGCTTCGCGCGCTCCGCGAGCATGTGCGCTCTTTGCAGAGGCTCTGGCAGCGCGTGCCTGTGGGTTGCTTTCTTAACCACCTCAAGCGCTGTAGCTAAGCTAATCATATTGCCAGGGCTCACGTATATCACCTTTCCATTGCTCAGCATCGCATAGCCCACCACCCTGTCATTAAGCACTATCTCCGCAGGCTTCTCCGGCGTGGGCATGCCCTCTACACGTCCGCAGAGCAGGCGTTTGGCTATGCCGATGCTGGGCTTGCGCAGGAGTACGCCCAGGTGGGAGGCGAAGCCACACCCGTTGGGATGCGCGATGCCATGTCCCTCAACCATGAGAATGTCGTAGCTTGAGCGCAGCCTTCGCAGCGCTTTAATCACCGCCCCCATTTCGCGAAAGGCGAAGAAGCCCGGGATGTAGGGCACATGCAAAGCCTGCATCGCCGTCTTCTCCTCTACTGTGCGCAGTGTGGGAAGCTCCACCACCACAGCACCAGCGAAGCATGCGTCGCTGGTATACGCTGCATCCACGCCGGCGATGCGCTCCACTTTTGTAAAAGCGTCCTTCAGGGTTATCCGCTGGCTAAGCTTGTGCTGAATCTCGGCAAAACGTCTCAGGTTCACGGCATGGTAAGGTTTAAAAAGCACGCTATTTAAACTTAGCCGGAGGCATGGAGATGACAGATATTCAGAAGGTCAGCGAGGAGCTGGAGAAACTTCTCAGTCAGGTGGAGCGGATTACAGGGAAGCGTGACCTGAGCTATGCATCGCTTCTGCTTCAGATGCGCCTGCTCATGGAGCTTCATGAGCTGAGAGAAGCGCTTAACGTAATCGCGGGCAGCATGCTCAGCCTCGCCAGTGAGAGCGAAGACCTCTACGAGTACAGCTAGGCTATACTCTTCTGCATAGCTCTGAGCCTCGACATCTCGCTGCCCAGCATACACGGCGGGCGGGGGACGCGTATGAATACGGGCGCCTCAAAAAGCTCGTGGTCGAGGAGCTTCTCGCCGCGGGAGAACCTCCTTATCCTGCCCTTCACCTCGTCGGATAAGTTTTTGTACAGCGGCTCCGCAAGTTCAGCGTCCTTGGTTTTTCCGTAGATGTCGGTGGAGATGTTGCCCAGGATGTTCTGGTCTATCTTTGATTTGAATTGCTCAGCACCGAAGAGGGAAATTCCAACGCTTCTACCGCGGGCAGCGATTTCGATGAGCTTCTCCTTTAGCGATGCCACCTCTGCGCTTGCATTGGTGGGGGCGTATTTGTTCAGCTCATCCATGAAGATTATAAGCTTGTCCACCTTGAGGGAGCGCCGCTCAAGGCGAGAGAGGAACTCGTCTATAACGCGCTCAAACACCAGCTTGCGCGGGTAGAAGCCAAGCTGCTGTATGTCAATCACCCAAACTTCGCGATCAGTGATGTCGTCGAAAGGCAGGTCAATGACTTCATCGGCGAAGCTGGTTATCAGCCCGTCGTACTTTGTCTCCAGCCCGCGTAGCTGGTTGTACAGCTTCCCCCAGGTTGCCTTGTAGGTGCCGCGTATGAGCTCCGCCCAGCCCTTGTCCTCACGGAGAAGCTCGCGGCGCATGAACTCAAGCAGCTCGGCTAAGCTATTGATACCCTGCTGAGCAGCCATCCGCCTGAGCTCATAGAAGGCGTTGTCCAGCTTTTCCTTCTGGTCCTGCGTCGCCGCCTTGAGCAGTGAGGGGATGTACTCCACTATCTCTTCCCATCCCCACCTGAACACCTCGGCTTCCTGCTTTAGGGAGTGGGGTCTGCCATAGAAGTTGCTTGGGGCAAAGAAGCGGGCATTGAAGCCTTGAGGCGAGATGCCGCACTCCTCGTATATCAGCATGTCCTCTTGGGTTAGCTCCGTCGAGGGCTGGTCTATGTACAGCAAATCGTCGCTCTTGTTGTTGAATATTACGCACGCGACTTTGCTCTTTGCGTGGGTGAAGATTGAGGCGAGAAGGAAGAGAAATGTTGAGGTTTTCGTAGCTAAGCCACTCATTCCGGAGATATTCACGTGTGCCCCCTCATAGCCAAGCACGTACTCCTCGTGCACCTTAACCGGGAGCATCGTAGCGTCGGTGTTCACAAATACGCCGAAGGGAAGATTGCAACCCTCGACGTTGAACACCTCTTCCAGCTCTTCACGCGTTGGGTAGTACACAACGCCTTCCTTAATCGGGCGCTCCACCTGCTGCTTCAGCACCCGCGCTTTGCACACGAGGATGCTCTGCTCTTTGTTGGCCGGGGTAAGCAGAGGGTCATTACCACGAGGTAACGCATGCGTGAGGAAGTCGTCCACATCCACGTAGCTCTTCATCTCCTCTACTACGCCTATTACACTGTTCTCAGGGCTCTCCACTTTAACTATAGAACCTATCTGCAGGCTCGCCTCTTCAGGCGGTATCCAGAAGTAAAACTCGTTCGCTGTATTCGGCGAGGAGCGCGTGCCTATTGCATAGCCTAGAGCGCTCATGCCACAACCCCCAGCAGCGCCTTTAGCTTCTTTGAGCTTGGAAGCTGTGTGCGCAGGTAGTCCTCGCAGCGCTGTATCGGATAGAGCATATTGTGCCAGCGCTCACCACGTGAATAAACCCTGCTCTCAGCTATAAGCCAAGCCGCAAGCTCTTCGCAGTCGGCGAGGCGATGCTCCACGCGTATCAAGCCCGTCTCAGGGGCAAGGGGCTCATGTATCCTTAGGTAGAAGCTCTCCACGCGGGAGCCGTCGCTTAAGCGTAAAGAAAAGATGGCGCTTCTGTGGTATAGGGGCATATTCCACACTAAGCGCTGAAGCGAAGGGTTTATGTGTTGAAGGTATAGCGTAGTATGGGTCTTCACCACGCCCACGACGTTGTGCCTGCCCGTGTCAATGATATTGCCGTCCTTCACCAGTAAATACTCCTCCTCGCGCTCAAGGAAGCGGTGCATCACCTCAAGCTCAAGCGCCTGACGAAGCGCCTTTGACTTAACCTTTGCCAGTGAGGCTATTTCGGCAATATCCCAGGGCTCTACCTCCCCGATGGAAACCACGCCCTCGAGGTCAGCGAACTCCTCGTAGATGAACTCCGGCACAAGTATGGCACTGTGATACCCCTGCTCTACGGGTACAAAAACACCCGGCTTAACCCGCTCCAGCACCACAGCACCCGAAAGATGCAGAAAGAGGGGCACTTTCGCAGAGTGGTAATCGTAATAGCGCCACAGCACAGTGCGCTGCACCCCATCCATAAAGTACCTCAGCCCGGTGGCTGGCTCATAGCGCTCTGCCACGCGGTAGATGCCCGGTATCTCCAGGAGGCGCACCTCCATGTGCGGGGGCAGCGCATGCTTCAGCGGCGTTTCCACCTTCTCCAACTCGTAGTATTCCCCTCTGAGGAGCCTGTCTTCCGCATACTTTCTAAACTCCTCCACCTGCCTGAGCCACTCCATCGCTTAAATCTTGCTTAACCCCTGCTGTAATGTAGCTTTTCCGAGAGCACCGGAAAAGTGAAAATGGTAACTGCTGGTGGTCGAGTAAAAAACTCATCCTTCCCTGGAGGGCAGCAGTGGTAAAAGCCAGTTCATGAAGGAATCCACGCTTCTCGTCTGGAGGTAGAGCTTACCGTGACCAGAGAATTCAGCCACCAAACCCTCGCCACTGAGAAGCGTCTCCTTCATCCCACCGGCTCTGCGCAGAGAGAAGTCGACGCCTGGGGTGAAGGCGACTATATGCCCCGTGTCAACCACAAAGCTCTCGCCCCGCAACTCAACCTCATGGATGGCGCCGAAGCTCGAGAGGAAAACGCTCCCCTCGCCTTTCATCTTGAGCAGGAAGAGCCCCTCCCTTCCGAAGAAGGTCTTTGCGCCGCCCCACTTTATGTCTATGTCCACCTCAGGGGAGCATGCCAGAAAGCTGCCGCTCTGCACAAACAGCTCGCCGCTGAGGGTGTGGTGGGTAATATCTCCCTGATACGGAGGCGCTAACCCTATCGTCCCCTCTCCACCATGTGCCCTGTAGGTATTTACAAAAAAGCTCTCGCCGCCAAGCAGAGACCTCTTCAGCGCTCCAAGCACACCACCTTTCATCTTGGTCTCGAGCTTTACATTCTCGGACATGTACACCATTGCGCCCGCTTCCGCCTGTATGGCTTCGCCTTCCTCCAGCCTAATCTCTGCCAGACTGTATGTAGGTCGGTAGAGTATGCGGTGCTCCATACGCCTAGCTTAACCCACTCTCTCATAAAACTTTCTGCTATGCGCAAATAAGATAAAGGTCACGCAGGAAGAGAATAGCATGCGTACCTTCATCGCCGTGGATGCACATACGAGTGCGCTTCCGAAGCTGCTTGAGGAGCTATCCAGCATCAGAGGCGTGAAGCCTGTATCTCCGGATACTCTGCACATAACCCTCAAGTTTCTGGGAGAAATTCCCGAAGCGAGGGTTGAAGAGGTACACTCCGCCATGAAGCGCGCCTTCGCAGACTGCAGCAGCTTTAAATTCTCGATTAGGGGCGTGGGTGCCTTTCCCAGTGCGAGGAGCGCACGCGTAATATGGGCAGGGGTAACAGAGGGTAAGGACGCGCTAATAGAGCTTCAGGCAAAGCTTGAGAAAGAGCTGCTCAGGCTAGGGTTTCCCCCGGAGAAACGCGCCTTTGTGCCCCACATCACCCTGGCGAGAGTGAAGAGCATGCAGGAGAGGAACAAGATCGCCCGCTTTATTGCCGAGCATGCACAGGATGAGCTTGGTGAGGTTCTCGCCAGTGAGGTGAAGCTGATGAAGAGCACCCTCACCCCAAAAGGGGCTGTGTATTCCATGCTGCGTGAGGTCAGACTCAGCTAAAAGTTACTTCAAGGTAAGATATATATAAGTGGAAAAAGTACACTCTAAACGGAAGAGCTGGAGGCAGAGCAGATGAGAGTGATGGTAATTGGCTTAGGACAGGCTGGAGGTAAAATAGCTGATTTATTCATAATGAGAGATAGAAAGAGCCACGTACCCCACACTTTTGAGGCGATAGCCGTAAATACGGCGGTTTCTGACCTCATGGGTTTGCAGTACATACCTCAGGAAGACCGCATACTTCTGGGTGAGACGGTTGTTAAGGGGCATGGTGTGGGTGCAGATAATAAGAAGGCGGCGAGAATAGCCGAGGATGAGATAGAGATAATCCTCAACCGTATATCAAAGCTGAATGTAAGCGCCTTTGACGCATTCTTTGTTGTAGCTGGCTTGGGAGGTGGCACAGGAAGCGGGAGCATAAGTGTTGTAACCAGGCACCTAAAAGAGGTGTACGACGAGCCGGTTTATGCCATTGGCATCCTGCCAGCGGAAAATGAAGGTGATATTTACACCCTGAACGCGGCGCGAAGCCTTAAGGCGCTTATACCTCATGCCGACGCCACTATACTCGTGGATAACGGTGCCTTCCTGCGCAGTGGCGAAAGCGTGCGCCAGGCGTACGACAGGATAAACGACGAGATAGTAAAGCGCCTTGGCATTCTCTGCAGAGCGGGTGAGGTGAAGAACCGCAAGCATGTGGGCGAGATGGTGGTTGATGCGAGTGAGATTATAAACACCCTTAAGGCAGGCGGGATATGCAGCATAGGCTACGCCTCGGAGGCGGTTAAGAAGGAAGGTTTCCTGACAAAGCTCTTCAAGAAGAAGGAGTATGAGATAGGCAAGGCGTCGCGCATCCTCTCTGTTACGAAGCGCGCCGTAAAGGGCAGGCTGCTTTTACCCTGCGACTACCGCTCTGCCAGCAAAGCTCTCATAGTTATTGCAGGGCCGCCAGACCAGCTTGACCGCAAGGGTATAGAGAAGGCTAGAGAGTGGCTGGAGAGCACCATCGCGGGCACTGAGGTGAGAGGTGGCGATTACCCCTTGCCTAAAGAGAACCACGTTGGCTGTGTGGTGCTCCTCGCCGGTATAACCAACGCTCCGCGCGTGAAGCGCATGCTTGAACGCGCCAGGGAGATTCAGAAGAAGGTAACCGCGGAGGCTGAGCCCCAGAAGGAGAGAGATCTGGACTATCTTCTTGGAGATATTGAGGGCCTGTAAGGTGGGTGAATGTTTTCTCTAGTAGGCATAGGTGGAGCAGGCTGCAAGATAGTGGATGCTTTCTACAAAAAAGACCCCCTTTCAAGCCTTTTTAGCCTCCTGGCTCCTTCCAAGCAGGAAAAGCTCAAGGGTGTGGGCATCGATACGTCGGAGACCATCTCAGGGCTTAAACACCTGCCAGTGGAGAACCGCGTGCTTATAGGGAGGAGCAGAGCGAAAGGCCACGGCACCGGCGCAGACGTCGAACTCGGGCGGAAGATTATGGAGGAAGAGATAGAACTTGCGATGAACGCCGTGCGTAAGGTTAATACGGAGAAGCCCGAGGTGTTCTTCGTCATCGCTGGTTTAGGTGGAGGCACTGGCACAGGGGGTGCGCCGGTTATTGCTGAGAGGCTGAGGAAGTACTACCGTGTACCAGTGGTGGGCATCTTTCTGCTACCTTCGCGGAGTGAGGGGCTGCACTATATTAAAAACGTGGGCAGGTACTTCCATGAGGTGGTGGGCAAGGTTGACGGCGCGCTATTCCTGGACAACAATGTGCTTACCTCACGAGGTGAGGACATTGGCAGGAGCCACGCAGCCATAACTGCGACGATAACCAACTTCATGAGCATCGCCGACCCCGTGCTCGTGGCGAAGGAGGTCGAGGGCAAGAAGGCGACGATTGGATTTATGCGGATAAAGGGGGAGCACATCTCATTGAAAGACATAATAAGCCGCATGCTGAGGGACCACATCTATATAAACCTGGACGAGGTGAAGCCCGAGAGGGTGCACCTGCTCATAAACGGAGATGTTCGCAATGTGTACGGCGAGGGCTTCGCTGTGGAGTGGGTTAAGAACAAGCTGGGCGCAGAGGTAAGCTTCTCCTCGCAGGAGGTTATAGGGTCTAAACATTTAAATATTGGGATGATAATTACTGGTGTAGACGACATAATTAAAAGCTACGAGGTTAAAGAGGAGAAGGAGGAGACGAGGCTTTCTCCGGAGCTGGAGGACCTTCTTGAGGATATAAGCCCCTTGTAGTAGGAGGAAAGGTGTATGCGAGGCTTAGCTGTTGTATTTGCCCTGTTTGTAGCAGTTGGCGTAGTATTAGCCGCTGAAATCTCAGCGGACTACCTCGCCGTAGAGGAGCAGAAGGTTTCGCCCGTGGGGGTTGTGAGAATTGGCGACCCTGTTGCAGTTGACGTGGTGCTGAAGAAGCTTGGGCCTGAGCCTCAGGAGGCGAGGCTAAATATAACCATAGGTTTGGACAACCCCACCACCACTGTAATCTTCGATGGAGGCGAGGCTAATACCTACTATGGCAATGAGATTGAAATTCCTCTACCCAAGGGGCTTAAGAGCGTGTCAATAAAGCTTGTGGGCAACGCTCCATCTGTTAGCAAGCTCACCCGAATAGAGGTTGTGAAGGTCTCCACGTATGTTTACTATGACGAGGACAACAAGGGTTATCAGGACGAGGCTTCCCTTTACCTGGATGTGACCAATGAGCTTATATCCGCGGCGCTGAGCGAGATAAGCAGGGCAGAGGTTAAGCTGAGCGAAGCTGAGCAGCTTGTGAGTGAGCTCGAGGCTAAGAGGGTTGATGTGGAAAGTCTCAAAAACCGCCTGGAGACTGCGAAGGATACCCTGAACACCGCTAAGAAGCTCCACGACAGGGGTAATGTGGACTTGGCAAAGCAGAATGCCGAGAGTTCCCTCGCCCTGCTTGAGGACATAATAAAGGAGGCGAAGGAAAAGGCGCAGGCGGCGGAGAAGAAGTCCAGTCTCAAAAAGTATCTGCTCGTCATCGCGGGTATAGTTGTAATCGCCCTAGTAGTGCTATTCATCAGGCAGAAAAGAGAAGAACTCGGCTGAGGTAGGGAGAGAAGCATTTGAGGCCCCTCATAGTTGGTGTCGGCAGGGCTGGATGTAAGATTGCAAGCGTTTTCTTAAAGGAAGGTCGCTCTAGGGTTCCATACACTGGCGTGCTTCTTGATACCGACTCGCTTACCTTGGCTGCGTTGCCGCATAAGCACAAGCTCCTTCTGGGTGAGCGTTTCCTTGATGGCAACGGTGCCAACTACGACATTGAGATGGGGAGGCAGATTTTAGACGAGGAGAAGTACAACGTGGTGGAACTTATCGACAGGGTGAAGGATGTCTTCGACTGCCTTCTGGTGATTTCTTCCTTCGGCGGGGGCACAGGCGGTGGCGTGGATATGCTCATAGATGAGCTTAAGAAGAGCTACACAGAGCCGGTGTACTACTTGGGCATCTTACCAAGCGAGCAGGATGTTGACCGCGCACTTATAAACTTCTCAGAGAGTTTTAAACCGATAGTTGCCAAGAGCGATGCCGTCTTTCCTGTGGATAATGAGGCGCTGAGCGAAGGGCTCCGCGTCCAGGGGCAGCTCAATGTGATTAACGAGAAGATCTTCAGGTACTTCAACAATCTCTTCGAGGTTGGCGAGTACCGTGCGCCAGAAGAGCTGGGGAGCAACGTGCTGGGCGCAACCGACGTGATAAACACCCTTTCGGGCGTCTCGAGTATTGGCGTTGCCGGCAAGGAGATGCGAAGCTCAGTCTCGCTCTTTGGCGGCGGGGAGGAAAACCTAGATAAGCCGGAGCTTGTGGTACACCTGACCAAAAAGGCTTCTCAGGCTACGCTTGTGGACTTCGACCTGGCGGCGGCGAAGCGCGCCCTGGTAGTGGTCTCAGGGCCAAGGCGCTACCTGGACTTCCTGGGGAGCATACCTTCTAGGCTATGGATTGAGAAGCAGCTTGAGGGCGAGGTTAGGGGAGGCGACCTGCCAGCGAGCGACAAGCGCAGTCTTGAGGTTACTGTGCTCTACTCAGGCATTCGCCGCTCTGATAGGATACGCTACCTGTACCAGCTGGGCAGGATGCTGCGCAACCGCGGCGAGGTGAGCGAACGCTTTTCTCGAGTGTTTGAGAAGTTCAAGCTGCTGCGCAGGCGAATAGCCGACTTCGACGAGCTTTCCAGGGAGATATACGATGACATGCGGGAGATTGCAGAGAGGGGGAGGAGAGAGGAGAAGGAGGAGTAAGTGAGTTTTTAATTATATTATAACAAGATATAATATCAGGTGATACACTATGCTTGACTTCCGACCCCATCTGAGCATAAACGAGCGCGGACACCTCACGCTGGGCGGCGCCGACCTGGTGGAGCTTGCGGAGAAGTACGGTACCCCCCTCTACGTGTACGATGAGCAGCGCATTCGCGAGCGCTATCGCGAGTTTCGCGACGCCTTTAAAGCGTACGGCGACGTGGAGGTGTGCTACGCATACAAGGCCAACACCTCGCTTGCGATACTCCACATTCTGCGCAGTGAGGGTGCAGGTGCTGACATAGTGAGTGAGGGAGAGCTCTACCTAGCGCTCAAGGTTGGCTTGCCTGGAGACAAGATTATCTTTACTGGAAACAACAAGAGCGACCGCGAGTTAGAGAAGGCGGTGGAGGCAGGGGTGATTATTAACCTGGACTCACTTCATGAGCTTGAGAGGCTGATTGATATTGTGGAAGCCGAGAATGCTGAGGCTAATGTCTCATTCAGGGTGAACCCCGAGGTCTCGCCGGAGACGCATCCCCACCTCGCGACTGGCTTACGGGAGAGCAAGTTCGGCATTCATGAAGATATTGTGCTCAAAGCGTACGAGCGGGCGATGCGCTGCTCCCGCTTAAACGTCGTAGGAATACATATGCACATAGGTTCGCAGATTACCAAGACGGAGCCCTACGAGGAGGCGACGCGCAGGCTTTTTGATATCATGGGCAGGCTGAAGAGGGAGCTTGGCTTGGAGCTGGAGTTCGCCGACCTTGGTGGAGGTGTGGGAATCCGCTACTCTGGTGAGCAGCCCTATATTACCCCAGCGCAGCTGGCAGAGGTGATACTGCCCATAATTGAAGAGAAGCTGGCTGAGCATTCGTTGAGAAAGCCCAAGCTGCTCTTTGAGCCTGGGCGTTACATTGTGGGCGACGCTGGAGTAATGCTGGCGCGGGTTTACACCATAAAGGCTACGCCATATAAGAAGTTCATAGGCTGCGACGCTGGATTTAACCTTCTTATAAGGCCAGCGATGTATGGTTCTCATCATGACGTGGTTGTAGCGAATAAGGCTTCTCTCGCTCCAGCCGAGAAAGTCACCATTGCCGGCAACCTGTGCGAGAGCGGCGATTTGCTTGCGAAGGACAGGACGCTGCCGGAGATAGAGAAGGGTGACGTTTTAGCCTTTCTTGACGCTGGCGCGTACGGCTTTGTCATGGCTTCGCAGTACAACTCCCGTCCACGCTGCGCTGAGGTGCTGGTGAATAATGGAAAGGTGGAGCTCATACGCTACGCCGAGGATTTCGCTGACCTTGTTGCAAAGCAGGTGGTGCCCAAGAGGCTGAGGTAAGGCTGCTTTTTTGGCGCATCTTCAGCAAGCTTAAATATTAGTCAACTATATATTGCTGCCTCGCTCAAAATTATCAAGGTCAGAAAAGGAGAGTGATTTTCATAGCCGTTGATGAGGCTACAGAAAGGCGATTGCAGTGGCTCATAGAAGAGAGAGAGTGGGAGGAGCTTGAGCAGGAGATAGCAAAGCTTCACCCCCACGATTTGAGCGAGTTTGTGCAGAGCCTGAAGGACGAGCAGCGTAGACAGGTGCTGACGCGGCTCTCTCCTAAGCTCGTTGCCCAGTTTCTGCCGGAGCTTCGTGATGAAATCCAGGCGGAGCTTTTGGAACTCCTCCCGCCTCGCGCTGCAGCGGAGCTTCTGCTGCATCTTCAGCCGGACGAGCGCGCCGATGTGCTCTCGCTCCTCAGCCCGGAGGTAAGGCAGGCGATAATGCAGTATTTACCCGTGAAGCTTCGGAAAGAGGCTCGCGCGCTGCTCCGCCATCCCAGCGACTCAGCCGGCGGATTAATGACAACACGCGTGCTAGCGCTGCCCAAGGATATGACGGTTGAGGAGGCGATCAGGTTCATACGTCAGCACGCGGGTGAGTATGAGACCATCTACTACCTCTACGTGGTTGACGAGAAGGGCAAGCTCGTGGGGGTGCTCTCCCTCCGCGAACTTGTGCTCGCTCCGGGTAAAAGGAAGCTGGGGGAGGTGATGAATCCTGATGTAATCTCTGTGCCTATAGAGATGGACCAGGAAGAGGTGGCCAAGATTGTCGCTGACTACGACCTCGCGGCCGTGCCGGTGGTTGACGACAAGGGAAAGCTTGTGGGACTCGTAACAATAGACGACGTGGTGGACGTTATTGAGGAGGAGATCGTCGAGGACATGGGTCAGATCGCGGGTACTGGCGTCGGGGTGGACAGGCTTATCGAAGCGCCGGCGATGGAGGTGGTGAAGGCTCGCCTGCCCTGGCTTCTGGTGGCGCTCCTCGGCGATGGCCTGGTAGCGGCGAGTATACTTAAGCGCTTCGAGGAAACCCTCGCCTCCGTCGTAGCGCTCTCTCTGTTCGTTCCAGCGATTATGACCATGGGGGGGAATGTGGGCCTGCAGACCTCCACGATATTCATCCGGGGCCTGGCGACGAAGGAGATCTCTGATAGGCTGCGCTACCTTATGCGGGAGATTAAAATTGGCATAACCATGGCGCTGCTCGCTGGCTTGGCAGTCGCTCTCTTCGCCCAGCTTCTCGTTGGAAAACCAGTTATAGGATTAATTGTCGGCATCGCCATGTTTTCAGCCATGAGCTTAGCCAGCGTTATGGGCGTGGTTATCCCCTGGATCTTTGAAAAGCTGAATATAGACCCGGCAATAGCGAGTGGCCCCTTCATGACAACCACTCAGGACATAACAGGCTTAGTGGTTTACTTCACCCTCGCTTCGGTGCTGCTTCAGCAGCTCGGGTAGTAGCACGCAGTAAAGCTCGGGTTAAGGCTTTCAGGGTGAGGCGAAGAAAAGGTTTTTAATGATGCATGTAGAATAGTGAAAGAAAGCGGGTGCTTTTCGATGAGGATGAAGGGTGCTGAGGCGATAGTCGAGGCTCTGAAAAGAGAAGGCGTTGAAGTTATCTTTGGTATACCAGGCGGAGCGTCTATTCCGCTCTACGATGAGCTGTACGACTCGGACATAAGGCACATACTCACGCGCCACGAGCAGGGCGCTGCGCATGCAGCAGACGGCTACGCGAGGGCGCTGGGTAAGGCTGGAGTGTGCAGTGCCACCTCTGGGCCAGGGGCAACGAACTTAACCACAGGCATAGCCACCGCTTACATGGACTCATCGCCGGTGGTAGCCTTCACAGGCCAGGTTGCGACGCTGTTCATAGGCAAGGACGCCTTCCAGGAGACAGATATTATAGGCATAACTATGCCGATTACAAAGCACAACTTCCAGATTCGCGATGTTGCGGAGATACCGGAGGTAATTAAAAAAGCGTTCCACATTGCGCAGACAGGCAGACCAGGGCCGGTGCTTATCGATTTGCCCAAGGATATGCAGGAGGGCGAGGCGGAGGTTGAGTTTCCTGATAAAGTGGAGATAGTCGGTTATAAGCCCACCTACGAGGGGCACCCGAGGCAGATAAAGGCTGCAGCAAAGGCGATACTCGAGGCGGAGCGCCCGGTTATACTAGCCGGTGGAGGTGTGATAATCTCAGGCGCTTCGCCGGAGCTTATAGAGCTGGCGGAGCTTATCATGGCACCCGTTGTAACGACGCTTATGGGGAAGGGCAGCTTTCCCGAGTCGCATCCCCTCGCTCTGGGCGTCCTCGGGATGCATGGGCGCAAGGTGGCGAACTACGCGGTTACCGACGCAGACCTGCTCATCGCCATAGGCACGAGGTTCAGCGACAGGAGCACTGGCATGGTTAGCTGCTTCGCCCCTGAGGCGAGGGTAATCCACATAGACATAGACCCGGCGGAGATAGGCAAGAATGTGCGCGCAGATATACCCGTAGTGGGGGACGCCAAGCGGGTGCTTCGGCAGCTTATTCGCACGCTTAAGGAGATGATGGCTCAGGCCAAGACAAAAGCTTGGGTGGAGAAGATCCAGCAGTGGAAGAAGGAGTTCAACCCCCGCATGGACTACGACGATGTCCCGCTTAAGCCACATCGCGTTATAAAGGAGATAATGGACTTCTTAGGTGAGGAGGATATAGTTACCACTGAGGTTGGACAGTGTCAGATGTGGGCGCACCACTACCTTGGCAGGAGCAAGCCGAGAACATTTATCTCTTCAGGCGGGCTCGGTACAATGGGCTTTGGTTTTCCCGCTGCTATGGGCGCCAAGGTGGCGAGGCCTGAGGCAAAGGTGATAGACATCGCTGGCGATGGGAGCTTCCTCATGAATATTCAGGAGTTAGCGACGGTGGTTGAGAATAATATAAACGTCGTGGTTGCAGTATTCGACAACCGCTACCTTGGCATGGTGCGCCAGTGGCAGGAGCTCTTCTACGATCGCCGCTACTCTGCGGTTAACCTTGGTAGCTCGCCAGACTTTGTCAAGGTGGCGGAAGCCTTCGGAGCCTATGGCACGCGCGTGGAGAAGCCAGGCGAAATACGCGACGCGCTTACTGAAGCGTTTGACGCGGGTAAGCCAGCGGTGATAGACTTCATTATAGACAGGGAGTGCAACATCTTTCCCATGGTTCCGCCTGGGAGGTGTCTTAAGGACATTATTGAGTAGGTGGTGTGAATGGAGAATACTCACTACATCGTCGCCCTCGTGGAGGACCGTCCCGGCGTTATGCAGCGCGTTTCAGGTTTGCTCAGAAAGCGCAATTTCAACATAGACAGCATTTCCGTGGGCGCGACAGAGATACCCGGAATCTCGCGGATTACCATGACTGTGCGCGGCGACAGAGTTACCCTGGAGCAGGTGATGAAGCAGCTCAACAAGCTTATAGAGGTTGTTAAGGTAAGTGAGCTCAACCCCAGGGAGAGTGTTATCCGGGAACTGGCGCTTATAAAGGTGAATGTGAAGAGCGAGGGCGCCCGCGCTGAGGTGGTGCAGTATGCGAACATATTCCGCGGGCGCATCGTGGATGTTGCCAAGCATAGCATGGTCGTTGAGATTACTGGCGACGAGGATAAGGTGAACGCATTTATAGAGCTGATGCGGGGCTACGGGATAAAGGAGATTGCGCGAACAGGAAAAACTATAATGGCGAGGGGCGCAAAGAGTGTAAAGCCGAGGGAGTAAAGTTATGGCTCAGGAGAAGCGCAGGCTTCCTGCGAAGCAGGTGGAGATTGCCAAGATAACCGGCGATGAATTCAGGGTGCGCGTTTTAGGCACCATTGTGGACAAGGATGAGGCGAGTGGCACTGCACTTATCGACGATGGAACGGGGAGAGCGGTGCTTCTGTTCGCTGACCCGGAGCTGTTTGAGCGCGCAAAGGAAGGGTCCAGAGTAAGAGTTCTTGGAAAGGTGCGCATAGGCGAGACCGTGGAGATTGAGGTTGAGGTAATGCAGGATATGAGCAGGCTTGACATAAACCTTTACGAGCAGGTAAAGTATGCTGTGGAGAAGCTTAAAGGTTAGAGAGGAGGAGAGAGTATGAGAGCAACGTTAGCCGACCCGAAGATATTGAAGTCGAGCATAGATGCGATTTCCAATATGATAGACGAGGCGGGGGTTATTGTCTCGCAGGAGGGCATGGCCCTGCGCGCCATGGATCCGGCGCATGTGGCGCTTGTGGACTTCAAGATGGAGAAGGAAGCCTTTGAGGAGTATGAAGTTAACGAGATGCTCACCCTGGGCATTGACCTGGACAGGCTTAATACGATATTGAAGCGCGCTGGAAGTAGCGACCGCATTGAACTCGCGACCAGCGAAGATGGGAGTGCGCTTAGGATAACAATCCGCAACTCCGCAACGCGACGCTTTGACCTCCCGCTTATAGATGTGGGGGAGGAAGAGCTCCGCGTTCCCCAGCTGGAGTTTCCCGCGAAGGTGGAGATTGACCCGAAGATACTCAGTGAGGGCATAAAGGATGCGGAGATAGTTAGCGACCATGTCACCCTGCGGTGCGATTCCGAGTACCTCTACATCTCTGCTCGCGGCGACCTGGGCAACGTTGAGGTGAAGGTGAGCAAGGAGCAGGCACTGAGCTTCGAGGTTGCTGAGCCCTGCAAGAGCATGTTCTCCATTGAATACCTGAAGGATATGATTAAAGCTGGAGACATCGCCTCGACGGTGAGGATAAACCTGGGCAATGACATTCCCGTAAAACTTGACTTCCTAGCTCCGGGTGTAGCCCTGAGCTTTCTGCTGGCGCCCCGCATTGAGAGCGAGTGACACTTTTCTCTTGCTGGCGCTAACCTTAAGTTAGCTGGGAGCTAAATAGATACATGCTCCCCCCACTTGTGAACCCCTTTTCTAAACGTGCACAGCGCTATTTTAAGCGGGAGTTTGGCGAAGAAGCCTTCGCCGAGGCGAAGAGGAAGCTCGCCGGGGAGGTTAAGCTTGGGCTAAGCCCGGAGGTTGATGCGCAGTCTTTTTACCTCTTGCTAATGGCAGCTTCCCTTCGCGGCTATGCCTCAAAGGAGGCGAGGGCGGCAAAGGAGATTGTCAGGAAGCAGGTGAGCTCGCGGATATGGGCGCTGCTCCAGCAGCAGGGGTGGGGCACCTCGAGCTTTAACCCGGAGTCTCTGGTTTACCTTCTGGAGGACTTTGAACTGCTCACCATAGCGCAGGCTGGTGTAAAGCTGGAGGAGAGCGATGCCAGACTCCTCACCGCTCACGAGGGTGAGCCTCTGCTCTACGCCGCGCCCTGGTATGAGCTTCTGCCAGCGTTGCGAAGCAGGAGGCTCAGCTTAACCCAGCTCTACCTCACCCGAGGTTATGCGCTGCTAACCCTCAAGCAGGCGATTGAGTGCTATGCTGAGAGCATCGCCGAGAGGTGCGACGATTTTATGCGCTCCGTTGAGGGTGAGGAAGTGCAGGATGAGCGCCTGGAGGAGATTGCGGATGCACTCGCTAGGGTTGCTCTCTCTTCTATGCCAGCGCTCTCCAAGCGCGCAGGTAAGGCGCTTAAAGAGGAGCACTTTCCTCCCTGCATCAGGGCAACGCTTGCCGGCGTGGGCAGCGGCTCCAGAAACTATGCAATTACTGTGCTCTTAACATCCTTCCTCTCCTACGCGCGGATAGCACCTTTCAACGCGGGTGAGAACGCTAGGATAGCGGACTTCATTAATGATATAAGCGTGGTAACAGAGGAAGTGCTGCCTGTAATTTATGCAGCCGCTGAGAGATGCTCGCCCCCGCTTTTCGAGGACCAGCCCCTTGAGAAGCTGAATATAAACTACCACCTGGGCTTCGGGCTCACAGAAGAGCTAAGGCTTGAGGATTCGGGAAAGAGCCCCTGGTACTTCGTGCCCAACTGCGAGAAGATTCGCAGAGAGGCGCCCTCCCTCTGTTCTCCGGATAAGCACTGCAAAGAGGTTAAGAATCCCCTGGTTTACTACACCAGGAGGCGCTACGCCAAGGAGGAGAAGTGATGTTCCGCGAGGCTACCCCGGAGGAGCGGAGACGCTACTATCGCGAGGAGTGGCGGCTAAACGATGTTCCCGAGTTTATCCTTGCGACAATTGCTCAGCGGGAGTTCGGCTTTGATCACCGTGGTGAGGGCCCAAACGATAGGTACAATCGCATCGCGACGCCAGCCCAGCTTGAGGGCATGCTGATCAACACTGCGCCATACGCGGCTTATGCCAGCGTCTCCTTCTATGAGAAGCCGGAGAAGCGGGAAGGCTGGCTGGGCGCTGAGCTGGTCTTCGACGTCGATGCTAAGGATCTGCCCCTGCGCTCGTGCTCCTGCTCCCCTGGCGAAGTCTGCGAGGTTTGCCTTGCTGAGGCAAAGGAGTACATTTTGGAGGTGGCGGACGTACTCCGCGACGATTTCGCCTTAAAGGAGCTTCACTTTGTGTACTCCGGCAGGGGTTACCACCTGCGCGTGCTCGACAAGGAGGTGCTGTATATGCAGAGCCCGGAGAGGGCAAGCCTCCTCGACTACGTTGCAGGTGGTGTTGTGCCCGAGCCTGAGCTTCTGGAGCTTCGCCGCGGCTATCCTCGGGTCTTTCGCATGCGTATGCTTCGCTTACTTTCACTGCTCAATCTGGAAACCCTGCGCAGCGGAGGCGTGCCTTTAAAGCGGGCTGATGCGCTGCTCAACCCTAAGACGCTACGTAGGGTGGCGAATGAGCTTGAGGAGGGGAGCTTTGCCACGCTGAAAGAAACCCTTGGAAGCAAGGGCTTTGCCAGGTTTCTGGAGCTTGTGCGTAGGATCAACGCTGAGATGCTGGACGCAAAGGTTACCGTCGATGTTAAGCGCATACTGCGCCTGCCCAGCTCGCTGCACAGCAAGGTGAGCATGAAGTGTGTCTACATTAAAAACATGGAGCGCTTCGACCCTTTTAAGCATGCTGTACCGCGGTTTGTGCAGGAGCGTGGCTAGCCTATTTACCCTGAGACCGTCTTAAAAGCTCAAACCTCCTTTCAAGCCACTCGGGCTCCTCTTTTCCTCTCGCGGCGTACCACCTTTTCCAGCAGATTAGGTTGGAGTAAGTGGGGTTGAGACCGCAGTAGTTTCTCATCTCTTTTGCGTTGAGGTAGAAAAGAATAATACCCAGGGTGTAGGCACCAACCAGTAAATAAACGGCGGGGTGCATGCTTTAATTATATTGTTATGGATTTATAAAGCCATACCTTCGCATAGAGCAGCTAGTGCATCCCATTCTCAATTATCTCCACCGCCTTCGCCACACCATTGCTCTGCCTTACTAGGGTGCTGAAAATATCAAGGCGATGCCTGAACTCAGGCAGAGAAACCTCCTGTATCGCCGTAGCTAGGCTTTGCCCGGTAAGCCATTCTGCGTCGAGCATTCTCCCGATGCCGAGCCTTTCCACCCCGCGCAGGTTACCCTCCCGCTCGGGGTAGTTTTTGATGGGAATGCCCACTATAGGCTTGGCGCACGCTATTGCCTCCATTATGCTGTTGTGCCCCCCGTGGGTTATCAGCACACGAGCGCGCGAAAGGTGCTCCAGGTAGCGCTCCCGGCGCATTCCACGTGCCACCACAAAACTCTCGCCGAGAATCTCCTCCGCTTTCGCAAGAGCCTCGCTTATATCAGGGTTCACACCCGAGCCGCCGAAGTTCACCACGACTTTTTCTTCTCCCCTACTCTCAAGCTCAGGCAGCATTGGGCCAACGAAGTGAAACTTACGCTTCTGGTCGTAAAAGGCGAGGTTTTCCAGGCACACCGCGTATGGGGGCGGGAGGTCGGGTACTATTATCTCATCGGCGAGGTACACAAGCACCGCCTCCGCAGCCTCGCCCAGCTTTTTTATAAGTAAGCTCAGGTTGCCCTCCAGCTTTTTCCACTGTATCGTCTCGTTGGTGATTAGGAAGATCCGCATCTTGCGCCAGGAGCGCAGGATCTTTGAGACCATCGCAGGCACGTAGCCGTCGACCACCATGACGTCTGGTGAAACGTCTCGCAGTATGCGCCTCGCCTCGAGGAGCATCCCGGGCTTAACGCTGCGCAGAGTGTTCAGCACAGTCTTGAACACCTCTATCTCCGTCGCCGTAAATGAAACCTCACCGAACTCCTCCACCTCTATAACCTCAAAGTCGTAGTTGCGGAGAAACGCCAGGCCATCGCCGTAGGTGGAGAAGATAACCTCATGCCCACGCTCACGCAGCGCTTTCGCAAGCTCCACATCCCTGCTCACATGCCCGTAGCCGAAGCCATTGCTCACAAAGTATATCCGCATAGTGTGCACCAGAAGTAGGAAGTGGGCGGCGGGGGTTATATAGTTACCGCTGGAAGCATTTTTATAACACCTTCGCGTATTTTACCCCATGCTGGTGCTAATCACAGGCTTACCCGGCACCGGGAAGAGCACCATCGCCATGCATCTCGCACGAAGGCTTCGCGCTACTGTGCTGCGCACCGACGTTATACGCAAGCAGCTCTTTCCCCAGCCGAAGTACACCGAGGAGGAGAAGGAGCTTGTGTACAAGGTAACCTTTCTCATAGCAGAGTACCTCCTCAGGGCAGGGAAGAATGTAATCCTTGACGGAACCTTTTACAAGCGCAGCCTCAGGCAGCGAGTGTACCAGCTCGCAAAGGCTGTGAGGACAAAGCTTATAATAGTGGAGTGCGGTGCCCCTGAAGCGGTGGTAAAGCAGAGGATGGAGGCTCGTGCAAAAAAGAAGAATATCCCCACAGACGCTGACTTCGAGGTGTACAAGAAGATACGCGACCAGTTTGAGCCCCTGCAGAGGCCTCGAGTTATTGTGGATACCAGCAACCCTCTGGAGGAGAACCTGAGCGAGATTATGCGCTACATCGCTAAAAAAACTAAAGCCTCGAAGCATAGAGGCAGGCGAGGTTGAAGTACTCCCCTACGAGCTTTCTTGCTGCTTCCTTTTCCTCTTTCGTTACGTGGGCATCGAAGAGCTTAAAGCTCTCCACCTTCATCCTCACAAAGGCGCGGTAGCACTTGTAGAACTCCAGCAGCGCTTCAGGAAAGCTCTCCTTGCTAGCGGCTACGTAGGCGGAGACGAAGGCTTCACTCAGGTCTTGCCTGCGGTGGAAGTCCAGGTCCATTGCGAGAAAAGCCACGTCCGCGAGAACGTCACTGCAGCTGAAGCCTTTGAAGAACTCTATGGCGTCGAAAATATAAATCCCCTCGCGGTACAGCTTTCCGGGTTTGCGCACTATGAATATGTTGCCGCTGTGCAGATCGCCGTGGCACTCGCGTATCTTCTCCGCCTTTTCCCTCTCTCTGAAAAGCTCCTCTTTTTCTCTGAGGAAGCGCCTGACCTTTGCCTCAAGCGCCTCGTACTCCTGTTCGTCAACCTCTATGCCCTTGAGCTGTGCCGTCTGCTCAAAGTTCTGCTCCCAGTTTTTAACCACCTGCTCGTAAGCGCCCCAGCGGGTAACCTCAGCGCCCCTCGCAGCGCCTGCGTGAAACTTTGCCACTCTTGCGGCGATCTCCTCCACATCGCTTAGGTAAACCTTGCCCTGCTGGAGAAGCGCCTTCATTATCGCCTCCTGGGGGAGCTGCACCATCTTAACCGCATACTCTATCACCTCCCCTTCGCCCTCCACCCTGATCTCCCCCTTCTCGTCCTGCGTTATTGGAACCACGCCAAGGTAAAGCTCCCCTGCGAGGCCACGGTTTACACGAATCTCCTCATTGCAGTAGTAGTGGCGTTTCTCAAGGGTGGTGAAATCCAGGAAGCCGAAGTCTACGGGCTTCTTCACCTTGTAGACGTAATCGCCGGTCAGAAACACAAAGGAGATGTGAGTCTGAATGAGGGTAATCTCCCCCACCTCATGGGGGTAAGCCTCAGGCTTCAGCAGTGCTTCTACCACACCTTCAACGAAGTCCATAGTTCTGAGTTGAAGCAGAAGTATTTAATTTTAGCGGGTGCTTATCCTCCCGAAGGTACTTGAAACCGAAACTCATGTCAACCTGGAAAGTCCTCATAAAAATCAGAAAGCCTGAAAGAGTCACATCTTGGGTAATAACCACAGTAAGATTTATATATAATAAGGTTTACACACAACAGTCGGGAAAACATAGAAAATAAGAAAAAAGAGGTGATATCATGGGTGAACTACCTATTTCTGCGTGCGACAGGATAATAAGGAATGCCACAGGCTTGAGAGTTGGCAGGGATGCTGCTGAGTACCTTGCAGAGATTCTCGAGGAGATAGGCACTGAGATATCGAGAGAGGCAGGTGCCCTTGCTAAGCACGCCGGGAGAAAGACTGTAAAAGCTAGCGATATAAAGCTGGCTGCAAAGTAAAGGCTTTTCTTTTACAAAACTTTATTTTATTTCCTTTTTTCTCAGAAGTTCTCTTGCTTCTCTTTCCAGCGTTTCTGCCTTTTCTGCATACTTTGCTCTGCCTGTAAGCTCTGCCAGATCGCGGTAAACCTGTGCAAGTGCCGCCTTTGCAGCGCCAAGGTAATTGGTATTATTACCTCTTGCAAAGAGGCGTATCGCCTCCTCGTAACTTTCCGCAGCTTTTCTGAGAAGCTCCTCTCTGGCATCGCTGCCCAGGTTTGCTCTGCTCCTGTAAGCAGCGCCCATGGCGGCGAGGGAATGGGCAAACTCCTCACTTTTACCTTGCTCTCTGAAAAATTCAGATACCCTGCCAATCTCCTCAAGCGCAACATCTAGGCTCAGCCTATCCCCCCGCTTAGCTGCGAGCTCAACTCTTGCAAGAGCGGCTTCAAGTTCTTCAAGCGCTGCGTTTACCTCGTACTCTGCCTGAGAGAATAGACTGGCGGTCTCCCTCTTAACCTGGATAAACTTCTCGAGGTAAGTCTCGCTGAAGTTCGCAGCTTCCATGTATATATTCGCAAGACTCTGCAGTGCCCTTGCAAGCTCCGCCTTTGCTTCAAGCTCGCGGAAAATGTGCACCGCCTCGCGATTCAGCAACGCCGCTTCGTCAAGGAGCTTTAGCGCCTCCTCAGGCTGTAACCGAGCCAAGTTTTGAAGCGCCGTGGCGTGGTTCATCTTCAGCCTCGCAAGCATAGCCTTGTTCTCGCGGTAGCGCTCCTCCATCTCCTGGCAGAGGGCCAATACCTTCTCATATTCTCGCTTTGGGTTATCGCTCACTTCAGCCAGGCTTCCATAGCAAAAGGTGAGGTTGAGCTCTACCTCAGCGAGTTCTCCACCAGTGAGGTGCTCCCGCGCACGCTCCAGCGCCTCTATCGCGAGCTTTATATCTCCCTCGCTGCGGGTGCGAAGGAAGCTGTTGAGAGAGAACTCTCCCAGAGCCTTGAGGTGCTTACCTCTGTTTGGCTCATCGAATACTGAGAGAAGCAGGAGCCTTTCAGTTGTAGCCATCGCATGCAGAAGCTCATCCACACCCTTAAATGCGTCGGCAGCCTCGCTGAGAAGGTAGATGACCTTCTCCACCTCATGCTCCTGTCTTGCGCGGGCATAGCTTTTGAAACCCTGTGCCAGTGCCTTTAGCTTGTGCTCTTTGCTCGAGGTGAGGAGTTCGCTGCTCGCCTTCTCAAGCTCCTTCCACTCCTTCCTCCTGAAATGCTCTTCCACCTTTTTGAGGAGTGCTTCCATGCCATCACCTTGCTATCTCCTGCTCACCTCAGCGCCAGCATTTGCGAAGCCTCAAAGAAAATGCCAGCGAGGTCAAGGGCGATGTCCTGAAGGTCGAGCATGCTCAGGGTTATCTCCTCTGGCTCGAGTATCTCTATAAGCACCGGCACATGGCGTATTGCTATGCTGAAAAGTGCCCTCGCATCATGGGGAAAGGCCTCCACAGCTACGAGGTAGGCACCGCTCTCCTTGTTGAAGGTGCTCTTCACCTTGTTTACAGGAGCCTCCTCGCTTATATCCCCAACGAAGAGCTTTACCGCCTCATCCTCGCTTTCCGCAGAGACCTCAGCAACAAGCTTTATGCGAAGCGCCCCCTCCTTGAGCAACTCCTCTATCTCATAGTCGTCGATGCCAACATTGACCTCTTCCTCTGGCTCAAACTCAAACCCCACGCGGTACCTCTGATAAAACTTCTTTGTTAGCTTGATAATCTCCCCAAGGGTGAGGAGAAACTCTTTGGTGCTGAGCACGAGCTTCTCAGGGCTGAGCACATATATCGCCGAGGGTCCATACGCAATGGCGGCGTTGAGATAACTTCGAAAGCTGTCAAATTCAAGCTCAAACTCGGCGATGCCAGAGTAAAGCCCATCCTGCTCCTCGACATCGCCGTACTCTACCCTGCGAACCCTCACCTCTGCGTCTGCTCTAATCTTCTCCTCCAGCTCGTGAAGTGCCCCTGCCACCGCGTCCATGTTGTTACTCTGGGCTTCTATCATAAACTCTGCTTTAATCATGGCAGGGGTATTCTCAGCAGAGCTAATAAAGCTTGCCGTGCGAAAGCTTTTTAACTTCTCCATTGCAAAATTATATGCATGAATCTGGGAATGGAGCCCCTTGTTAAGATTGCCATTGGTCTGGTGCTTATACTAATAGCCCCCCGCGTTGTGGGCTTGATTCTCAACATAATAGGCGCGGGCTTTATTCTCATTGGAGCGGTGAAGTACTACCTGAGCGGATTTGCAGTTAGCCTTGAAGCAATATTCCCGGTGGTTATTGGTCTTGTGATAATCTTCGTCGGCAAGAGTATGGCGGAGGCTGCTCTTCGAATAGCAGGCTTAATCGCCATAGTGTGGGGCATCTGGGATCTGGGATTGATAGGGATTTAAAACCCACCCTTAAACGCTTCGTAACCCCGCGCTGGAAGCTTCACCTTCTCGCCTTTTTCTGTTATCAGCCAGCTCCCTTCATTGATAATCCTGCCTATCATTGAGATTGGCGCCAGCTTTCTCTTCTTAAACTCCTCCTGCAGCGCAGGGAATGCCTCCTCGCTTACTGTAAACAAAAGCTCGAAGTCTCCGCCCTTGTGGAAGAGCACCTCCCTCTCGTCAACGCTAGCGAGGGCGGCTATCTCTTTAACCGCCTCAGGGCGTGGCAGGAGCTCTTCATAAACCTCGAAGCCCACGCCGCTTTTTCTCGCCAGCTCATGCAGGCTGAACGCCAGGCCGTCGCTTACATCCATGCAAGCGCTTGCGCTACCAGCAAGGGCAAGCCCTTCCTTAACTCTCGCCCTCGGCTCAAGTGCCGCTTTGAGGAAATCTTCCCTATTTGGATGCTCTATATCTCTGGTAAGGCAGTAGAAGCCAGCGGCGGCTGCGCCTAAGCTGCCTGTGACGCAGAGCAGCTCTCCAACTTTTGCTCCGCTCCGCGTCAGGTATCTCCCTGCCTCGGCTACGCCAAGGGCAAAGCCTGAAATCACAACTTCGCTGTGCTCCTTTGTGTCGCCTCCTATAACGCAAACTTCGTGAGCATCGCACGCTTCCTTTATACCCTGCGCCAGCCTTTTCACATATGTCTCGTCCTTATCGCCGGGCAAGCCAAAGGAGAAGAGCATCGCCAGAGGTTTGGCTCCCATGGCTGCTAGGTCGCTCAGGTTGACATTCACCGCATAGCTGCCCGCCTGCTCCGGCGTCATCTCTCGCGGAATGTGCGTTGTTTCGCGTATCATGTCTGCGGAGACCACAATCAGAGCCTCGTCTGCCCTAATCACAGCTGCATCGTCGCCTATACCTACTTCCGCCGCAGCACAGTCTCCAAAAATTTCTGCGAAGACCTTAATTATATTACGCTCGCCCAGCTGTGAGAGTTTCATAAACTCTGGCGGCAGGAGGCAGCGCATTTCAATGGGTGGAGGAATGCCGCCTTACTCACCTCCGTTAGGTTTTTAAATTTAAATAACCACAAGACCGCACGATGCAGGTTGCTAAAAGTGTTACAGTGAAGGTTTCGCCAAAGATAAACATGAATAAGTTTTTGCAGCTTAGAGACTTTTACAATCGATGCCAGGCAATAGCCAGGTTTTACCACTCTTACATACTTGAGAACTCTCTGCACGAGAAGCTTATTAATGAGATTACAGCTAGAGACCTCAAAAATATCCTTCACCAAGAACTCTACAAGCAGGTTAGGGAAACTTTTGATGTTGGAAGCCAGACTGTGCAGGAAATTAGAGATGTAGTTGTAGAAGCTTTTAACAGTTGGGCTAAGCTTTACAAGAAGTGGCTTGATGGTGAAATCGAACATGAACCCTCTTTGCCCAGGATTGTAGAATTTACAGTCAGAATGAATATTCCACGTGTATGTAGTATATTCGAACATGGTAAAGAATTTCCCTTCTTCTTTAAGGTTAAGGTTGACAACAACAGCCGCATCGTAATTCCAGTTGAGTGCGGTGAATATCAGCGCGGGCTGCTTAAAGACGCCTTGGAAAGGAAATACAAGCTTGGAGCGGTTCAGCTTGTCAGGCGTGGAGGATGGTTTTACTTCGTAGTTGTAGTCAAGAAGGAAGTTGAGGTTAAGCAATCTGACACCGTAGTTGGTGTGGACATAGGCTTGAGGTATCAAGCCACAGTTGTGGTTTTGCATAAAAACGGCAAGATAAGCGATGTTGAGTTTGTAAAGTATCGCAGGTTGCTTGATAGAATTCGCTACTTGTGGAAAAGAATTGATTACTTGAAGTCTAAACTCCCAGAGGGACAGAGAACTTCGAAGCAGATAAGAAGGTTGTGGAGGAAAATTCACAGAATTAACACATGGATTGCTCACAATGTGTCCAAACGAATTGTTGAAAAAGCTAGAGCCAACAATGCTATGATTGCTATTGAGAATCTCAATAACTTTAAACCAAGGAAGGGCAAGCGTGGCAAGAAAATGAATCGAAAACTTTCTAACTGGATACATGGCAGAATCAGGGACTTCGTTCTCTACAAAGCACATTGGAGGGGCATTTATGTTAAGATAGTCTTGCCTAATGGAACATCCAAGAGATGCCACATTTGCGGGGCGGTAGGTTACCGCCATGGTGTGCTTTTCAAGTGTAAACATGGTTATACCTCCAATGCAGATTTCAACGCAAGTTGTAACATAGCTCTTAGGGCAAAGTTCCCTAAGAGCTGGGGCATCGTAAACATGCCCGTGGGCACAACCCACAAAGCCACCCGTTTTAACGAGTGGTAGTTTACGGGGTAAAGTTATTTATACTCTATAAAAAGGGTTTTGATTATGTATCCCCTGGGGCATGTGACCTTCA
>Ga0209426_1000767_pt1 | contig 26901 bp, 20 predicted proteins | sample Deesub1362B_J571_FD_187697 | JGI IMG/M metagenome (GOLD analysis project Ga0209426, IMG submission 187697) | Deep oceanic, basalt-hosted subsurface ecosystem from Juan de Fuca Ridge flank, Pacific Ocean, CORK Borehole 1362B_J2.571 (SPAdes)... ...
CCTCCTCCAGGTAGGTCGGGTCGGGGTTGATCTGCACCCAGGCACCGGCTCTGTTCCATCCTTCGAAGGCCTGGCGGATGTGAGGTTTGTCGGGCGTGGACTGAACGTGGTCTTGGACGCTGGCCAGCACCATCCCCTCCAGGTGGGGGATCTTGGAGAGGGCCTGGTCGTAGAGCCGCACGGCCTCCCGCAGGTCCCAGTAAGCGTCCGCCTCCTCGGGAGTGGCGATGTCCGCGGGCCATCCACCCCCAAAGACGTTTCGCTCGGCCAGGGCGTGGCTCACGGGACGGGAGTAAATCTGCTTCTCGCCGTCCTCATAGGCTCCCAGGGGGAAGTCCTCGTCCCGCTCCAGGACGCCGTCCAGGTCCAGGTCGGGGGTCTTGCAGCCGGTGGCCGGGTCCACGACGGTGGTGTACTGCCCGTCGCCGTTGCCGTCGTGGAAGACGGGGAAGACGGGGTTGGAGGGGTCGTAGGCCAGGTCGCTGTAGTCCACCTCCAGGGTGTAGGGGCCGTAGGCGACGTAGCGGGGGTTGACGAAGTTGTTCTCGCCCCGCTGACCGGAGGGGCACTGCATCCGCACGCGCCCCAGATCGACGGTGGCGATCTGGCTGGAGACGGGGGATTCCCACTGGACGATGTAGCGGAGATAGGGGGCCAGTTCCTCGCCGTGGAAGGCGGCCACCGCCACCACGATGTTGCCTCCGTTGGAGAAGCCGATCAGACCGATGTTGTCGTGCAGCACGGGCACCGGCACCACCTCGTCGATGGTCCGGCCCTGGTCGTCCCGCAGCCGACCGGCGGCGTAGAGGACGACGTCTCGCAAAGCGGCGATGGACTGAGGCCCCCGGTGGTCGTACACGCCGTCGGAGAAACGGTCGCTGGTGGGGTCCGTGCCGCCGGGAAAGACGAGGGCGATGGTGATGATGTCGTCCCCTTCAGGAGGCAGGCTGTTGCCCAGGAAGCCCGAAGCGTCTCCGCCCTGGACCTGAATGACCACGGGAGCGCCTTCGGGGTAGCGGGTCTGGCCCGCTGCCGGAGCGTACACCCGGATGGCCAGGGTGCCCTCCGGACTGCCTGTGCTTTCCGAAGGGAGGTCGATGTCCACGCTGGTGAGGGTGGAGGGCTGCCCCTCCGACGCACCCCCGGGACCGGGCGGAGGTGGGGGTGTGGGCTGAGGGGGCGGCGCGGGCGAGCCGCGCGTCGGCAAGGGCGGGGGCGTGCCCGGAGGGGCGACGGTGGGAGGAGGCGCTTTCGAAGTAGGCGCAGGCGTGGTGGTTTCGGAGGCAGCGCAGGCGGAGATCACAGCCGCCACACAGACCAGAGCAACGGCCCACAAAATGGGCCTGAGACGGGATAGCGTTGAGGTTAACATGGCCCTGTCTCCTTGGAACGACTCTTGAAGTAGTTCCTCACCAACGCAAGGCCGTCATCCCGCGTCCTCCGGGAAGACGACCTCCTCCTTCCCGCTCAGTCGATCCCGTATCCGCTCCACCACGATGTCCAGGTGCTGGGGACGGTGGACGAAGTCCAGGTCATCGGTGCGGATGGTGAGGACGGGACAGAGGTCGAAAGTCTGGATCCATTCCTCGTAGAAGGTCTCCAGCAGGGAGAGGTACTCGGGCGTGATGCCGCTTTCGATGGTCCGACCGCGGCGGCGAATGCGCTCCATTAGCACCGGCACCGGGGCCTTGAGGTAGATGAGGAGGTCGGGCCGGGGCAACCCCTCCACCACCAGGTCGAAGACGGTGCGGTAGGCCAGGTAGTCCCGCTCGCTGAGGTTGCCCATATGGTGGAGCGCGCGGGCGAAGATGTGGGCGTCCTCGTAGATGCTGCGGTCGGCGATGGCCGACTCCGGTGCGGTTGCCAGTTCCCAGTGCTGGCGGGCGCGGTGGCCGAGGAAGAAGATCTGGAGGTGGAAGGACCACTTCCGCATGTCGGCGTAGAAGTCGGCCAAGTAGGGGTTGTCGCTGACCGATTCGAAGGCGGTGCGCCAGCCCAGCCGTGCACCGATCCGCTCGGTGAGGGAGGTCTTCCCCACGCCGATGTTGCCGGCCACCAACACGAAGTACTTCGCCATACCCTACCTCCGGGCTCCATTTCGGTTGGCTACCAGTCGTTGGAACGTCGAACCGTCAAGGGGGCGACGGCCGTGGCCGGGGTACACCCGCTTCGGGGCCAGTTCCGCCAGCCGCTCTAAACTCCGCTGGAGAAGGTCCCAATCCTGCGCGTAGAGGTGTTGCAGGCGGGGCCTCACCACCGTCGCCACCAGGTCGCCGACGAAGGCGGTGCCGTCGTCAAGGAGGAGGGTGGAGGAGCCGAAGGTGTGTCCAGGCGTGTGGACCACCCGGCCGGGGATGCCGAAGCGGGTCAGGTCTTCCCCGTCCTCCAGGACCACGTCGGCTTCGGTGGGTTCGGGCTGGAACCACCTGTCGATGAGCGGTGCCAGCAGGAAGGTCAGGCGGCCGTAGCCGCGGGCGGTCCCGATGGGCGTCTCCCCCCGGGCCATCGGGTCTCGGTCGGCCTCGTGGACAGCGATTGGCGCGCCGGTCGCTCGGCGGATCGCCGCCGCGCTCCCGTAGTGGTCGAAGTGGGCATGGGTGATGAAGATCAGCCGCAGGTCGCCTCCCCCGAACTGTGCCAGGTATTGGAGGATGGTCCGCTCCTGGCGGGGTGCCCCGGCGTCGACCAGCACGGTGCCGTCGTCCGACGTGATCAGATAGGCACAGGCCACCCTCAAAGGGATGGGATGCACGTGGACGGTCTTCTCTATCATAGCACGTCTTTCTGCAACGACGGCCACTTGGCGGCGAGGAGGGTCTGTAGTTGCTCCAATCGCTCCGTGTAGGTCGGCTCCTCGAACAAAGGACGGCACGACTCCGCCGCGACCTCGCCGGCTGCCAGTTTGACGGCGAAGGGGAAGCACCCCTTCTCGCCGCACGTACCGCAGTTCGTCTGCGGGAGCAGTTTGTACACCTCCAGCGGTTGCAGGTACTGGTGGGTGGTCGTATCCGGCTTGATCTCGTCTCGCTGATCCCACACCCGATTGACCAGCGCGATCAGTTCCTCGATCACCTGTCGGGCCTCGTCCCGGTCCTTCAGGTGGTCTACTGCGATCCGATCGGGCCAGAAGCCGATGTTGCGACCCTCATGCCGCCAAGAGAGAGCGGGTTCGTCGGGGAGGTAGACCCCCCGACCGAGCACCGTGTTGAGATAGGGAAGTACCTCCGAAATGTCCACCGGCAGGTGGGCGATCGCCTCGTATTCCAGTTCCTCGCCGCTGTGGGGGGAGAGGTCGAATTGCAGCCGGTAGGACTCGATCAGCGGCAACTCACTCCTCCTCTCGGATGCGGCGGATCTCGAACACCACGGGGTTCCAGGCGTCCGGGCAGGCGTGGGTGGCGACGTCGGGGTCCTCCAGCCACGGGAACTGGGCTCCGTAGTGCATCGCGAAGACCTTGGGGAGCATGCTGTAGAGCGCGCTGATGCAGATCTTCCCCCGCACGGTCAGCCCGTCGAAGACCACCTCGTCCCCTACCTTATGGCCTGCGGCGCAGTGGCCCTCCTGCCTGATCACCCGTGCGACGATAGGAAATCCCTTGACCTCTTCGGCCATCTGTCTTTCTCCTCGTTCTCTTCGGGCTAGATCGCGTGGGGCTCACCCCACCCGCAGCCCGAATCGCTCCAGTTCCTCCGGCGTGTGGTCGTAGGGGCAGAAGGGGTGCTCGCCGGGGATGTAGCCGTGGACCGGGCAGATGCTGAAGGTGGGGGTGAGGGTGAAGTAGGGGAGGCGGAAGTTCTCCGCCACCACCCGCACCAGCCGTCGCGCCTGTCGCCAGTCGTCCAACTGCTCGCCCAGGAAGATGTGAACCACCGTCCCGCCGGTGTAGAGCGTCTGCAGGTCGTCCTGGTGCTCCAGTACCTCGAACAGGTCGTCGGTAAAGGAGACGGGGAGGTGGGTGGAGTTTGTATAGTAAGGGGCGGTCTCGGTGCCGGAGGTGATGATGTCCGGGAACCGCTCCTTGTCCGCCTTCGCCAGCCGGAAGGAGGCCCCCTCCGCTGGGGTGGCCTCCAGGTTGTAGAGGTGGCCGGTCTCTTTCTGAAACCGGGCCAGCACCTCTCGCATAAACTTCAGGGTCCGAATGGCGAACGCTTTTCCATCCGGATGGTCGATTCCCACCCCCAGCAGGTTCCGGCAGGCCTCGTGCATGCCGATCAGGCCGATGGTGGAGAAGTGGTGGGTCCAGTAATGACCGGTCCGTTGCTTGACCCCCCGCAGGTAGTGACGGCTGTAGGGGTAGAGGCCCTGTTCGGTCAGTTGCTCCAGCATCTTACGCTTGATCTCCAGGCTGGTGCGGCCGATCTCCATCAGCCGTTCCAGCCGGTGGCGGAACTCCCGCTCGTCGCGGGAGAGGTAGCCCAGGCGGGGGAGGTTGATGGTGACCACGCCGACGGAGCCGGTGAGGGGGGCAGCGGCGAAGAGCCCGCCGACCCGCTTGTGGAGTTCGCGGGTGTCCAGCCGGAGGCGGCAGCACATCGAGCGGGCGTCCTCCGGCCGCATATCGCTGTTGATGAAGTTGGCCCAGTAGGGGATGCCGTACCGGGCGGTCATCGCCCAGACCGGCTCCAGGTTGGGGTTGTCCCAGTCGAAGTCGGCGGTGACGTTGTAGGTTGGGATCGGGAACGTGAAGACGCGCCCCTTCGCGTCCCCCTCCAGCATCACCTCCGCGAAGGCACGGTTCAGGAGGTCCATCTCCCGCTGGAACTCCCCGTAGGTCGCCTCCTGCGGCTCCCCGCCGATGATGACCGGGAGGTCTTTGAGGGTAGAGGGGGGAGTGAGATCCATCGTGATGTTGGTGAACGGGGTGTTGTGGAAGCAAAGAAGTCCGCTCCCGCCGACAAAGTTCTCCAGGCTGACATCCACGCTCAGGTCGTATTCGTACTCCCGATCATAAGTGAAGGGATCCCGGTCGATACAGATCCGTGCTGTCAGATCCCCAATGGCGTAGCGCTCAGGTGCTTCTTTGTCCTTGTAGACCCGGACGATGTATTGGTCGTTCCAGTTTTCCCGCTCGTAGGCGACCTCGTACACGCTGAACTTGTAGCCGTTCATCGCCAGGAGCAGGCTGAGGCCCAGGCTGAGTTTCTTAGAGGTGGTATGGTAGTCGAAATGATCCGTGTACTCGCTTCTATCACCCTGCATCAGCGTTGCGATAAACGTTTCCTGCAAGGTGGGGGTCAGTTCGTACACGAACCAGGGGATCTGCTTGTTGGTGCTGTAGGTCCCACCCAGATACCCGATCAGCGCCGCTAGAAGCCCTTTGCCCGCCATCCGGAGGACGGTCTGGGTAGGATTTCCTTTGGCGGACCATCCTTTGGCCTCCTCCACACGTCCCAGTGCTTTCAGCGTACCCATCACCTGGGTCATCTCTTCCTGGTCTCCACCTCGTGCTTGAGAGATGTAGAGACCGTTGGTGATGTCATTGTGGCCTTCGGTGATGTACCAGGCCAGCAGGCGGACGAACGCTTCCAGGGATTCTCCTTGCAGGGAGCGGGGGTACCATAATACACTGTTACGCAGCGCGAACTCGGCCTCCGGTTCGTCTTCTCCCAACGCTCGCCAGACAAGGTAGGGAAGGGAACCGCCTTCTGACCACCGCCTCCAGCATCCTTTGTCCTTGATACCGTATTCCAGATAGAAGGGGGTGAAACCGCCGAAGGTCTCCCGTACCCGTTGCCGCAAGCGCTCGACGGCCTGGGCAGGGTTGGGTACGCGGACACGGGCTCGTGCGGCGATCTGAGGCACGGCATCGATCAGTTCGGCCAGGTCGAGGCTATCCCGGCTCCCCGTGTTGGGCACGCGGCGCACGGCGATAAAATGGTTCTCAGGGGTTATCTTGGCGTTGCCGTGAGCGGTTTCCACCTCGCTGGCGGCGATGGGGCGTGGATCGAACCGGCCGTTGAGGCTCTGGAAGGCGAAGAGCGAATGGGCCCACGAGACGCTTGCCGTTCCCCGGCTGGTCCGCACGCGCACGAAGGGAGCGTCTTTGGGTACCTTGTGACGCACAAACGCTTTGACCGGTGCCCATACCACGTGTCCTGTCTCGTCGAACGCCAGCGCTTGAATGTCGTCAACGTTGGGGACGGCGAAGCTGCCGTTCCCCTGACTGAGCACCCGGTGTTTGTTGCGTTCGAACTGTTCGTCCACCAACCGGCCGATCTCGGTGACCTCGATCCGCCCATTGCGTCGGATCACCACCAGTTCGTCCCATACCAGACTTTGGAATCCCACCCGCGTGGGCACGTTAATATTGAAGACGAACTCCTGCATCGCCTGCTTGATCTGGGGATAGTCCAGCCCGTCGTACCGGATGAAGGGGGCGAGGAGGGTGTCGAAGTTGGAGACGGCGACCGCGCCGGCCGCCTCGCCCTGGAGAGTGTAGAAGAAGTTGACCAGTTGGCCCAGCGCGGTGCGGAGGTGGCGGGGTGGCTTGCTCTCGATCTTGGCCGGCACCCCGCCGAACCCCTGGATCAGGAGGTCCAGCAGATCCCACCCGCAGCAGTAGACCGAGAGCATCCCCAGGTCGTGAATGTGCAGATCCCCTTCGACGTGGGCGGACTGAACCTCCGGTGGGTAGATCTTCTGCAGCCAGTACCGGGCGGCGATGGAGGAGGCCAGGTAGAAGTTGAGCCCCTGGAGGGAGTAGTTCATGTTGCTGTTCTCGTTGACCCGCCAGTCGGCCCGGCGGAGGTAGTCGTCCACCAACTTCTCCGCATCCAGCATGATCCGTTGGGCCTCCCGCGCCTCGGCCCGCTTCTGCCGATAGATGATGTAGGCCTTGGCGACGCGGGGGTTACCCGACTTGATCAGTACCTCCTCCACGATGTCCTGGATCTCTTCGACGTGGGGAGTGTAGCCGTTGCGGCCGAACCGCTCCTCCAAGAGGCCCGTCACCGCCCAGGAGAGGGTTTCCGCCCACTGGCGGCCCTCTCCGCTGCCCACCGCCCGGGCGGCGGCGTAGATGGCGTTTTCGATCCGTTTTCGGTCGAAAGGGACAGTGGTCCCGTCCCGTTTGATGACCTTTTCTATGCTCATTTTGTGCCTCGCTGAGGTCTTTCACCACAGGGACACGGAGAACGTAGCGTTGAGATGGTTCCCTCGCGTTCTCCACATCCCTGCGACGGTGTTGGCGCGTTTGATCCCGGTGTGATGACCGACAATGGCCCAATGACCAACCGTAGGATGGCCGTTGGGCCATTGGCCGTTCGGCTATTGGTCGGCTTCCAGCAACCGATTGATCTCGGCGCGGACCGCTTCCAGGTCCTCCAGGCCCAGGTAGACAATGGCGTAGCGGATGTAGGAAACGGGGTCCAGTTCTCGCAGTTCGGCGATCACCATGTCACCGATGGCGCGGCTGGGGACCTCGGTCTTGCCCATCTGCCGGATGCGGTCCTCTACTCGGTCCACCAGCCGCTCCAGTTCATCGGCGGAGATGGGCCGGCGGGCGCAGGCGGTGCGCAGCCCGGAGAGCACCTTCTGCCGGTCGAACTCCTCTCGCCGGCCGTCCCGCTTCACGACCAGGGGGGTGGTGAGGATCGGCCGCTCCAGCGTGGTGAACCGCTGCCCGCACGTGCGGCACTCCCGCCGACGGCGGATCCCTCGGGCATCATGGTCGGTGGCGATGACCCGGCTGCGTTCAGCCCCACAGTGGGGACACTTCATCCCGCTACTCCTTGTCCTTGGGTGGGAGATCGCCAGATATGGGGGCTTTAGAGCCAAAAACCCCCATATCTAGGGGTTCATGGTTATTATACCATACCCGAGGGCGCGGGGCAAGCGGGGAGGCCCCTTTTTTTCTTAAAATCTGGGGAATAGCACCTGAGTATGGCGCAATTCCACCGCAGCGGTGCAGAAGGCACAGAAGCCGTTTTGTTCAGGGTGATCTCTCCGTGCTCCCTCTGTCCCTGTGATGGCATACTGGACATCCTGGTTGGCGCTCGAAGGCGATCAGGTCGAAGGTTGCGGTGAGACCGTCCCAGGCCAGCAGCCGGCCCACCAACGGCTTCCCGATCCCCAGCAGCACCTTCACCGCCTCCACCGCCTCCAGCGCGCCGAATGTCCCGGCGACGGCTCCCAGGATACCCACCTCCTTCGCCGTCGGCGCGCCGCTCAGGTCGAGGTGGGGTGGGAAGAGGCACCGATAGCACGGTCCCTCACCGGGCACCACCACCGACATCTGCCCCTCCCACGCCAGCACGGAGGCCCACACCAACGGCCTCCCCGCCTGCACGCAGGCCGCGTTGACGAGGAACTTGGTCTCGAAGTTGTCGGAGCACTCCATCACCAGGTCGTACTCCGTCGCCAGCGCTTCGGCCCGCGCGGGGGTCAGCCGCTCCGGATATTGGACCACCTCCAGGTCGGGGTTCAGCGCCCGGAGGGTCTCGGCGGCGGATTCGGTCTTCGGCCGCCCCAGGTCGGCGGTGGCGTGGAGGATCTGCCGGTTGAGGTTGGAAAGGGCCACCACGTCGGCGTCCACGATGCCGAGGGAGCCCACCCCCGCCGCGGCCAGATAGAAGCAGGCGGCAGAGCCCAGCCCTCCTGCGCCGACGACGAGCACGCGGGCAGCCGCTAACCGTTCCTGCCCTTCCTCGCCGATCCCTTCCAGCACCAATTGGCGGGCGAAACGCTCTCGCTGTTCTGGGGTTAGCATAGGAACACCTCTGTGGGTTGTAAGGGCGCAGGATGCAAAGGATGGGGTTCAGGGTGGGGGGCGTGGAGTGCGGATCGTGCGGTTCCGATGGGCAACGATCTCGGCCAGGATGCCCAGGGCGATTTCCTCCGGCGAGTTCCCCACGTCCAGCCCCACCGGCCCGTGGATGCGGGCCAGGTCCTTTTCTGTAAATCCCCGCTCTTTCAACGCCTTCTTCCGGCGGGCCTGGGTGCTTTGCGATCCGAGGAGGCCGATGTAGCCCACGGGGCTTCTCAGCGCGATCTCCAGCGCGGGCACGTCGAACTTGGGGTCGTGGGTGAGGACGACCAGGGCGTCGGACGGGCGCAGGTGGTCCGGTCCCAGCGCCTCCTTCGGCCAAGCGACCACCAGTTCGTCCGCCGTGGGGAACCGGTCCCGCGTGGCGAAGACCCGCCGCGCGTCCACCACCCTCACGCGGAAGCCCAGCACCTGGGCCAGGCGGACCAGCGGCTGGGCCAGGTGGACCGCGCCGACGATGGTGAGGGTGGGGGGCGGGGCGAAGACCTGGACGAAGCGGTCGCCCTGGGGGGACGGCCGGAGTTCGGCCAGGGGGCCTGGGAAAGCGGTCTCCAGTTCATCGGCCAGAGAGCGATCCCCCTCCATCTGTCCGTCCGGCCAGGCCAGGAGGTGACCGCCGCCGTCGAGCCGAGTGACCAGGGCCACCGTCTCATCGGCCCGCAGGGCCTCCAGGAGCCGCTCGTGAATGGGGGCCAGCGGCTCCAGGTAGATCTCGATGGTCCCCCCGCAGGCCAGCCCCACCTCCCAGCCCCCTTCGTCCGCCACGCCGTACCGGAGCCGCTTGGGGGGTGCGCCCTCCAGCACCGCCTGGGCCTCCCGGAAGACGGCTCCCTCCACACACCCCCCGCTGACGGAGCCGGCCATCTTACCGGAGGCCGTGACCGCCAGGCAGGCCCCCACCGGTCGCGGGGAGGGACCCTGAGCGCGGATCACCGTCGCCAGGGCGACGCGCTCGCCGGAGGCGAGCCAGCGGGTCAGGTCGGGTAGGATCTCTTTCATTCTAGGTGTTCCGTGTTCTGCGTGGGGTTACTGTTACTCCTCCACCTTCCGCTGTAACTCGTACAATTTGTTAATGGCCTCCAGCGGCGTCATCTGGGAGACGTCCAGCCGCCGCAGTTCCTCCACCACCGGGTGCTCGTCGGCGAAGAGGACCGGCTGGTACGGCTCCGGGGCGGGGGTGCCGGGGCGGAACTTGCCGCTCTCCAGCCCCTCCAGCAGTTCCTGCGCCCGGTTGATCACCGGTCGGGGGACGCCCGCCAACTGGGCCACGTGGATGCCGTAAGAACGGTCCGCTCCGCCAGGGACCACCTTGTGCAGGAAGATCACCCGCCCTTCCTCCTCCCGCACCGCCAGGTTGACGTTGCGCACCCCTGGCAGGCGGTTTGCCAACTCGGTCAGTTCGTGGTAGTGGGTGGCGAATAGGGTCCGCGCCCGCCGCTCCGGATGGTTGTGCAGGTACTCCACCACCGCCCAGGCGATGGAGATGCCGTCGTAGGTGGAGGTGCCGCGACCGATCTCGTCGAGGATCAGGAGGCTGCGGGGGGTGGCGTTGTGGAGGATGTTGGCCGTTTCCACCATCTCGACCATAAAGGTGGACTGCCCCGCCGCCACCTCGTCCTGCGCACCGATCCGCGTGAAGATACGGTCCACCAGTCCAATCCGCGCGCGCTCGGCGGGGACGAAACTCCCCATCTGCGCCATCAGGACGATGAGGGCGTTCTGCCGCAGATAGACGGACTTCCCGGCCATGTTGGGGCCGGTGATGACCAGGATGCGGATCTCTTCGTCGAGGTGAAGGTCGTTGGGGACGAAGGGCTCCTCCCGCAGGGTCTGCTCCACCACCGGGTGCCGCCCGCCGACGATCTCTAAGACGTTCTCCTCCGTCAGTTCGGGGCGGACGTACCGGTTGCGGACGGCGACCTCGGCCAGCGAGGCCGCCACGTCGATGCGGGCGACGGTGCGGGCGGTCTCCAGCAGCGCGTGGGCGCGGGCGGCGACCCGCTGGCAGACCTCGCGGAAGATCCGGGCCTCTACCTCCGCCTGTCGCTCCTCGGCGTTGAGGATGCGGGCCTCCACCTCCTTCAGTTCCGGCGTGATGAACCGCTCGGCGTTGACCAGGGTCTGCTTGCGGATGTAGTCGTCCGGGACGGCGTGGAGGTTGGACTTGGTGACCTCGATGTAGTAGCCGAAGACCTTGTTGTAGCCGACCTTGAGGTTCTTGATGCCGGTCCGCTCCTGCTCCCGCCGCTCCAGGCTTGCCAGCCACTCCCGCGCCTCCCGCACCGACCGGAGCAGCCCGTCCAACTCCTCGGAGAACCCAGGCCGGATCACTCCCCCAGCAGAAAGAGAGGCGGGCGGGTCGTCCACGATGGCGGCGCGGATCAGCGAGACGACGTCCTCGCACGGATCCAGCGAGGATGCAAGACGTAGGACGCAGGATGCAGCCCTTTCCTCACCTCCCTGCTTCCCCGCTTCCTGCATCCTGCTCCTTGCCTCTTTCACCGCCTCCAATGCCCGCCGTATCCCCACCAGGTCGCGCGGCGTGGCGATGGAGCCGAGGACCCGGTTGGTCAGCCGCTCCAGGTCGGGGAAGTCCTTCAGGGCCTCCCGCACCCGTGTCCGGAGGACCCCGTCTTCAACGAAGGCCTCCACCTCGTCCAGCCGCGCCTCGATCGCTTCCCGGTCCACCAGTGGCTGGGCCAGCCGCGCCCGCAGGAGCCGCCCGCCCATCGGCGTCAGGGTCCGGTCCAGCACCCCCAGCAGCGACCCCTGTATCTTCCGCTCCCGCAGCGTCTCCGTCAGTTCCAGGTTGCGCCGCGTGGCGGGGTCCAGCACCATAAACCGGTCGGTGGAGTAGGTCCGCAGGGTGGTCAGTTGGGTCAGTGAGCCCTTCTGGGTCTCCCGGAGGTATTGGATGATCGCACCAGCGGCGCGGACCGCCAGGGGCTTCCCTTCGCAGCCGAACCCCTCCAGGGTGCTCACCCGGAAGTGGTCGAGGAGGGCCTGGCGGGCTGCGCCCAACTCGAAGCGGTAGGGGGGGAGGGGGGTGAGGTGAGTGTCGGAGGGGATAGGGACGGGGATGGGGTCAGGGTGCAATTCGATTGCGCTCTGGCCTCTTGTGTCTGTACCTCCAGCACCCTCCTCCAGCGTGGGCACGAGGCATTCCCTGGGCTGGAGACGGGCCAGTTCGCGGGGGACCTCCTCGCGGGCCAGTTGGGCGGCGGCGAACTCGCCGGTGGTGATGTCGGTGTAAGCCAGCCCGGCCCGGTCCCCTTCGATCACCAGAGCGACCAGGTAGTTGGGTCGCTTCGCCTCCAGCAGCGCCGGTTCGACTACGGTGCCCGGCGTGACGACGCGGACCACCTCCCGATGGACCAATCCCTTGCCGGTGACCTCCCCCACCTGCTCGGCGATGGCGACCCGGTAGCCTTTCTCGATCAGGCGGGCAATGTACCCCTCGATGGCGTGGTGAGGCACCCCCGCCATCGGCACCCGCACCCCCTTGGCGACCGGGCGAGAGGTCAGCACCAGGTCCAGTTCCCTGGCCGCGATCTCGGCGTCCTGGTCGAACGTCTCGTAGAAGTCGCCCAGTCGAAAAAAGAGGATCGCGTCTGGATGCTGGGCCTTCAACTGGAGGTACTGCTTGCGGATCGGGGTGACTTTCGTTGTGCTCATTCAGCGATGTCCTTCTGCTCCACGATGGCGACGATCTCGGCAGCGGCCTCCTCGATCGGCTTGGAGGTCATATCCACGATGGGCCAGTTGTGCTGGTGGAAGATCCTCAGGGCGTGTCGAACCTCCTCCCGCACGCGCGCCAGGTCCGTGTACTCCCGGAGTTGACCACCCAGCCGCTGGGCGCGGGCCCGGCGAAGGGTCGCCAGCCGCCTCGCTTCGACCGTCAGGCCGATCACCCGGTTGGGCGGGAGCCGGAATAGGATCTCAGGAGGATCGATGCCTGGGACGATAGGCACGTTGCCGACCAGCCACCCTCGATAGGAGAGATACATGCTGAGGGGCGTCTTCCCGGTGCGGGATACGCCCACCAGGACGATCTCTGCGTGCTCCAGCTCTTCGGGATGACGGCCGTCGTCGTGCCCCAGCGCGAACTCGATCGCCTCGATGCGACGGTAGTAGGCCTCGGTCATCGGGCCGTATACGCCGGGCCGGGCCAACGGGGACGTGCCCAGCAGGTCCGACAGCCGGTCCAGCAGAGGGCCCATCAGGTCCAGCGTGGAGACGTTCCGCCTCCGCCCCTCCTCGAACATCGCCCGGCGCAGGTCAGGCGTCACCAGAGTATGGACGATGAAAGCCCCTTGCTCAGCCGCTTGCTGGACCAGGTCCTTGACCTGTTGGACGGTGCGTACCTCGCCGAACCGCTCTACCTCGACTGGCTTCGTGAACTGGGTGAGGGCGGCCCGGATGACCCGTTCCGCCGTAGCGCCAGTGCCGTCGGAGACCGCGAACACGTGATAGACGGTGTTCTCTTCCGTCACCCGACCTATTCCCCCTCTCCGCCGATGACCCGACGTGGACGACCGGCGGCCTCTTGAGGACCGATGAGGCCCATTTCCTCCAGTTGTTCGATCAGGCGGGCGGCACGGGGGTAGCCGATCCGCAGCCGTCGCTGGAGGTAGGAGGCGGTGATGGTGCTCCGTCGCTTCACCAGTTCGATGGCCTGCTGGAGCAGCGCGTCCTCCTCGTCCAATCTGGCTGCAGCCTCTTCCTTGCCGGTGGGCATTATGCCCTCCCAGGGCGGCTCGCTGGTCCAGCCGCCCGTCTGCTCCCGCCAGAAGTCGACTACCCGCTCGATCTCCGCGTCGCTGACGAAGCACCCCTGCACGCGGATCGGATGTCCGGCGTCGGAGGCCAGATACAGCATGTCCCCCCGGCCCAGCAGGGTCTCCGCGCCCGGCATATCGAGAATCACCCGTGAGTCGACCTGGCTGGCGGTGGCGAAGGAGATGCGGGCGGGGAAGTTGGCCTTGATCAACCCGGTCACCACGTCGACGCTGGGCCGCTGCGTGGCGACGACCAGGTGGATGCCGGTGGCCCGGGCCATCTGGGCGATCCGGCAGATCGTCCGCTCCGTCTGATCTGGCGCCAGCATCATCAGGTCGGCCAACTCGTCGATGAAGACCACGATGTGGGGGAGGCGTTCTCCTGCCTGTTTCGCTCCGATCCGCTGGTTATAGTCATCGATGTTGCGCGCTCCCGAGGTGGCGAACAGTTTGTACCGCCGGTCCATCTCCTGGGCCACCCATCGGAGCACCCGCCCGATGCGGTCCAGGTCGTGCTCGGTGTGGCCCAGGAGGTGGGGCAGGCCGTTGAAGCGGACCAATTCCACCATCTTGGGGTCGATCATCACGAACCGGAGTTCGTCGGGCCGGTTGGTCATCGCCAGGCAGGTGGCCATCGCCTTGATACAGACCGACTTGCCCGAGCCGGTCGTGCCCGCGATGAGGAGGTGAGGCATCATCGCGAGGTCGGCCACCACCGGTTCGCCGGAGACGTCCTCCCCCAGAGCCACGGTCAACGGGCTGGTGGCGGTCTGGAACGCGTCGCTCTCCATCACCGATCGGAGGGTCACCAGCCCGACCTCGTCGTTGGGGACCTCGATGCCGACCACCGATCGGCCGGGCACGGGGGCCTCGACGCGTAGCGACGGCGCGGCCAGGGCCAGCGCCAGGTCGTCGGCGAGGGCGGCGATCTGGCTGACCCGCACCTTCTGGGCCCGGCGGCGGCCGTGGCGGTCCGTCCGTTCGGTGTAGCCAGGCGCGATGCCGAACTGGGTGATGGTCGGCCCACGGCGGACCTCCACCACCTCCACCGGCAGCCCGAAGGAGGCCAGCGTCTCGACGATGATGCGGCTCTTCTCCCGGATCTCCTCGTCGCTCAGTCCGGCCTCCTTCCCTTCCTCCAGGAGATCCAGCGGCGGTAGTTCCAGTTCCTCCGATAGCACGGCCGCTGTCAGCGGGAGCGTCTTCGGCTGAGGCGGCGGCTCTTTCACCGCCGTTGGCTGAGGGGTGGGAGGCGGCGGCTCTGCGGGCGGTTTCCTTCGGGGCTGGCGGCTGGGTGGGGGAGGAGGTGGGGTGGCCTGCCGCGGGGTCGGCGACGGGCGGCGGCGGACGGCAGGACGGGGTGGTGCCTGGGGACGAAGGCGGCTCAGTGCCTCGCGAACCTCCGCCACGGTCAGGTCGAAGGCGAGGCCGGCTCCCAGCAGCACGACCGCCGCCAGCAGGATGCCCGCCACCAGCGGCCCCAGGTACTCGCTCAGCAGGAAGGCAAAGGCCCAGCCGACCAGCCCTCCGCCCCAACCCTGCTCGACGAGCCCCCAGGGGTCGGACCGGCCGAGGACCAGATGGGTGAGGGCCAGGAGGCCGAAGAAGAGCAGTTCCAGCCCCACCACCGGTCGCCACCGCCAGACCACGGGCCGGTCCAGTTGGTGCCGGAGGATCAGAATGCCCCCGGCACCAAAGGCGAAGGTCACCGGCACGATGCCCCAGCCGAAGAGGTAGCGGAGGAAACCGACCCAGGCGTCGATCCAGCGGCCCGAGGTGAGGTGTACCAGGTTCAAGCCGGTGAGCAGGGCCAGTACCAGTAGAAGGACCGCTATCGCCTGCAGCACCAGGGGGTTGGTCAGCCAGGTTCGCCAGGAGGGGGCCTCCTGCGCTCCTCGTCGGAGGGGGTAACCGGTGAACCGTCTTCCCCGTCGGGTCATCGCTACACCGTACCTTCTTCAGAGGGAGGGAGGTCCCGCAGGCTCAACCGCAACCGGTGCTGTGCGCCGTTCACCTCGATCACCCGTGCCCGCACCTGTTGCCCCTCCCGAACCACAACGTGGGGGTCCAGGAATTCCTCTTCCCTCATCTCGGAGACGTGGATCAGTCCCTCGACCCCCTCTTCTACCTGGACGAAGGCTCCGAAGTCCACCACGTTGGTGATCGTCCCCTCCACGATCTGCCCGACGTGGTACCGATCGTCGACGGTCTGCCACGGATCGGGGCGGGTGCGCTTGATGCTCAGGCCGATCCGCCCCCGCTCCTGGTCGACGTTGAGGACGAAGACCTCCACCTCCTGACCGGGTTGCAGCAGGTCGGCCGGATGATCGACCCGCCCCCAGGAGATCTCCGAGACGTGGACCAGCCCCTCGACGCCGCCCAGGTCCACAAACGCGCCGAAAGAGCAGAGGTTGGTCACCCGGCCTTTTCGGACGCTTCCGGGACGCAGTTGGTTGATCAGGGACTGCCTCTTGGCCTCGTCGGCGCGGGTGGCCCGTTCCGAAAGGACGAGGCGGCTTCGCTCGGGGTCGACCTCGATGACGCGAAGCCGGAGGGTCTTTCCCAGCCGGGCCTTCAGTTCCCGCTCCCGCTCCCGCTCGTCGGTGTAGGTAGAGAGGCCTTCCAGATGGGAGGCGGGGACGAATCCCTGGTGCCCGTTCCATTCGACCAGGAGCCCACCCCGGTTGTAACCGACGACGGGCAGTTCGAGTACGGCTTCCGTCTCCATCGCCTGGATGGCTTCCTCCCATCTCCCATCCGAACCAAAGATAGAAGAATCCGTCGGTCCATTCCCTTCCTCCAGCCCCAGCGACCGCCAGACCTCCTCCGGCGGGGTTGGCGGTGCGGCCTTTCCTCCGTGCTCGCCCCCTTCGACGAGCGCTCTCCAGTACCCTTCCTCAAGCGGTGCTTCCGGCGGTGAGAACTCCACCATCTTCCTCCTCCAGACGTTCCTTCTGCTCCTTACGCTCCATCTCCGCCAACACGCGGGCGACCTCCTCAATGGCCACCCGTTGCTTCCGGTACAGATCGGACTCGCTCATCGCCAACCGCATCGCCACGTCGCGCACTTTGTAGCCGCGGATGAATTTCAGTTCCAGGATGTTGTACAGCAGCCATTCGGCCGCGGTCATGCTCCGGTCACCCTCGGGGCGCAGCCCCTCGATCGCCCGTTGCAGGACGGCGCGGAGGGCGTTCACCCGGCCGCCGTGCTCCTCCGCCGCTCGTTCCACCACCTGGAGGCTTAAAAGAGGGCTGTGGGTCAGTTTCGGACCGCCCCAGTAGTGGGAGAGAGCGTCCCGCACCCAGCGGGGGAACTCGGGATCGTCCACCAGGCTGGGCAGGTCGCTCAGGGCACGATCCCCTCCGTAGCGCACCATCCCCCGCCGCCGCTGGATGTCCTCGATCTGGGGGAGGAGCCGCGCCAGGGCTGCGAAGAGGGTTTGCTGGATCCGCCGGTCCTCCAGTGCGGCCTCGGCCTGCGCCACCAGGCTGTCCAGCGCGGCCTCTTCCTCCGGCGATAGGTTGGGGATCTCCTCGCGGGCTGTGATCCCTAACACGCCGATCACCGCGTCGCCGCTTCGCGCCCGCAAGGGGAGCAGCCAGTACCCGTCCCAGATGAAGAATCGACCGTGTTTCTCCAAGTACCAGGGCAGGCTCCCCCGCTGCATCGCCTCCAGCGTCTCCTCCCTCAGAAAGACCGGAGCCCGTTCCAGGGACCCGCAGACCGCGGCCAGGTGCGCCCGGTCGTTCTCCACCACAGCTATGAAGGCGGTGGAGGTGCGCAGGAGGTCGCATAGCGCGGTGAGGACGTTCTCTAGGAACTGCCGGAGGTCGGTGGAGGTCAGCAGTCGATTCCCTAGTTCCTGGATCCAGGCGATCTCCGCTTTGTCCTGTCGATACAGCATCCGGTCGATCACCGGCTTGGCCAGTTCCACGGCCAGTTGGACCAGCAGGATGGCGGCGACCACGCCGAAGAGGGTCAGACGGAAGGCAGGGAGGCCCAGGAAGCCGTCGGCGCGGGAGGCGAGGACGATGACCACCACGACGACGGTCGCTTGGACCGGACCGCGGAGGAGGAAGCGGACGAACCGGTGCTTGACCACGCGGTCGGGGGTCAGCGCGCCGAAGAAGGCGACGGTGTAGGACATCACCACCAGCATCGCCCCTACGGCCAGGTTGCCTACGACCAGCAGGATCCAGAGCAGCGCGCCGGGCAGCCGCTGGGGCCATCCGGCGATCAGGAGGTAGGGGAAGGCCCCTGCCGCGGGGGCGAGGAAGGAGAGGCCCAGGTAGGTCATCCGTCGGCGAGAGGTGGAGGTCAGGCAGCGGCTCCAGGCGCGGACCACGTTGACCACTCCCCAGCCGAGGGCGAGGAGGAAGTAGGCGAAGAAGACCCAGAAGAGGGGACCGGCTCTCAGGTGGGTCACGCCGGCCTCTTGGTAGCCGTCATGCACCAGGAGGTCGGTCAGCAGGGCGACCAGCAATGTCAGCCCGCTCAGGCCGTATGCGCCGCGCACGGCCCAGGTGCGGACCCGGCTGCGATCGTTGGTGGTTCCCAACAGGGCGTCGGTAAAGTGGAGATACGCGGCCGGGGTGAAGGCGATCCCCAGCCACTGGAAGCGGAGCCAGCGCACGGCAATGTCGAGGGGTGCGCCAGCCACGGCCAGGTCCACGAAGTAGGCCACCAGGACGCAGGCCAGGATGGCGCAGAAGGCTCGGGCAACGTTGCTGCGGAGGTTGTAGAGGAGGATGTAGACGAGAAGGGCAAAGGACAGGATGACGATGCCGGATGTGAAGATGGCGTTGAGCAGCGACAAAGTTTCTATCCAATCAACCGACGACAACCCATTCATCCTTTGTGAAAGCCATCAACCGCCACAGACAGCCTCTCGATTATCCCAGGGGCGTCAACGGAGCGACCGGGCGAAGAGGACCGCGATGTCCTGCGTCCGCCAGTGTTGCTCGTGATACCCGCAGAAGACCAGCCCGTGGGAGCGGAGAAAGCAGATGCCGGGATCGTTCTTCGTCGTCACCTCGGCGACCAGACGCTCCAGGCCGTTGCGCTGGGCCCAGTCCACCGCTTTGACCAAGAGATCACTTCCTATTCCCCGCCGCCGCCACGCCCGATCTACCACCAGGTCCTGTACCCAGGCCAGCCCATGGCCCCGGAGGGCGCGGACGGTGATGTAGCCGCATATCTGTCGCCCGGTGTCGGCGACGAGGAACAGGTCGCACCCCTCCCATCCGGCGATCAGGGGCTTGCCCTGCCGAGGATACGGGAGGCGAGCAGAGCGGGGTAGGCGGATCGGCTCGAAGGTGACATGGATCCGCCCCTCCTGCTCCCGGACCTCCACCCGCCAGGCCCGGTCGGTGACCGTCGAGTGGTCCAGGGCAGCGCATGTTTCCCAGTCGTCAGGACGGGCTTTACGGATCGATACCACGGCGGCTTCCCTCGCTGGTTTTGGCATTCTACCACCACGATCGGGATGGGGCAAGTCGGTGTCCACGAATGGGCACGAATGCACGAATTGCGCTTCTATGAACCTGTGGTACACTCGCCTGGAGCAATGATGGAAAAGGCTGCGCTTCGACGGCGGTATCTTCAAATTCGGGAAAGCCTCGCCCCTGAGCAGGTCGCCGCTGCGTCTGCCGCGATCTGCGAGCGGCTGGCTGGATGGGACCGTCTGCGCGAGGCGCGCACGGTGATGACCTACCTGGCCTTTCGGAACGAGCCGGATCTGAGTGGCCTCTTCACGCTGCTTCCCTCCATCCTGTGGGTCCTTCCCCGCATCGATGGCCGTCGGCTGGTGCTGCACCCCTACGATCCAGACCGACTGGTCCGCCACCCCTTCGGGATGCTGGAGCCGGACCCTGCCCTGCCGGCGGTGGATCCCGCCACGCTCGACGTGGTACTCGTGCCGGGCGTGGCCTTCGATCCGCAGGGAGGACGGCTGGGGTTCGGCGGGGGGTATTACGACCGGTTCCTGCCGAGCACCCCCGCCCTCCGCGTGGGGGTGACCTTCGACGCCTGTCTGACCGATGCTCTTCCCTGCACCGAGCGGGACCAGCGGATGGACTGGGTCGTCACACCGACCCGGTTGATCTGTTGTGCCCCCTCTGTCTGTGAATAGGTCCCTCCGGAGACGGGGCCACAGGGGCGAGTCGACCAGGTGCCAGGATGCACGGCCATCGGGGTGTCGAATGTCACTTGTCTATTCGGCCTCTTGGGATATGATTAGAAGGACATCCGGAGCAGGATGGGTTGTTGTTTGGGGTGAACTAGTGAGATGACTTCGTGGTTGTCAGGGGAACAGGTATGCTAGAATCGTTCTTCCGTCCATCTTCCGTCGCCGTCATCGGCGCGTCTCGCGACCCGGAGAAACTGGGGTACGCGGTGCTTGCCAACCTGAAAGAGGGCGGTTTCAAAGGGGCCCTCTACCCGATCAACCCTAAGGCGGATGAGATCCTCGGTCTGAAAGCCTACCCCAGCATTCTAGACGTCCCGGAGCCGGTCGATCTGGCGGTCATCGTCATCCCGTACCCCTTCGTCCCCGCCGTCCTGGAACAATGCGGGCAGAAGGGGGTCCCGGCGGTGGTGGTCATCAGCGCAGGGTTCCGGGAGGCCGGTCGGGAGGGGTTGGAGCGGGAGCAGGAACTGATCGAAATCGCCCGCCGCTACAACATCCGGCTGGTCGGCCCCAACTGCCTGGGGGTGATCGACACCGCTACTCCCCTCAACGCTACCTTTGCTGCGGGGATGCCCCCCGCCGGGCCGATGGCCTTCATGTCCCAGTCCGGCGCGTTGGGGACGGCGGTGCTGGACATGGCCCTGGCGGGGCGGATCGGCTTCTCCCGCTTCGTCAGCCTGGGGAACAAGGCGGATGTGGACGAGATCGACCTGCTGGAGGCGTGGGAGGACGATCCGGACTCCCGGGTGATCCTCATCTACGTCGAGGGGTTGAAGGACGGGCAGCGCTTTATGGAGGTCGCCCGCCGGGTGACGCGGAAGAAGCCGGTGGTGGCGGTCAAGTCCGGCGTGACCCGGGCCGGCTCCCGCGCGGTCTCTTCCCACACAGGGAGTCTGGCCGGGTCGGAGGCGGCCTACCGGGCGGCCTTCCGCCAGGCGGGGGTCATCCGGGCCGGGTCGATGGAGCGGCTCTTCGATTACGCCCGCGCCTTTGCCTACCAACCGCTCCCGGCCGGGGATCAGGTCGCTATCGTGACCAACGCCGGTGGCCCGGGGATCCTGGCGACCGACGCGCTGGAGCACGCTGGGCTGCGGCTGGCCCGGCTGAAGCCGGAGACCATTGAAGCGCTGATGGCCGACCTGCCCAGCGCGGCCTCCGCCGCCAACCCGGTGGACGTGCTGGGAGACGCCCTCGCCGACCGGTACGAGCACGCCCTTCGGCTGGTGTTGGCCGACCCAGGGGTGGACGCGGTCATCGTCATCGTCACGCCGCAGGCGATGACCCAGATCGAAGAGACGGCCCACATCGTCGGCCGTACGGCCCAGGAGACCGACAAGCCGATCCTGGGGTGCTTTATGGGCGAGGCCCGCATCAAGGCCGGGGTGGATGTCCTCCGACAGTACGGGGTTCCCAACTACCCCTTCCCGGAGCGGGCGGCCGAGGCCCTGGCAGCGATGGTCGCCTACCGGAGGGAGCAGGAGCGACCGATCCACCCGCCGGAGCGGTTCGAGGTGGACCGGGATGCGGTGCGGAAGGTGCTGGAGAAGGCCCGCTCCGAGGGGCGCGTGAGCATCGGCGATGCCGAGGCGCGGGCGATCCTGGAGGCCTATGGCTTCCCGGTCCCGCCCTCCCGCCTGGCGGCAACGCCCGAGGAGGCGATCGAGGCGGCGGAGGAGATGGGATACCCGGTGGTCCTCAAGGTCGCCTCGCCGGACATCCTGCACAAGACCGACGTGGGCGGCGTGAAACTGAACCTCCGGTCGGCGGAGGACGTGCGGGACGCGTTCGATCTGATCATGTACCGGGCCACACGGTACGTGCCCGACGCGCGTATCTGGGGGTGTCTGGTCCAGAAGATGGTCCCCGGCGGGCGGGAGGTGCTGATCGGGATGAGCCGCGATCCCCAGTTTGGTCCGCTGGTGGCCTTCGGGCTGGGCGGGATCTACGTGGAAGCGCTGAAGGACGTGGTCTTCCGCGTGGCTCCCTTCAGCCGTCAAGAGGCGGAGGAGATGATCCGCGAGATCCGGGCCTACCCGCTCCTGGAGGGGGTGCGCGGCGAGCCGCCGGCCGACCACGAGGCGATGGTGGATGCCCTGTGTCGGATCTCCCAGTTGGTCACCGACTTCCCCGAGATCGTCGAGTTGGACATCAACCCGCTGATGGTCTTTGACGAGGGGCGCGGGGCGGTGGCGCTGGATATGCGGTTGGTGTTGGGCTAGTTGCTAGTTGCTGGCTGCTGGTTGCTAGCACTTGTTGCACGCGGAGGAAGTAATGAAAGCCTTGTACGTTACCTCTCTACACACCTTCAGCGGTAAGACAGCCGTCTGCCTGGCGGTTGGGCGGCGGCTGCAGCAGGACGGCTACCAGGTCGGCTATTTCAAGCCCCTGTCGACCCAACCCTGGGAGCCGATGCCGGGGCGGGCGCTGGACGAGGATGCCGAGTTCGTGCGTCGGGTGCTGGGGCTGCGGGAGCCACCCCACACGCTGGTGGGGGTCGTCCTCACCCCCGCGCTGTTGCGCGACACCCTCTGCGGCTGCTCCGCCCGCGATCTGATCGCCGAGGTCCGGGCTGCCTATGAGGAGGCGTCGACGGGGAAGGACGTGATGATCCTGGAAGGCGGGGCCTCGCTCCGGGAGGGGGTCGGCATCGGCCTGGGCCCCATCGACGTGTCCGAAGCGCTGGACGTGCCGGTGCTGGCCGTGATCCGCTTCCGCAACGAGATGAGCCTGGTGGACGACTGTGAGGTGGCGAACCTGCGGCTGGGGAAGCGGCTGCTGGGGCTCCTCATCAACGCGGTGCCGGAGGAGAGCCAGGAGTTCGTGACCGAGGTCGCTCGCCCCTGCCTGGAGGAGCGGGGGATCGCGGTGCTGGGCGTCCTCCCCCGGCAGGAGGAACTCCAGGCCATCAGCGTGGGGGAACTGGCGCAGGTGTTGCGGGCCCAGTTCCTGGCGCTGCCGGAGAAGACCGACGTGTTGATCGAGAACCTGGTCGTGGGGGCGATGAGTGTGGACCAGGCGCTGCCCCGGATGCGGCGGATCCCTGCCCCCAAGGCGGTGATCACCGGCGGCGACCGGACGGACATCCAGTTGGCGGCGCTGGAGACGGCCACCGCCTGTCTGATCCTCACCGGCCATCTGCGCCCCCAGCCGGAGGTCCTTCGCCGTGCCGAGGAGGCCGGGGTGCCGGTCCTCCTGGTGCGGGAGAACACGCTGGAGACCGTGGAGGCCATCGAGCGGGTCTTCGGCAAAACCCGACTAGGGCAGCCGGAGAAGTTGGAGAAGTTCGAATCGCTGATGGCCGAGCATTTCGACTTCGACCGGCTGTATAAAGGGATGGGGTTAGAATAAAAGGACCACAGAGACACAGAGGACAAGAAAGGGAACCTCTGTGCTCTCCGTGTCTCTGTGGTGAAACCTAGGAGGGTGTGATGGTGATGGATACGACGATCGAGACGGTTGTGGCGCGGGAGATCCTCGATTCGCGGGGGAATCCCACGATAGAGGTGGAGGTGGTGTTGCTGGACGGGGCCTGGGGGCGGGCGGCGGTTCCCTCCGGGGCCTCCACCGGCGTGCACGAGGCTTTGGAACTGCGGGACGGCGACCCCGACCGGTACGGCGGCAAGGGGGTCCTGAAGGCAGTGCAGAACGTCAACGACCTCATCGCCGACGAACTGTTCGGTTGGGACGCCACCGACCAGAAGGGGATCGACGCCCGGCTGTTGGAACTGGATGGCACACCGAACAAGGAGCGGTTGGGGGCCAACGCCATCCTCGGGGTCTCGCTGGCGGTGGCGAAGGCGGCGGCCAACGCGTTGCAACTTCCCCTTTATCGGTACATCGGCGGGGTCCACGCCCACGTGCTGCCGGTCCCGCTGATGAACATCCTCAACGGCGGGAAGCACGCCGTGGACGGGCCGGACCTGCAGGAGTTTATGATCGTCCCGGCGGGCGCGCCGACCTTTGCCGAGGGGCTGCGGTGGGGGAGCGAGGTGTACCACGCCCTGAAGGCGGTCCTCAAGGCGAAGGGGTACGCCACCGGTGTGGGCGACGAGGGGGGCTTCGCCCCCAGCCTCAAGGCCAACGAGGAGGCAGTGGAGGTCATCCTAGAGGCCATCGAGAAGGCCGGGTATGCCCCTGGTAAGGACATTTTCCTTGCCCTCGACCCCGCCGCCAGCGAGTTTTATCAGGACGGGAAATACGTCCTCAAGAAGGAGGGACGCACGCTCACCGGCGCGGAGATGGTGGAGTTCTACGCCGCCTGGGTCGAAAAGTACCCCATCGTCAGCATCGAGGACGGGCTGGCCGAGGACGATTGGGAGAGTTGGTCCCTGATGATGGAGCGGCTGGGCGATCGGATTCAGATCGTGGGGGACGACCTCTTGGTGACCAACGTGGAGCGGGTCGAGCGGGCGATCCGGGAGCGGGCCTGCAACGCGCTCCTGTGCAAGGTCAACCAGATCGGCACCCTCACCGAGGCCATCGCCGCCGTCCAACTGGCCCAGCGGGCCGGGTGGGGGGTCATCGTCTCCCACCGCTCTGGCGAGACGGAGGACGCCACCATCGCCGACCTGGCGGTGGCGCTGAACACCGGTCAGATCAAGACTGGCGCGCCCTGCCGCTCCGACCGGGTGGCGAAGTACAACCAACTGTTGCGCATCGAGGAGGAACTGGGCGACGAAGGGCGATACGCCGGGATGGACGCCTTCGCCCACATCCCTGCCTTGAGATGAGGAAAACCACAGAGGCACAGAGAGCACAGAGATTTTTCTCAGGGTTTGGAGAGTCTCTGTGCCCTCCGTGTCTCTGTGGTGGGATAAAGTGAGCGATATGCCTCGGACCAAGATCATCTGCACCCTCGGCCCAGCCTCGGAGGACCCCGAGGTGGTGCGGGCGTTGGTCCGTGCCGGGATGAGCATCGCGCGGATCAACTTCTCCCACGGCGACCACGCCACCCACGCCCGCACCATCCAGACCGTCCGCCGGGTCGCCGAGGAGGAGGGCTGCTTGGTCGCGGTGATGGCGGACCTGCAGGGGCCGAAATTGCGGGTAGGGGATCTGCCCCAGGAGGGGATTGTGTTGCAGGAAGGGGAGGTCGTTGTCTTGACCTCCTCTTCTTTTTCCCCGGGCCGCATCCCGGTCCCTCACCCCGAGGCGTTGCAGGGGCTGCAACCCGACCAGCGGATTCTCCTCGACGACGGCCGGCTGGAGTTGCGGGTCGAGGGCCGGGATGAGGAGGGGGTGCGCTGTCGGGTGGTCGTCGGCGGGCGGCTGACCTCCCACAAGGGGGTCAACCTGCCAGGCGGCACGTCCCACATCCCCGCCATCACCCCGAAGGATCGGGAGGACCTCCGGTTCGCCCTGGAGCAGGGGGTGGATTTCGTTGCCCTCTCCTTCGTCCGCTCGGCGGAGGACGTGCGGGAACTCCGTCGGCTGTTGGACGCGGCGGGGAGCGACCTGCCCATCGTCGCCAAGATCGAGAAGGCGGAGGCGGTGGACACGTTTAGCGACATTCTGGAGGCCGCCGACGGGATTATGGTGGCTCGGGGCGATCTGGGGGTTGAGACGTCGCCGGAGGAGGTTCCCTTCTACCAGAAGCGAATCATCCGGGCCTGCAACCGGGTGGGGAAACCGGTCATCACCGCCACGCAGATGTTGCAGTCGATGATGGAGCGGCCGGTGCCGACCCGGGCCGAGGCCTCCGACGTGGTCAACGCGGTGCTGGACGGGACCGACGCGGTGATGCTCTCCGGTGAGACGGCGGTGGGGAGGTATCCGGTGGAGGCGGCGGAGACGATGGCCTCCCTCTGCGAGCACGCCGAGTCCCACCTGCCGCTGGGCCGGTTCCTATACGGCGCGGAGCGCCCCCCATCCCCCACGGTGACCGAGGCGATCAGCCACGCGACGGTGGAGATCGCCGCCGAGGTAGGGGCACGGGCGATCCTCACTGCCACGATGTCCGGCACCACCGCCCGGATGGTCGCCCGGCACCGTCCGGGGGTGCCGATCGTCGCCGCCACCCCCAACCCCCGCACCCTGATGCGGCTGACGATGGTCTGGGGGGTCACCCCGGTGCGGGTCCCCCGCTTCGCCACCACCGACGAGATGGTCGTCCTGATGGTCCGCGCCGCCTACGAGCGGGGCTTCGTGCGCAAGGGCGACCGGGTGGTGCTCACGGCGGGGATTCCCTTCGGGGGGGAAGGGCGGACCAATATGCTGAAGGTGCACGTGGTGGGGGAGACCGGCGAGGTGTGAAAGAAGGAAACCACAGAGACACAGAGGGCACGGAGGTCTCTCTATCTTTGAGAAACTCTGTGCCCTCTGTGCCTCTGTGGTGAAAAAAACCTCGTCTAAGCCGTCGCTTCTTGCTGCGGCGGCGTGACGGGCTCCACTACCTGGGGGGTCACGGCGGTGCCGCAGTACGGGCAGACCGACCAGGAGAGGTCGAGGGCGCGGCCGCAGGAGGGGCAGGGCTGCTTGAGACGGGTGTGGCAGGTGGGGCAGAGGATGTAATCCGACCTCACCCGCTGGCCGCAGCCGGGGCAGTACTCCGGTTCCTCAATCGCCTGGAGCAGGGCTTCCTGCTCCAGCGAGCGTTCATAGGCCTCGGCGAGGGTTTCCCTGGGACGGAGCATCAGATAGACTACCAGGCCCACCAGGGGTAGGAGGGCTACCATCAGGGTAGCGACAATCCAGGCCAGCACGTCCCGCGACCGGGCACGCATATCCCGAAAGGTCCAGATGATCGCCCCACCGTGCAGGGCGGTAAACACGACGCCGGTGATCAACGCGAGCCAGACGACTAACTGGCGAGCGATCTCCAGGATGTTCTCCATATCCGTCCTCGCTCCTTTGTCCAAGTTTGGGCGGATCGATGATCCGAGCCCTGTCCTATCGCAGAGGCACGGAGGGTGCAGAGGTGGGTAAAGGTAAAGAAAGAGGGTTTACCTCTGTGTCCTCTGTGTCTCTGCGGTTGTGATTATACCATTGGGGTTGACAGAAGGCAAAAGAGGAGTATAATGAGGCCACAATCGAGAGTGTGAAAGCGTTGACCGGGACGAGTACCGGCCTGAGAAGGTCCCAGAGAGAGGGGGTCGTGGCTGGAAGCCCCCTTGACCGGACGGTCGGGAAAACCCCCCGGGAGTGGGCCCTTGAAATCGCTTCGGCGAGAGT
>Ga0209426_1000768_pt1 | contig 26894 bp, 27 predicted proteins | sample Deesub1362B_J571_FD_187697 | JGI IMG/M metagenome (GOLD analysis project Ga0209426, IMG submission 187697) | Deep oceanic, basalt-hosted subsurface ecosystem from Juan de Fuca Ridge flank, Pacific Ocean, CORK Borehole 1362B_J2.571 (SPAdes)... ...
CCCCGCCGCTGGCGATGGGTATTCTGCTCACGACATTGTTCGGACCTTACGGCCCAGTAGGTAGCTTGGTGGCTCGCACGGGGGTGGAACTGACTAATTCCGCGCCGGCGTTTGTGCTCGCGCAGTTCTATGGAGCGCTGCCCTACTATGTGGTTGCGTCCCGTGCCGCGTTTGAAGGCGTGCCGCGCGAACTGGAACACATTGCGCTGACCCTGGGTAAATCGCCGTGGCAGACCTTTTGGCTGGTGAGCATGCCGCTGGCACGCCTGGGCTTAGCTGCAGGCATTGCACTGGCCTGGGTGCGGGCATTGGGCGAGTTCGGCATCGTGCTGATCTTGGCCTATTATCCGCAAGGCATTCCGGTCAAGCTTTGGGTCAATCTGCAGGACATCGGCCTGCCTGCGGTGTATCCGCTGCTATGGGTGTTCTTTCTGGTGGCGATGCCGCTGCCCTTGATACTTGGCTTGGCATCGCGCCGCCAGCGCTTATTCTGAGCCCATGCGCATTGATTACCGTATCGACCGTCCGCTGCGGATGCAGGCTTGCTTCGAGGTTGAAGGCTTTACCGTCCTATTAGGACAAAGCGGCGAAGGCAAGACCACCCTGTTACGCGCTATTGCCGGCCTGCTGCCCGCCCTTGGCGAACCCTTCGGAGGCTTGCCGCCGCAGCATCGCGCGGTCGGCTATCTACCCCAAGGCTATGCGTTGTTTCCGCATCTGCGCGCCTGGGAGAACGTGGCGTTCGCGCTGCCACGCGGGTCCCAACGACGCACGCAGGCGCTGGAGCTCCTGGCGCGCGTTCGGTTGGTACACGTGGCTGACCATTACCCCACAGCGCTGTCTGGCGGGCAACAGCAGCGCGTCGCGCTGGCGCGGGCGTTGGCACGCAAGCCGCAGCTGCTGTTGCTGGATGAGCCGACCTCCGCGCTCGACGCCGCCACGCGCGACGAAGTCATGGCAGAGTTGATCTCCGAGATGCATGAATTCGGTTTGCCTGCCCTTGCGGTCAGTCACGATCCGCATCTTGCGGTGCTGGCCGACCGCGTCGCGGTGATGAGCGGGCGACGCATCGTACAGCAAGGCACTCCCGCTGAAGTGCTATCGCGGCCCGCCAGCGTGGAGGTCGCGAGGCTGCTTGGCCATCGAAATCTGTTCAGCGCCCGCGTCGCCGGGCATGAATCCGAGGCCGGCATAACACTGCTGCAATGGGCGGCGGCTAACGACACCATCTTGCGTTTGCCACTCCAGCCAGAGCTAGCCGCGGGTCAGTTGGTGCACTGGATGATCGCCCCGACAGCGGTGAGACTGCCATCCTCCAAGCCAGAAATGCGTCACAGCGATAACCCAGTGACGGCGCGAGTAGAAACACTGCTCAATCTGGGTGCGAGCTACCAAGTGGCCTTGCGGTGCGGTACCGAGCGGCTGTGGCTGGCCGCGCAGAGCAATCTGGTTCGGCATCACGGCCTTGAACCCGGGTCCGATATCACAGTCGATTTGCGCAGCGATGATTTGCTGTGCTGGCCAACGGGCCACGCTGGCGATTAATCGCCGATACGGGCGGAAAACGCCACTGCTGCTCTCTCGGCGCAAGCCTATCGACTGCCCCTTGCCCCACACGGCTCCTGGGCGGAAGGGACCCGCGACCGAGTTCTCCTCCCTCGCGTGCCCTTTGCAGTCTCTCTTGGTCACTCAGTCTAGTGCCTAGTACTACTGTGTTAAAAAATAAGGCATTATTTGCTTATCTTCAAGTGAGTTACGAGGAAAGCGATGGAAGCCTCTACGAAACGGTTCGAGGAGTACGTGTCTCTAATGGCCCAGTCGCTTGGGCATGCTGATCGCGTGGAGCCGTTTCGTGGCTACTGCACCGGGTTGATGCTGCCGGTCAAGCGTAAGAGCGTTGAGCCCATGGCGGCGCATTTGTCACCAAGCCGGGTACGCTCGGAACATCAACGCCTGCATCACTTCGTAGCCGATGCGCCGTGGTCGGACGAAGCGGTGCTTGATGCGGTGTGCAGTCACACGCTTGAACGAATCAGCCGGCGCGCGGGTTCGCCTGAGGCGCTGATTATTGACGATACCGGCTTTCCGAAAAAGGGTAAGCACTCGGTCGGGGTAGCGCGGCAGTACTGCGGCCAATTGGGCAAGCAAGACAACTGCCAAGTGGCGGTCAGCGTCTCGATCGCCAATGAACACTTCAGTCTGCCAGTGCGCTACCAACTGTATTTGCCGCAAAGCTGGGCCGATGACCCGGAACGGCGTAGCCATGCCAAAGTGCCCAAGGCGCTTGAGTTTGTCACCAAGCCGATGCTCGCCTTGCAACTGCTTGAGAATCTTGGCGAGAGGCGATCGCTGCCGGAATTGGTCCTGGCCGACGCAGGTTATGGGGCGAGCACCGAGTTCCGCGAGCAACTCACGGCGATGGGCTTCACTTATGTGGTCGGAGTTACCGGCACGGTCAGCCTGCAGAACCAAGCTCAGGCGCCTCAGCAGGCGAAAGAGTTGGCCATGCAATTGCCGTCTCGGCGCTTTCGCACTCTCACATGGCGCGAAGGAACCAACCGCGCGTTGTCATCGCGTTTTGCGGCAACACGAGTGCATTGCGCCTCGCGCGCAGCCGGGCCAGGCGGGCCCTCCGAGGAGCAATGGTTGCTCATCGAGTGGCCCAAGGGAGAAGTCGAACCCACCAAGTACTTCCTGAGTACGTTGCCGACTGACACGCCAATCAAGGAACTCGTGCGACTGGCAAAACTGCGCTGGCGCATCGAGCGCGATTATCAGGAGCTCAAGCAGGAACTCGGCTTGGGGCATTTCGAGGGACGCAGTTGGCGCGGCTTTCATCACCATGCGACGCTGTGCATAGCGGCTTATGGCTTTCTTGTCACCGAACGCCTGGCGGCGCAAAAAAAAACTCCAGCCCATCGATTACTCGGCGAGGGATCTACCTTACCCGAAGGCTTCCGGCCCCGGGGCACCCCTGCGTAAGCAGCGTCATGTGGCAGATTCTATCGCCACGCTGCGATTGGAGCTCGCTGCCGCACTGCTTGCCCGCCTTGAACGGTGCCCGTGCTGCGGTCGGAAAACCGAGTAGTTGTTAACACAGTAGTACTAGTAGGCCTCTTTTCTCGGCTCAAGCGCCCATCGGCCATACCGTATCTGGCGCCCCGCCTAACTTTCTACGCGCTTCCCTGCTGGATTGGCCTGCGACGCCAAGCCGTTTAGGTATCGATCCAGGATCCACGAGACGGAATTCCCCGCCTCACTCCGGATTTTGTAATGATCTCTACATCATTGAAACCCACGCTAAGGCCCCCTATGCTGCCTTCCATGACCACGTCCCAAGACTCCTGGATCCTGCTGATTGTCAGCCTTCCCACATCGGGCGCGACTGCACGCATGCGGATTTGGCGCACCCTCAAGGCGTTAGGCGGAGCCGCCTTGCGCGACGGCGCCTATTTACTGCCTGCCCGCGCAGAACAGGTGGAGCAGTTCCGTGAGCTGGCCGACGAAACGCAGCAGCAGGACGGCCAAGCCTGGCTGTTGACGGTGCATCCCCATCAGGATGACGACGCTGCCGCATATCGCGCACTGTTCGACCGAGCGAGCGAATACGCCGAACTCCTTGCATCCGTCTCGGAAGCCCGCCAGACCCTTTCCGGACTAAGTGAGGCCGAACTCAACCGCTTGCTGCGACGGCTTGGGCGCATTTATGAAGCGATCCGCAAGGTCGACTTCTTTCCCAACGAGGCGTCCTTGCGTGCTGAAGCGCAGTGGCGAGATTTCACGGGCGCCATTGAAACGATCCTGTCGCCGGGAGAACCGCATCCCGCTTCCGGAGCAATCGCCCGGCGCGACCCCACGCAATACCAGGGGCGCCTATGGGCGACCCGCCGCCATCTTTGGGTCGACCGGGTGGCTTGCGCCTGGCTGATCCAGCGCTTTATTGACCCCCACGCCCGATTCCTGTGGCTCGAAAGCCCCAGCGATTGCCCCGCAGACGCGTTGGGCTTTGACTACGACGGGGCGACCTTCACCCATGTCGGCGAGAAGGTGTCCTTCGAAGTGCTGCTAGCGAGCTTTGGCCTTGACGCGAACCCTGGATTGCAGCGTCTGGCGGGGATGGTCCACGCGCTGGATGTCGGCGGCCCGACCGTCCCCGAAGCGAGCGGGTTCGAGGCGATTCTGGCCGGCGCCCGCGAGCGGTTAGCCGACGACGATGCGCTGCTGGCCGAAATCGGCTTGGTGCTGGATTCCCTGCATGCCCACTTTTTGAATAACCGGAAACGCTAGCCGTCACCGAACCCATCTCAAGGAAGATCAATGAGCAACCTGCAGCAAACCGACATTCCGCAGGCCCCGGCGGCCGAACGGCCGAGCTATACGCTCTGGCAACTTGTGCTCTATATGTTGCGCCTGGGTGCGCTGGGCTTCGGCGGCCCCGTGGCCCTCGCAGGCTACATGCACCGGGACCTGGTGGATACGCGCAAGTGGATCACCGATGCCGATTACAAGGAAGGCCTGGCGCTGGCGCAGTTGGCGCCCGGTCCGCTCGCCGCCCAGCTCGCCATCTATCTCGGCTATGTGCACTATCGCCTCGTCGGAGCGACCTTGGTCGGCATTGCGTTCGTCATCCCGTCGTTCCTGATGGTGGTGGCGCTGGGTTGGGCCTACGTGCGATTTGGCGGGCTAACCTGGATGCAGTCGGTGTTCTATGGGGTCGGTGCCGCGGTCATCGGGATCATTGCCATCAGCGCCTACAAGCTCACGAACAAGAGCGTGGGCAAGGACAAGCTGCTGTGGGTGATCTACCTTGTGCTGGCAACGGTGACCGTGGTCACCGAATCCGAGATCGCCTGGCTGTTCCTCGCGGCCGGCATCGTGGTGTGGTTCTGGCGCGCGCCACCGAAGTGGTTGCGTCAAGGCGGCCTCAATGCCATAGCGGCCACGCAATTGCCGACGGTGAGTGGGATCGTCAGCACCGTGGACTGGCCGCTATTGACGCAGATCGGCGTGTTCTTCGCCAAAGCCGGCGCCTTCGTATTTGGGTCCGGGCTTGCCATCGTGCCATTCCTCTACGGCGGCGTCGTGACCGAACACCACTGGTTGAACGACAAGCAGTTTGTCGACGCGGTGGCAGTGGCCATGATCACGCCCGGCCCCGTGGTGATCACGGTCGGCTTCATCGGCTATCTGGTCGCTGGCCTGCCGGGCGCCTCGGTGGCGGCGCTGGGCACCTTCCTGCCGTGCTACCTGTTCACCGTCATTCCGGCACCGTACTTCAAAAAGTATGGAAAGCGGCCCGGCATCATCGCCTTCGTCGATGGCGTGACGGCCGCAGCCGTCGGAGCCATCACGGGCGCTGTGATCGTCCTGGCTAAACGCTCGATCGTCGATCTGCCTACTGTCTTGCTTGCGCTCGTCACGGTCGCTCTGCTCTGGAAATTCAAGAAGCTGCCGGAGCCAGTCATCGTCGTCGGCGCAGCGCTTGTCGGCCTGGTCGCTTACCCACTCCTCCGCGCATGAGTCGCACGAACAAGGAATTCACCATGACCTACCAGATGAAGCCGCTAGGCGTCGATCCAGGCAAACTCACCGGCCTCTCGGAAAAGCTGATCGTCAGCCATTACGAGAACAACTATGGCGGCGCAGTGAAACGCTTGAACGCCATCACGGCAGAACTCGCCACGCTCGATCCGGCAACCGCGCCCGTCTTTGTGCTCAATGGCCTGAAGCGTGAAGAACTGATCGCCACCAATTCAATGATCCTCCACGAGGTCTACTTCGACGGACTCGGCGATGGCGGCGCCTTGGGCGGCGAACTGGAGTCGGCTCTTGTCCGCGACTTCGGCAGCGTGGCGCGCTGGCAGGCCGAGTTCACCGCAATGGGCAAGGCGCTGGGCGGCGGCTCGGGCTGGGTGCTGTTGACCTACTCGCCGCGCGACAAGCGGCTCGTGAACCAGTGGGCGCCCGATCACGCGCATACCCTTGCCGGTGCATCCCCGATCATCGCGCTCGACATGTATGAGCATTCGTATCACATGGACTTCGGCGCGAAGGCCGCGGCGTATGTGGATGCGTTCATGCAGAACATCCATTGGACCCGGGCAGCCGACCGCTTCGCCGCGGTCCAGAAGTAAAGCCGGAGCCAGAACCATGCCTATTGCCATTTCCACACGCGAACTTGCCGAAGCCATTCAAACTTCGGTCCCACCGCAGATTGTCGACGTCAGACGCAAGCCGGCCTTTGATGCCAGCGCGCAAATGATCGCCGGTGCCTCCTGGGGCGATCCCGACGACATGGATAGCTGGATCACCGCACTCGACACCAGGCGGCCGGTGATCGTCTATTGCGTGCACGGTCATCAAGTCAGCCAGGACTGTGCCGCACGGCTGGAAGACACAGGCTTCCGAGCCGCCTATCTCACTGGCGGCATCGAGGCGTGGTCCGTGAGCAATCACCCGACTATCGGAAAACCGTAAGGAGGACAGCACAGTCATTGAACGCGGTAAGAACGGCGATGACGACTGAGTCGGTCGAAACATCCCACTCTATCCACTAGGGCGCAGCGCAATGAAGAGACTGATCGTACTACTTGCCGCCATCGGGTTGGTAGGACCTGCTTGCGCATCAGAAACAGAGAGGGCCTGGCATGTAGCCAGCGGTGCCGAGCTGCGCACGTTGTTTGCCGATCGGGAACTAGGCGACGGTGCGCACTATGCCTATCAATTCCGGAAAGCCGGGACCTTTTCAGGCTTGGAGATGGGAAAGGAGGTACGTGGCACCTGGAAGACGACTGCCCGTTACGTTTGCTGGACATGGACCAAACCGGTCGGAACGGAAGAATGCTATGAAGTTCGCCGGAACGGCAACGAGATGCGCTTGCTGCGAAACGGGCAGGAGACATTATCTGGAACCCTGACCCCCATCAAAGCGAACAACCAAACGAGGTGAAATCATGAAATGGATTACCCGCGAACGTCCGAAGATCGACCGGATTGCCTGCCCTTGGCTTATCGCCCGCTTCATCGACAAGGAGCCGGAGTTTCTCTACGTGCCGAGCGGCGACGTCGTGAAAATCGCTGGCGAGGCCGGTGCCGTTCCCTATGACATCCCCGGCGTCGAACTGTCGCATGTCGGCGAACTGTGCAGCTTCGACGCCTTCCTGGATAAGTACCATCTGAATGATCCCGCCCTACAACAACTCGCGGGCATTGTGCGGGGGGCGGACACGTCAAAGCTGGATCTCACCCCGCAATCCGGAGGGCTTTACGCCATCTCGCTTGGCCTCTCGCAAGTGTTCACCGACGATCACGAGATGCTCCGCCACGGCATGGTGATGTACGACGCCTTGTATGCCTGGTGCCAGCATTGCCAGGCGGAAACGCATCTTTGGCCACCGAAGATGCCTGCGTGAAAATTTCGGTCGCGTCATCGCCCGGGAGGTGCTCTGTGAAACCGATCCTGCTCATGGTATCGATGCTGCTGACGGCCATGCCGGCGGCTGGAGAAACGCTTATGTTCAACCAGGACAAACAAGGTGCATTGCCGGCGGGATGGGTGGCCGGTGTCACCGGCCGCGGCACGCCGAAATGGACCGTCGAGACAGACCCGAGCGCGCAGAACGGCGCCAACGTCCTAAAGCAATCGGGCTCCGGAGATTTCCCCTGGTGCGTGAAGGAAGACGTCTCCATTGCCGATGGCTTCGTGGAGGCGAAGTTCAAGCCCGTTTCCGGCCGCGAAGACCAGGCTGGTGGCGTTGTCTGGCGCTGGAAGGACGGCGATAACTACTATGTCGCGCGGGCAAATGCACTGGAGAACAACGTCTCGCTGTACTACACGACGGGGGGCCGCCGACACACGATCCAGTACCAGGAGGCCCCTGTCGCCGCCCGGGTCTGGCATACGCTGCACGTGGACTTCGTGGGCAACCGCATCCAGGTGGCGCTGGACGGCAAGCGCTATATCGATGTGGCGGACGATCACATCAGCGGCGCAGGCAGGGTCGGCGTATGGACCAAAGCAGACAGCGTGACCTTGTTCGATTCCGTCTCATTCGCAAACGCCGGCATGAAATAACAACGAGGAAAAGCTAAGCCAATGACCACATCAGAACAATCGAGGAATAGCGTCAACGCCCCGGACTGGCAGACGAAGGTAGGCGCGGCACGACTGGCAGCGACCAAATCCGGCTCCGCTCGGACGCCGATGTCGCACGCGAGCCTATGGATCGGCATCGCAATTCTCTGCTCCGCTACCGCAGTCCTGGCCGAAGGCGCATTCAAGCGCCTGTCTGCCGCCGACATCAAGAAGGGGCTTGTTGGCAAGATCGTCACTGACGGTGCCCATTGGTCGGATAAGTTCAAAGCCGACGGCACGCTTGAATCCATCATGCAAGGGGGCCTCCGAACGGGGCGCTGGAAGCTACGCGGGAACGATCTGTGCATGATCTATTCGACCCGCAAGGAAAATGCCGAGGAGTGCTACCAGGTCTGGCGTCGTCAGCAACGGATCGAATATCGACGGGATAGCGACGTCATCGCCGAAGGCGAATTGGTAGATAAGTGAATTCACGGAGCATGTCATGTCGATTCACCCCCAGAAGTTCGCTGCAGCCGCTCTCATCGTTTCGCTGGGATTCCTAGTAGCTGGCTGCGAGAGGAATCCGTTCGGGGAACGCAGTCACAAGGAAATTGACATTGCGCAGGTACCCGCTCCGGTCAAAGCTGCAATCGACCAGCAAGCGCAGGGCCGTAAGGTCGGTGGAGTCGAGCAGCAGACAGCGAATGGCAAGACCCGATACGAGGTCACGCTCGGCACCGGCAGCGAGAAGCAAACCATTCTGCTTGGCGCAGACGGTAAGCGGATCGTCGCAAATGACGACGATGACGACGAAGATTGAAGCGAGCTGTCACAGGCAAACTGAGTCATCTGCTGCACGGGAGATCATCATGATACCGATCACGCGCGAACGCGCCGGAATTGACCGCCGTCACTACCGCGCAGCCGACTCTGACATGCAGCATGAACGGCACCTTTGTGATGTACACGCTTGAGGACCCGGCCGTCACTACCAGCCAAGGTTGGTTCGCGCGCCTGCTACTGCCTGCAGGCGTCCATGCCAGCGCCTTGCCGCTTCTCATCGGCCGCGCGCTGCGCGGCTTCTGTGACGGGTTCATCGCCGTTCTGTTGCCGGCGTACCTCCTTGCGCTCAGTTTTGGACAACTGGCAGTCGGGTTCATCAGCAGTGCCACCCTGATCGGCTCTGCACTGGCAACGATACTAGTCGGCGTCCTCGGCAATCGCTTCCCGCAACGCCGCCTACTGGTGTTGGCGGCTGCATTGATGGCCGCGACCGGCATCGGCTTTGCCGGTCTGTCTTCCCTTTGGCCGCTATTGCTCGTCGCATTCGTCGGTACGCTCAACCCAAGCTCTGGAGACGTCAGCGTATTCCTGGCGCTAGAGCAGGCTCGTCTGGCCGACTCGTCTACCGCTGATGCCCGCACGGCGCTATTCGCCCGTTACAGTCTGACCGGTGCCTTCTCTGCCGCCATCGGTGCGCTGGCAGCGGCCTTGCCGGAGTGGCTCGCCACGCAGATGGGAATATCGTTCCTCAGTGCAATGCGCGCCATGTTCATGCTCTATGCTTTGACCGGCGTCGCGCTCTGGTTTATCTATGCCCGCTTGCCAGAACTACACGCGGAAACCGCATCGGCGAAAGTACCGCTTGGCCCGTCTCGCCGGATCGTTACCCGCCTTGCACTGCTCTTCAGCGTCGACGCCTTTGCCGGTGGCCTGGTGGTGAACTCTCTGTTGGCGCTGTGGTTGATGCAGCGCTTCGGTCTTTCCCCAGGGGGGGCCGGCCAGTTCTTTTTCTGGGCGGGGCTGCTCACCGCAGGCTCCCAACTCGTTGCCGTGCCTCTGGCGCACAGGTTCGGCTTGCTGAACACCATGGTGTTCACCCATATTCCGTCCAGCCTCTGCCTGATCGCGGCCGCTTTCTCCCCATCCCTGGTGGCGACCCTGGCCCTCTTGCTGGCGCGCAGCGCACTGTCTCAGATGGACGTACCGACCCGAACCGCTTATGTGATGGCCGTAGTAACGCCCCCGGAGCGAGCGGCTGCCGCAAGCCTGACCGCGGTACCCAGGAGCCTGGCTTCCGCGCTTAGCCCGACCCTCGCAGGCGCGCTGTTGGCAATGGGCTGGCTCGGCGCCCCGCTGGTCGCCTGCGGCCTGCTCAAGATTACCTATGATCTGGCCCTCCTGGGCGCATTTCGAAAGATCAAGCCGGACGATTGACCGGACGCTGATCCTGTCCAGTGGCATTTACATCTGATACCCCGACGCATGCGCCGCAGCCCACCTCCGTTCATTCACGCCTTACCAGGAACGCAGATCCACCCCTGGCCCATCCCCCCAAAGGAGTCCCGAATGTTACTGCCGAAACGGCCTTCCCAGATACTCATGGCAACACTTGGCGCCTTTGCCATTGCCAGCTCCGTGCAGGCACAGCAACGGCCGGCCGTGGACACACTTCGCATTGAGCAGATCACCGACTTGAAGGGTACGTTCTCCAAGGAGGAGAACGTCTTCAAGGTGTCGAAGCCGCGCACCGACATCAAGGTGCAGGTGGACTCTTGGACCATGCCCCCGTTTATGGGCTTGACCTCCTGGGCGGCCTTTACACCTGCCCACAACTCGCAAGTCATGCTGATGGGCGACACGGTCCTTTTGGAAGACGAAGTCAATCCGGTCATGAGTGCGGCGCTCGACGCTGGCCTTGAAGTCACGGCGCTACACAACCACTTCTTCTTCGATCAACCCAAAGTCTACTTCATGCACATTGGCGGGATGGGTGATGTCAATGATCTTGCCGGCGGCGTGAAGAAAGTCTATGACAAGATCGCCGAGATTCGCGCAGCCCATCCGACTGCATCCACGGGGTTCCCGGCGACGATCGCCAAGGACAGCAAGATCAGCGCTGCCCCGTTGGAAGCCGTGTTTGGCATGAAAGGGCAGACGAATAGTGGGATGTTCAAAGTCGTCATCGCCCGTCAAGCCAAGATGCACGGCATCGCGGTCGGTAATGAAATGGGTCTCAACACTTGGGCGGCATTTGCTGGCTCCGACGATGAAGCGGTCGTGGACGGGGATTTCGCGATGCTCGCAAACGAGCTGCAGCCGATACTGAAGACCATGCGAGCAGATGGCATCAATATCGTGGCGATTCACCAGCATATGACTGAAGAGCAGCCACACTACCTGTTTCTTCACTACTGGGGTAAGGGAAAATCCGTGGATCTGGCTAAAGCAGTAAAAAATGCATTGAATGTCCAATCCGGCCTACGCAAGTAGCGCGGAAAGGCTGGGAGCAAGAGCCAAACAATTTCGCCTCTGTCTATCGTTATTCAAAAAGCGAAAGCTTATACAGCATGGAATACGCCTCAACATTCACGCGCCAATCCTTCATCAGGCGCCTATCCGTTCTTGACTGGCTCTACGCCATACTGTTGGTGGCGGGAGCGCTGACTGGCTTGACGCGATATGGTCCATATATGGACTACTACGAGAAGACGATTCTCTTGTTCTCAGTTCCATCCCTCGCTTGGCTAGGATGGCATTGGAAATCCGCTCGATGGGCTCTGGGCCTCGTCGCCGTATGCTCCCTCTTCGCGATCTGGCTGTATGCCGGCGACATGATCAACGGCGGCAATGTCTTCCCGCTTAAATACATGCTATCCAGCCAATCCGCAATATTGTGGATGTGCGCCTTGTTCTTCCTTTCAACCCTCTTCTATTGGGGCGGTTTTTTTCTCAAATCTGACCTCGGATCAAACTTGGGCAGCAAACTGTGCTGGGCTGCGACGTTGCTTGGATTGACAGGATTGTTGGTGCGCTGGTACGAGTCCTACTTGATCGGTGCGGATATCGGTCATATTCCGGTATCGAATCTGTACGAGGTCTTTGTCCTATTCTGCCTCGTCACCTCGTTACTCTACCTGTACTACGAGCGACGCTACGCGACACGCGCCCTCGGCCCTTTCGTGTTGCTGGTGATCTCAGCAGCAATCGGCTTCCTGCTCTGGTACACGTTCTCGCGCCAGGCCGAGGAAATCCAGCCATTGGTCCCCGCACTACAAAGTTGGTGGATGAAGATCCATGTGCCAGCCAATTTTATCGGTTATGGCGGTTTTGCGTTGGCGTCGATGGTAGGGGTCGCCTATCTCCTGAAGGAAGGGGGCATCATGGCTGATCGCCTGCCAGAGTTGGATTTGCTCGATGATGTCATGTACAAGTCCATCTCGCTTGGCTTCCTGTTCTTTACGATTGCGACCATTTTGGGTGGACTGTGGGCCGCTGATGCATGGGGCGGGTATTGGAGCTGGGATCCCAAAGAGACCTGGGCACTGATCGTCTGGCTCAATTACGCAGCGTGGCTCCATTTGCGGTTAGCAAAGGGATTACGCGGGCGCATCGCGGCTTGGTGGGCGGTCGTCGGCCTGCTGGTAACAACCTTCGCGTTCCTCGGCGTCAATATGTTCCTCGCCGGCCTGCATTCCTACGGCGAGTTGTAGGTCGTAAGACCGATCGTGGATTAGAGGCCTGCCGCGCAATTTTTCGGATGACCACGAGATGCTCCAGCACGGTATGGTGATGTATGACGCTCTGTACGCCTAATGCCTATCCTGCCAAGGCGAGACGCATCGTTGGCCGCCACAAATGCGCTAGCAACTCGGCACCGACTGTAGTCTTTTAGGAAAGGAATACGTAATGAGATATATCGCAACGATCATGGCTGCGTTCATGCTAGCGGCAGTCCCGCACGCCAACGCCGCTGCCGCAAACAAACTGCCGCTGGCCACGATCGCCGACATTCCCTTGCCCGGCCGCACGACCCGCTGGGATTACGCCAGCCTGGATGAAAGCTCGGGCCTGCTGTTTCTGGCCCATCTTGGCGATAGCGTGGTGACGGTCTTCGATACCAAAGCGCAGCGGGTCGTTTCGGACATTCCAGGCATACGCGACGTGCACGGCGTGCTCGCAATTCCCGAGCTGGGCCGCGTCTATGCCTCCGCCACCGGCAGCGACGAGGTCGTCGCCATCGATATTAAGACGCTTAAAGTGGTCGCACGCATGCCGTCCGGTGACTACCCCGATGGCATTGCCTATGCGCCGGAAGCACACAAGATCTATGTGTCGGACGAACACGGCGGCACCGACACCGTGATCGACGTGCGCTCCAATACCCGAGTTGCCACGATCAAGATTGGTCGCGAAGTCGGCAATACGCAGTACGACCAGGTATCCAAACATATTTTTGTCAATGAGCAGACCAGCGCCGAATTGGTGGAAATTGATCCGGCGACCGACAGGGTCGTCAATCGCATCAATTTGCCAGGGGCCAAAGGCAACCACGGTCTGTACATCGACGCCATCGCCCGGCTTGCATACATTGCCTGCGCGGGAAATGACACGTTGCTCGTGCTCGACCTCAACACGAGCAAAGTCATTTCGTCGTCCAAAGTCGGCGCCGACCCCGACGTGCTCGCCTTCGATCCCTCGCTGGGCTGGCTCTATGTTGCCGGCGAAGCCGGGATCGTGTCCGTGTTCAAGAAGCAAGACGGCAAACTGGTCAAACTGGGAGAAGCTTTTCTGGGACCAAACGCTCATGTCGTCGCGGTGGACCCGGCCACGCGCCGGGCCTACTTTCCCCTGAAGGATGTTGGCGGGAAGAGCTTACTGCGCATCACGGCGGCGCAGACGAAATGAAGGAGGCATCAGCCTGCTCACCGGATCGCAGCCGAGGGCTCTGCACTCCGTCCAGCTAGATCCTTGTCCAAAAGGACCACGCCCTTTTTATTTGTCGTGAATTCTTGATGAAAGGTCAAATTATGAAATTCAAAATCTTGTTGAGTGCCATCGCCACAACGGTGGCGCTGGCTTCGTCCCTTGCTTTTGCGGAAGAAGGCTCAGATCCCAAGGCTTTGTTGAAAGCCTTGCCAAGCGCCAGCGTCTCCCTGCAAAAAGGATTGGAAGCGTCGGCGGCGAAAGGCAAGCCGATTTCGGGAAAATTTGAGATGGAAGACGGTAAGTTGCAACTGTCGGTTTATACCGCCAAAGCGGGCAAGTTCGCAGAAGTGATCGTCGATTACAGTTCGGGTAAGGTGCAGAAGGTCGAGCCGATCACGCAAGGGGACGATCTGATCCAGGCCAAGGCGCAAGCCAACGCCTTGGCCAAGGTCAAATCCACGCTGCAAGCCGTTGCCGACAAGGTGGAGCGTGAGACACCCGGCGCCCGCATCGTCAGCATTGCGCCGGCACTCAGCGACAATAAGGCGGTTGCCAACGTCGCGCTCGCCAAAGGAGACGAGATTAAGACGGTCGTTGTTCCACTAGAATGATTTTGTGGCATTAAGCACAGATCGACAGGTTCGTTGTATGTTCTGATTTCTCCTCGGGACCGGGAAAAATTTCTCCGTCTCGGGGATTAATCAGTTTATTTACCCATTGTAAGTTTGCTTTGAATCTACGCTCGCTCAATTGCCTAGTTATTTCAGCTGGCGCCGCCTTGGCCGTCTCTTTTTCGAGCGGGCAGCTCCTCAGGCTGCCGCGCCTCTGCCAACTGCCGCTGCGCCGACCAGCTTGGCCGGCATGCCGCCTGTGATCGACGCCTCCAACATCTACAGCGAGATCGGCCCCGGCCACCTGAGCCTCGCGGTACGCAATCACCTCGAACGCGTCTACGTGCCCAACTTGCGCGGCAACACGGTATCTGTCATCGATCCCGCCACGATGAAGGTGCGAAACGCCGAAAGTGGGCCGCGGCCCGCAGCACGTAGTGCCATCCTACGATTTGCAGACGTTGTGGGTGACCAACAATGCGGAACGCCGCACCGATGGCAGTTTGACGCCTATAGATCCGAGGACCGGCAAAGCAGGCAAAGCGATCGAGGTCGACGATCCCTACAACATGTATTTCACGCCTGACGGCAACTCGCCCATCGTCGTGGCAGAAGCGCGGCGGCGACTGGATTTTCGCGCTCCGCACACGATGGCGCTGCAATACGCGATCGAAGCGCCCAAATGCGGCGGTATCAATCATGGGGATCTTTCCGTCGATGGGCGTTACGCCATTTTCACCTGCGAGTTCGATGGCGCCGTGGCCAAAATCGACACGGCACAGCGCAAAGTGCTCGGCTATTTGAAACTGAAGATGCCTGTGACGCGCTTTGCGGACGGTCGCAAGCGGGCCAACGCCTTCACCACCGAGATCTGCAGCTCGAAAATAGGCATGCCGCAAGCGGACAAGTCAGGCAGGTCAAGGTCGGATTGGAGCCCCATGGAGCGACCGTGTGGCCGCAGCCGGGCCGCTATTCGTTGGGCCATACCGGTAACCTCCAATGGGTCCCGTCAAGATGCGCCGTCTACGCCTGAGTAGCCAGCTTGCACGGCTGAGCGCCTTGTTTGGCATGCTCCTGGCTTCCTCGCCCGCCCACGCCTATCGCCCCTTCGACGGCACCGATGCAGGCGTGGCCGATGTCGGCGAATTCGAACTGGAACTGGGAACGTTGGGCTATTTGCGCGAAGGCCGGGAGCGCTCTTGGCTGGCCCCGGCCATCACCGCGAACTGGGGACTGGGCAATGGGCGCGAACTCGTGATCGAAGGCAAAGGGAAAACCCTGGATGGGGAATTGGCCCCAGGCGCAGCGCGTGTGAGCCTGGTCGACGCCGCCCTGTCGCTCAAGCAAGTGCACCGGCGGGGCATTCTGCAGGACGAGGCTGGCGCCAGCATCGCCAGCGAATGCGGTATTTTTTTACCGGGCATCCACGCAGATCACGGTACCGGCGCCAGTTGCTCGGCCATCGTCTCACAGCGCTGGCTATCCCTGACCGTACACTTCAACGCGGCTCTCGCATACAACAGACAGCACAAGTGGTCTCCCTTCTTGGGAGCGATCGTTGAGGGGCCTGCCATAGGCAATGTGCGCCCCGTGGCTGAGGTGTTCGTAGAGCATGAAACCGGCACGCCGAACACCGTGTCCGCGCTCGCGGGCCTGATATGGAAGCGCAGCGCAAACTTATCCTTTGACGTAGGAATCCGGCACGCACGTGTCGCCGATATCAGCACCAACGAATTGCGCCTCGGTCTGACCTGGACAACTTCCCTGACCAATTGAAGAACACTTACCTGCTGGCGACTGCCGCGTTCAGCCTGCTTTCACCATCGGATTCTGCGGCTGCAGAATCCGCTCCCACGGTCAGGGTCGCCTATCTAGATCCGTAGTGCTGCATTCTTGAGGGAACTTATATTCCACATTAGTCTCGAGCGTTGCTATGACGAAGCAGAGTGGAGAACGCGAGTGCGAGTTGCCCCGACCGAGCGGCTACGCCGCGGCGTGTTCACCAGCGTGCCGGAGTTGGTTGCTGCCATCGATAAGTACATCGCCCATCACAACACCAACCCCAAACCATTCATTTGGACCAAGAGCGCTCGCGACATCCTGCAGAAGGTCATTCGCGCCAATCGCCGCTTAAGTTCAAAACAGAATGCAACGCTGCACGAGACCTGGTAGTCGTTCGGCACGTAGCCAGTCGCCGAACACGTTATTGCCCAACACGTTATCCCGACCATCGGTATCGATGGGCCGGCCAGCTTGGCCGCAGGTGGATAGCGCGGCGGGACCCGCACCTCAATGGTCCTCAGGCCATTTCGGGTGGTAATCGTCGATGATGAAAGCGTGCCGGTGACTACGCTCCCCGATTCGGTGGCCTTCTGTCAGATGCTCGTTCAGGCTCGGCTCGTCCGGGTGCTCGTGGGCGAGCTCGTCCAGGTCAGAGGCCGGCCACGCGCGCCATGCGATAACGAGTCCAATCAACGTCACCGCGGCAAGTACGCCGAAGGTCGATGCCATGCCGATTCGTGCGCCGAGTTGCCCGGCCAGCGGATAGGTGATGAGCCAGCACGCGTGCGACAGCGAAAACTGCGCCGCGAAGACCGCCGGACGATCGGCTGGAGCGGCCGATCTCTTCAGCGGGCGCCCACTCGGCGTCAGCGTCATCGAATAGCCGAGACCGATGCCGAACCAGGTAAGAAGGAAAGCCGGCCACTCGAAAATGCCGCCCGAGCTGGCCACAGCCATCCCGGCAAGCAACCCGATCGCCATGATCGATGCCCCCGCCATCATCGCGGACCGGTCCGGGCGCTTTTCGAGCAGCCGAGGCAGCAGCAACGCGACGAGCATCGAGCCAAAACCGAAGGCCGCCAGCGCAAAGGGCACGTCGGTGCTCGGCCGGTGAAGCTTGCCCTGGACGTAGACCACCGTATTCACGATGACCATCGAACTGGCCGCCGCTGCTGCAAGGTTGAGGGCCAACAAGCCGCGCAGGCGCGGTGTACGCAAGTAGATGGAAATGCCGCGGAACGTCTTCGCGTAGACGCTGCCGCTGCGCTCGACCGCGTGTGACTGCGGCAGGCGAACGGAAACAACGAGCGCTGCGGAGAACAGGAAGCCCACAACGGTGCCGGCGAAGAGCCCGTGGAAGCTGATGACGGTCAGCAGGGCTGCAGCCAACATGGGGCTCACCAGGCTCTCCATGTCGTAGGCGAGCCGCGACAGGGACAGCGCGCGCGTGTAGTCCTTTTCGTCCGGCAGCACATCCGGAATCGTGGCCTGGAATGTTGGCGTAAATGCTGCCGAAGCCGATTGCAGAACGAAGATCAGGATGTAGATCTGCCAGATCTCGCTGACGAACGGCAATGACACGGCAACCGCCGCCCGGATCAGATCCATCGTGACAAGGAACGCACGCCTTGGCAGCCGGTTTGCGAAAGCGCCGACCACCGGCGCGACGCCGACGTAGGCCACCATCTTGATCGCGAGGGCCGTGCCTAGGACGCTGCCGGCGTTCGGGCCGGCGATATCATAGGCAAGAAGGCCCAGCGCGACCGTGGCGAGCCCGGTTCCAACCAGCGCGATGATCTGCGCCAGAAACAGATGCCGGTAAGTTCGATTTGCTAGTACATCTAGCATCCATATCTCCTGTTACGTTCACACGCCAGCGAAAGACGGAGCTCGCTTCCGTCCTCGCCGACTGCCGACGGATTGCCGATGGACTAGACTTCGGCCAAATTGCCCGCGCCCCGCCCGGCGGCTTCACGCCGCCTCAGCACCATGCCGCAAACGGCTGGCAGCACGAACAAGGTGAGCACCGTCGCCGTGATCAGGCCCCCGATCACCACCGTTGCCAAGGGCCGTTGCACCTCGGCACCGGTACCAGTCCCGATCGCCATTGGGACAAAGCCAAGCGATGCGACGAGTGCCGTCATCAGCACAGGACGAACACGCTCCATTGCGCCTTCGATGATGGCGGCATTGGCAACCATCCCGTCTTCCAGCCGCTTGCGTATCGCCGAGATCAGCACCAGCCCATTGAGGACGGCCACGCCGGACACCGCAATGAACCCAACCGCTGCGGAGATCGAGAACGGAATGCCGCGTAGCGCCAGTGCGAAGACGCCTCCAGCCAGGGCGAGCGGCACGGCGGTCAGCACCGTGGCCGTCAGCGCGGCATTGCCGATCGCCATGTACAGTGCCGCAGCGATGAGTACGAAGCAGACAGGTACGATGATGGCCAGCCGCTTGGTTGCCGCCTGCAAGTTCTGGAACTGGCCGCCCCATTCGATCCAGGATCCCGTCGGCAGTTTGACTTCGGCTTCAATGCGCGCGGCTGCGTCATCGACGAAACCGCCAAGGTCTCGGCCCACCACATTGGCCTCGACATAGATGCGTCGCTTGCCGTTGTCCCGGCTGACTTCATTCAAGCCCTGCGTGAAACGGAACTGCACAAGTTGTCGAAGCGGGACGGATGCTCGGGGCTTTCCTTCCGTCACCGGCAGCATCACCGGCAATGCGCCCAGTACATCCAGGTTATTGCGCTGTTCTCCAGGCAATCGCACCACGATGTCAAAGCGGCGGTCGCCATCGAAAACCTGCCCGGCGGGCTTGCCTGCCAACGCTGTGGAAACGGTATCCGCTACCTCTTTCACCGTCAGTCCGAAGCGAGCAATCGCCGCGCGGTCGAAAGCGATATCGAAGGTGGGGAAGCCCGTCGTTTGTGCCACGCGCACGTCAGACGATCCGGGTGTCTTGCGCAGCACAGTGGCGATGCGTTGCGCAGTGGAGGCCAGTTCGTCCAGGTCTTCACCATAGATCTTGACGGCCACGTCGCTACGAACGCCGCCGATCAGCTCATTAAAGCGCATCTCGATCGGTTGCGTCACATCGAAATTGTTGCCCACCATCGGCGCGGTCTTTTCCCGGATCCGCTGGATGACCTGCTCCTTGGTTGTGACCCCCGCCGGCCATTCCTCTTTCGGCTTGAGAATGATGTAGTTGTCGGAAGCATTCGGCGGCATCGGGTCAGCGGCCAGGCTCGCCGTACCCGCTTTCGAGTACACCGTCTTCACCTCGGGCAGACTCAATACCGCCCGCTCGAGAGGCAAGTCGATGGCGACAGACTGGTCGATCGAGGTCGACGGGATACGTACCGAAGAAAGGTTGAGGTTCTGTTCATCCAACGTGGGCATGAACTCGCGGCCGACGAAGGTGAAGGCAAGCACGGCCAGCAGCAGCACGCCAACGCCCGCGCCAAGGAAGGGAAGCGGCTGCGTTACCGCACGCGTCAGCCAAGGCTTGTATCGCGCCTTGGTGGCGACGATCACGCGCACTTCTTTCTCCGAGATTTCTTTGCGCAGCAGCACCGCGATCATGGCCGGCACGAACGTCAGCGAGAGCACGAATGCCGAGGCCAGTGCGAGCATCAGCGTGATCACCATCGGTGAGAACATCTTGCCCTCCACACCCTGAAACGTCAGGCATGGGAGGAAGACGAGGAGGATGACCATTTGCCCGTAGATGGTCGGGCGGACCATCTCGCGGGAAGACGCGACAACCTCCTCCAGCCGCTCGTTGAGGGTTAGCAGCCGCCCCTCATGGGCCTGCCGCTCCGCCAGCCTGCGCAACGCGTTCTCGACAATGATCACGGCGCCGTCGATGATGAGGCCGAAGTCGAGTGCCCCTAGGCTCATCAGGTTGCCCGAGATGTTCAACGCGTTCATGCCGATGGCGCTGATCAGCAGCGACAGCGGGATGACCAGGGCTGCAATCACTGCCGCGCGCCAGTTCCCCAGGAGGGCGAACAGGATCGCAACGACCAGCACGGCGCCCTCGGTCAGGTTTTTCGCAACGGTCTTGATGGTCGCCACCACCAGTTGTGAGCGATCCAGAGTCGGTACGATGACGACCCCGGCCGGCATCGTCTTTTCGATCTCCTTGAGCTTGTCGCCGACCGCCTGTGCCACGGTTCGGCTATTTGCGCCAACCAGCATGAGCGCGCTGCCGACAACTGTCTCATAGCCGTTGCGGCTGGCAGCCCCCGAACGCAACTCCCCGCCGACATTCACCGTTGCGACCTGGCCAACCGTCACAGGAACGCCCTGGCGCTGTGCGACGACGGCCCGGGCGATCTCGTCAACGGTACGGATGCGCGCATCCGCACGCACCAGATAGGACTCGCCGGAGCGGCGGATATAGTTCGCACCCACGGACAGGTTCGCATCCTCCAGGGCCTTGCTGAGATCTGCGTAGGAGATGCCGTACGCGGCCAGCTTTGCCGTATCCGGCTCGACAACGAACTCCTTTACATAGCCGCCGAGCGAATCCACGTCGGCAACGCCCGGCGTGGTTCGCAATTGCGGCCGGACAATCCAGTCCTGCACGGTGCGCAGATAGGCAAGCTTCGACACCCTATCCGCAAGGCGCTCGCCGCGATCCGTCAGGAAACTACCGTCGCTCTGCCAACCCGGCTGGCCGTCCTTTACTGTCGCGCCTTTGCCATCGGGGTGCGCATACTCGACGCTGTAGTGAAATACTTCGCCCAGCCCAGTGGACACAGGCCCCATCTGCGGCGCAGCCCCGTCAGGCAGATTGGGACGCGCCTGCGCCAGCCGCTCCGTCACCTGCTGGCGCATGAAGTAGAGGTTGGCGTCCTCCTTGAAGATCGCCGTGACCTGGCTGAAGCCGTTGCGGGAGAACGAACGCGTGCGTTCGACCCCGTTCAGCCCGGCCAGGGCCGTCTCGATCGGATAGGTCACACGCTTCTCGACCTCGACCGGACTTAGGGTCGGCACGACCGTATTGATCTGGACCTGCTTGTTGGTGATGTCAGGCGTGACGTCGATGGGGAGGACGTTGAGCTGCCACGCCCCGACCGCCGCCACTACGGCAGTCAGGAACAGGACCAGCCAGCGCAGCCGGACAGCACCGTGGAGAATGCCATTGATCATTCGTCGTCCCCGGCGCTCTTTTTTGCTTCAGCCTTGACGAGGAACGCATTGCGCGTGGCCACGCGTTCGCCGACGCGCACTCCCGAAACGATCTGGGCGATACCGCCGCTGCGTGCACCGATCAATACCGGTTGGGGACGGAATCCTTGGGCCGTCCGTACGAAGAGCACATCCCGGCCATCCAGGTTCTGTACGGCATCCTCGGGCACTGTCAGGCCGCCCTCGCTGCTGGCTCGGGTGTGCAGGCGTACCTGTACCCCTTCGCCGACGACGAGCGCAGGCGAAGGGTCTTTTGGCGTCAGCACGACCGTTGCCGCACGCGAGCTTCCGCTCACCGTGGGGGTCACGGAGCGCACCGTTGCCGCGACCGGAGAACCGGTTCCGAGCAAGATGGTCGCTCGGTCGCCTGCAGCGATGCGGCTCGTTTCGACCGCCGTCACCGAGGCCTCGACCTGCACCGCGCCGGAGGCGGCGACGCGGAAGAGCTCGGCGTCCGGCGCGACATAGGCGCCGATGGTGGCGCTCTGGTTGGTGATCCTGCCCGCGATCGGGCTGACCAACGCGACAGCGCGGCCGTCATCGGAGACATGCGCGGCACGCGCCACGGCCGCCGCCCGCTGGGCCTCGGCTTCGGCGACATCCAAGCCGGCCTTGGCGGCTTCCATCTCCTGCCTTGGCGTCACGCCTTGCTGATACAGGCTCGATTCCCGCGCGTACGTCTTGCGGGCCAGGTCCGCCTTGGCCTGCGCCACGCGGCGCTCGGCAGCCATGGTGGCCGCGTCAAGGCTGTCTACGGTCGCCAGCACCTCCCCGGCTCGGACGGAATCCCCGAGTCGTCGATTCACGCGCTGGACGGTACCGGATGCTCTCGCCACGACGACCGCCTCCCCGCCAGGGATGGCGGCGACCGTGGCCGGTGCCAGGATCTCATTGCCCACATCGCCGGAGGCGACCGGCTCCACTGCGATATTGGCAGCCGAGAGGTAGTCATTCGGAATCTTGACTTCATCCAGCGCATCGCTAGCTGCGGCGGCGGACGCGGAGGCTGCGGGCGCCTGGCTGGGGGCCCGGCCGCTGGCCGGTGCAAGTCCACGGGCAGCGCCAAATCCGATCACGGCGGCGACACCCGCAATCCCCGCGATCATCGGCCAGTTCGCCGATCGGCGGTTCTCGGTCATTTTCGTCATTCTCCAAAAGCTAGGCGGCCATCCGCCTGCGCAAGCGCGGCGAGCGCGCGCACGCGCGCAAGGCCCGCGTCAATGGTCAATCCCTTCGCATCCGACAACGCGCGTCGGATGGCGAGCAGTTCCAACAGGGATGTCTTTCCGGCGTCGTAGCCAATACGCCCGAGACGGTATGCTTCCGATGCGGCGCGTTCACCCTCCGTGGCAGCACTCAGCCGTTGTTCCGCAGCTATCACCTGTGCTTCCGCGGAGCGGCGCGTTGCAGCGGCTTGGAGTCGTGCCGATGCAAGCCGGGCCTCCGCTGCAATGACACGTTGCTTCGCGCCCGCAACCGCATTGCTGTTCCGGTCGAGAATCGGAATCGTCGCGGATACGCCAACCACGTATCCGCTCTCATTGGTCCAGCCATAGCGCCGCACCCCCGCGCTCAGGCCAACATCCGGGATCCACTTTTTCTGTTCGACTTGGACCTGGGCGTCCAAGGCGTCGCGTTCGGCTTGCGCGGTCACGATAGCGGGTGTTTCTCCCAGCGCTTCACCACCCATCGCCCTGGCCTTAGTTGTGGTCAGCAACGAGCCAGTGACACCCGAATAGGGGGTACTCGCTCCGGCCAGTGCGGATAAGCGCTCGAGTGCCTGCGTGACATCCGCTGAAGCGGCCTGTTCTCCCGCTTGAGCCGCGGCGACGCTAGCCTGCGCCTGGGCCAGCCGCAAATCAGCTTCCTTCCCTGCTTGAACCATGGCGCGCGCGGCGCGCAGGTCGTCATTGGCGCGGGCCAGATCATCTTGCGCGAGTGTCTTGCGGGCTTGCGTCGCCTCGACGGTGGCGTAAGCGACTGCGAGCTCTGCCGCGAAAGCGATCTGTGCCTGGCGGCGGCGCGCTTCGACCGCAATAAGGTTACGCTCGCCCGCTTCGATGCGAGCGCCGCGCTTACCCAAGATCTCAACTGGCTGAGTAATCGAATAGGTGTTTTGACGTTGACTTTGGCCGCCGCTGGACGGTGCCCCGAGGTTCTCAATGACCGTGTCCACGCGGGGATTCGGCCAGGCCCGGGTCTGTGCTGCATCCGCAGTCGCCGCACTGACATTGGCCTGTTGCTCAAGAAGTGTCGGCGCTTCCGCAAGGGCTTGCTGCAAGAGCGCACCATAGGGTGGTGCATCGGCCGCGTAGCCGAGGGAAGCGCTAGAGACGAGCAGCACCACGGCAATTGTGGAGCTAGCTTTACAAAATGCGGGAACGATGACGAGCCTCCTTTCGGGCAGTCGGCAGTCCAGATGCGGACGCCTTCCTCCTCTACGGCGCTGCGCTAGTCGTCCCCTCGGATGGAAGCGAAATTTATTCTGCCCCGTCGCGCTCGATGAGCTCGTTCAGCTTGACACGCGCGCGCGCAATTCGTCCTTCCAGAGCTTTGGGGGTTACGCCGAGGGCGGAGGCGGCCTCGGGTTGCGACAATCCGACGATAGCGGTCAATACAATCGCTTCTCGCTGGTCTCGGTCCAGTCGCTCCAGCGTTTTGGTGACGCGCGCGAGATCGCGCTTTGCCGCGGTCTGCCGCTCCGGCCCGGGGCCGGGGTCCTCCAGCGGGGGCGCATCGGGACTGTCGATATCGAAGGCGCCAAACAGGAAATGCCGTACTTTCCGGAAGCGGTACAGATCCCGCATCTTGTTGAGCGCGACACTAAACAGCCAGGCGCGGAACGAGCGCGAGTCGTCGTAGTCACCCAGCGCCCGCCAGGCGGCGACAAAGGAGTCTTGAACCACATCGTCTATGTCCGTCCCCGGAATACCGAAGCTGCGGGCGGCCTGGGCCACTGCAGCAGAATGCCGTCGCACCAGCGTCGCGAAGGCGCGATGGTCCCCACGGGCAGAGCGCACTGCAAGTGCGCTGTCCGATTCATGCACGGTCACTGCGAGCCACGCTTAAGTGCCTCTATTAGCACTCTGTCATAAGCTGGGCGATGTTCCGGCTTGAGGCCGGCACGCATCTCGAATACGTGTATCAACGTCGCGCGCTGCAGGTCACCCGCCGCCCGCTCAACCTGTTGAATCGCGCTTTCGACCTCCGGCGACCATGAGGGATTTTTCGAGATGGCATCCGCAAGTTGGCCATTGGCGACGCGTAATCTCCCCTCGATTTCCGCTCTACGCTCATCGAACGCGCGCTCCTTGGCGTCCAATATCTGTTTCTCGTTGGTATCGAGCGGCACCGCCTGGTGGAGCATCTCATGTAGGTCTGTTTCCGGCCTCGGCGAGGTGTGTCGGACCATCACGATGGCCCCCGCGATGAGTACACCAGCGAGGGCACCTGCCAGCGTCGAAATGGATAGCCTTCGAATGCGAGGCGTCATCATTCACCCACCAGCAGGCCGAACGGCGACGCGGCAGGCGGCATAGACAGCCAAGTTGCGCTGGGCTTCTCCCAGGCGCTCGTTGCGATGGTTTCGATTCCCGCGAACGCGATCATGGCAGCGGCGGCCGCGCACAGCATCGTGAGGCGCGCGTCGTGCCTGGCAAGGGCCAGCGCCGGCGACGGCTCCGTGGCAAGCCGCCGCAAGATTCGTCCAGCATCGGCGCGATGGTGATCATCTCGGGTGACTCTAGCTGCATCCGTGAGCCACTTGTCTACATCTGCCATAACGTTTCTCCTTTGGTGGTTACCTATATACGGCGCTGGATTGGCATTCCCCTCGATCGGGGCGACATCTTCACTATTGCCGCCGCACCGGAGTCAGCGGCGTTCTAGTTTGTTGCTGGTTCGCGTGTCATCGCCGGCAGCCGCCTCCTCTGCGCAAATGCGCGACAATAGGCAACAAGTCCCCCATGACAATTCTGACATGTCGCTTCGCACTGCCAGTCCCGCTCTTGCCGCTGCGCTTCTCTTTGGCGCGAGTACACCGCTTGCAAAGACCCTGACTGGCTCGATTTCCCCCTTGCTGCTGGCTGGCCTGCTTTATCTCGGCAGTGGCGTAGGCCTGGCCATCGTGTTGGCGCTCCGGCGGATATTCTGGACCGCCAAGCAAGACACCGCTAGCACGCTGGCTATCCCTTCCCGGGAGGTTCCTTGGCTGCTGGGTGCAATCCTGGCAGGCGGCGTCGCCGGGCCAGCCTTGCTGATGACCGGTCTGGTGGTCACGAGCGCGGCATCGGCTTCACTGCTGCTCAACGTAGAGGGCGTGTTCACCGCCGTTCTTGCCTGGGTCGTCTTCAAAGAGAATACCGATCGGCAGATCGTGCTCGGGATGGTAGCCATCGTCGCCGGTGGACTCTTGTTGTCCTGGCAGCCGGGCAGCATGCAATTGTCCGGTGGCGCGCTCCTGATCGTAGGCGCATGCCTATGCTGGGCGATCGACAACAATCTGACACGCAAGGTCTCGAGCAACGATGCAATCTTGATTGCCTGCCTGAAGGGGCTGGTAGCGGGCGTATGCAACACGGGCTTGGCCCTTGCCGCCGGGGCACATTTGCCAACGCTGCCAGCCGCCGCGGCTGCCATAATGGTCGGCTTCGCCGGGTACGGCGTCAGTCTCGCGCTCTTCGTGGTCGCGCTGCGGCTGCTGGGCACCGCTCGCACTGGGGCATATTTTTCGGTGGCCCCGCTATTTGGTGTGGTGATTTCCTTCATTCTCTGGCCGGAAGTGCCAAACATCCTGTTCTGGCTGGCCGCCGCCTTGATGACGCTGGGTGTGTGGCTCCATCTCCGAGAGCGGCACGAGCACGAACACTTGCACGATGCACTGGAACACACGCATGCCCATCGCCACGATGAGCACCATCAGCATGAGCATGATTTCCCCTGGGACGGACAGGAGCCGCACCGCCATTTTCATCGGCATGCGCCATTGACCCATAAGCACCCGCACTATCCCGATATTCATCACAGGCACTCGCACTGAGTGTTTCGAATGGTAGGGCGGAGGACTTCGCCTTCCAACCCTCGACACCAGAGGCGGCTAGCGGCGACCTTCCATGGGGACGGACGGACGACATCCCCAAATCAGAGCTTCGGTCTGCGTTGTCGCGGTGCGTCCGCGACGCGTTGTGGCCGGTTTCTCCCGGCGCGCCCCTGGTCAAGGGTCGCGTGGCGGCGTCGGGTTGGCAAAGGTCTGTTCCACAAAGGTACGTAGCTGGCGTAAGTCGGTCTTGGCATAGGCCGCCGTGGTCTGCACTGAGGCGTGCCCGAGCAGCGCCTGTGCGGCGGACAGCGGCACCTGGTGTCCACCACCAACGTGCGTGCGTAGGCGTGGCGTAGCCAGTGCGGCGACGCCGTGCGCAGCAACAGTGCCTGTGCCGGGTCACGCTCCTGCAGGCGCGCCGCCACGGCGGCAAAGATTGCCTTGACCTCCCGGTACAGGCCCGCTGACTGCAAGGC
>Ga0209426_1000769_pt1 | contig 26869 bp, 20 predicted proteins | sample Deesub1362B_J571_FD_187697 | JGI IMG/M metagenome (GOLD analysis project Ga0209426, IMG submission 187697) | Deep oceanic, basalt-hosted subsurface ecosystem from Juan de Fuca Ridge flank, Pacific Ocean, CORK Borehole 1362B_J2.571 (SPAdes)... ...
TGGCTCATCTGGTATAACACTAAGAGACCTCATAAAAGTCTTAACAAATTAGCGCCTTTAAGATATTATATAGACTGCTTTATAAAAGACTCTCAGCAGTCCAATATGTTATGGACGCTTACAGGATTTTAATATAGTTGCCCTTCATTTGGTGCGGTTCACCCATCCAAGGGCCGCGGTAAAGATAAAGCCTTCCGCGAACAGCACCCACCATAACGAATCGATTATCATAAGGATAGGTTTTATGGCTATAATCAAAAAGATCTTTATCCATTCCTTGATAACCTGCATGACTACCATGAAAAAACCAGTTGTCTCGGGAACTGAATCCGTTCTCCTCAAAAATACGATTAATCCAAGGTAAATTATCTTTAAAAACTTGTAAAACCATTAAAGGATCATTGTATTGTTCTTTTGGAATAGTTTTCCAAACATATGGTTGGTTACCCTTTATATTTGCATGAAGGTGAGTTCCGAGATGATGTGGACCACCTGGCATGCATAATTTGAAATCTGAAGCATCTCCTTGAAGTATACAGGCTTCAGCATATACACCTGTCATTTGAGCACTTATGCGAAGACCAGTTTTTTTTGCAAAGTTTAAATACCACAACCAACCATCTCGGTGACGAGCATATTGCTTAAGTATAATTTCGATATTTGGTACTGTTGGTAGTGGATCCAAGTGAACCATTGCAGTAACAAGTATAGGAAGAGGCTTTTTAGTTTTTGGTGACCCATGAGGAATTCCAAAAAAGAATACCAGAGTTATCACGAAAATAATTTTAATAAGAACTTTTCCTTTCCGTGTCATCTCAATCATATTAGACAATTTCTCCTCAAAATCCTTGGCAGTTTTTAATTTAATTAAGATCTTAATTTAATTAAAATTATGTGTGAATCAGTAATGTTAAGTTTTAGACATTAAACATGTTAATGTTAATTATAAATATCTCCAAAAAATCATTTCTATATTTTATTTTTACAATCAAACAGGCTGGGAAAAACTCCCACCTTTCTGTTTACCCCCTCGCTTGACAACCAACATTTCTTATTAAACATAAATTTTCCCTCCATATATATAAGACACTTTTTTATGAATTTTATTGGATTTTTTTTGAAAAAACTTATTCCATTTGACTTCAAATCAAAATCAAAACAGTCTCAAACAGCGACTGTAGCTATTGCAAAAGAAATAATTTAGAAGATATTACTCGAGAAGCAATCTCATTTCATGATTATAGACTTTTTTTATTTGACACCCATCTTCGAAACAAAAGGTAGTGAGTCATTTATTTTACCCATAACACCATGGCCAGCAGAAGGAGAGAAAGAGAGTATCCTTAAATTTGAGATTAAATAAGGTGATATTATCTAAAATAGTATTACAACCAGGTATATATTGGAACACAAATATGCTTGGATCTTATAACTTAGAAAAAGGAAATTTAAAAATTCACTTTACTAATGCCACTAATAATTCATCTAATAATTTGGTAGGTATTGAAAGATTTTTTATTATCCCAAAATTTAAATTCTAAAAATAATTGTTTTTTTACCCTTCACTTAATAGCCAGCGCTTTCTATTAAACATAAATTTTTCTCTATATTAAGTCGTTTTTTTAGAATTTTATTTGGGTTTTTTGAATAAATTATTAAAAATAATATCTACAACCAATATTTACAGTAAAACCGAAATCCGTAGCAGGGATTAAATCAAGCAATGGACCAAGTTCGAGAAAAATATCTATAGGAGCTTTTTCAAAAATGTAACTTATACCTATAGGAATCCGAACTCCAACTTTGCTTTTCCTTTCCGCCTTAATTCTACATCCAATTCCATAATAAAATGGGAGCTTGCCTTTTTCTGTTTTTAATAGATTAAAGTCGTGAAATAGATAATCCACATGTAAATGTAAGGCACTTTTCTCTATAAATGACCAGGCAATTCCACCATCTATTGCAGTTGTATTTTCAATCCATTTTTTAAAACTTATTCCAGTAGGTTCGCCTAAAATAATACCCAATCCAAAGGCATCTTCCTTAGCAAATGTGAAATTACAAATAAATACCATGAATAATATAAAAATAATAGCAACTTTTCTTGTCAAAAGAATTCCCTTTATTCCCTTATAAAATGATTTTTGTAAGAAATTGAAAAATCCTTTTTTTCTAAACATTTCTCCCTCTATCTTTTTATATGCATAAATTTGAAATCAATTATAATGGATAACTAATGAAAAATAAAGAAAAAAGCAATATTAAATCTATAATAAAACAATTTCAAATAAGAATAGATTTTCCCCCATTTATAATCTACTCTTCTTTACAAAGTGATTTCATTTTAGTGTAATAGCAAGAAGTATAATGCATTTTTTTAAAATTTAAATCCTTTTTTCGTAAAAAGTTCTATACAAGTATCAACCACTTCAGCATCATAGAGAATTTTTTTTCCTTTAGCGATTTCTTTTAAAGCCCTATCTAAGCCTAAAGCAGGACGGTAGGGTCTGTGAGAAGCCATAGCTTCAACTACATCTGCTACAGCCATGATTCTGGCTTCAATTAGAATATCTTCACCTTTTAAGCCCTGAGGATAACCAGAACCATTCATCCTCTCGTGATGCTGAAGTATAATTAAAGCAACAGGCCAGGGAAAATCTATATCTTTTAATATATCATAACCAATTTTAGAATGATTTTTAATTATGTCAAATTCAGGTTCTGTTATGCGAGATGGCTTATTGAGTATCTCGGATGGTACAGATACTTTACCAATGTCATGAATTAGCCCAGCCATGTAAATTCCTTCAATTTGATCTTTGGAAAGACCCATTTCATATGCAATGGCAGAGGCAAGTTCTGCTACTCGACGTTGATGACCAGCAGTATAGGCATCTCTCATTTCAAGTAGTGAGGCTAAGGAATGGACTGTATCAATAAAGGTCTTCTCTAACTTTTTTAAACTTTGTCTTAATTGTTGCTCTGTTTGCTTAAGTAGTGTAATGTCTTGAATTGTTCCAATCATCCTGACTGGTCTACCAGTACTATCATAATAGATTTTTCCTTGACAATATATATTCCGTATTTTTCTATTTGGCCGAATTATACGATATTCGATATTAAAAGACTTTTTCTTATGCAAAGTCTCAACAATGGCTTTTCTGACTAATTCCCTATCCTCAGGGTGAACTAAATTAAAAAATGCCTTAGGCATGGATGTAAAATTCCGAAGTTTTAAACCAAGAATTCGATATACTTCATCGCTCCCATACATTTTATTATTTACGATATCCCATTCCCAGCTTCCAATATGAGCAATTTGCTGCGCCTCGGAAAGTAGAGCTTCACTTTTTCTCAGTTCTTCCTCCATTTGCTTTCTATCCAGAATAATCTGAGCATTGGTTAAGAATGCCTCAATTTGCTTAGCATCTTTTTCAGTATAATCTGTTTCTTTATTAGCTATACCTGCTAAAGCCACAATCCTATTCCCTATAAATATAGGAACTACCATTATTCTAGTGAGTGGAACATGACCTTCTGGTAATCCTTTTTTGCCAGGAATGTCTGCCTGATAATCATTAATGATGAGCACCTTTCTTTGGCGCACAGCTTCAGCCCAGATGCCAGCATCTTTGATTGAAAAATTTTGAGGTTTTTTCTGAATAAGGCATTCTCTCATTACTTCCTTTGACCAAGAATAAATACTTAAAATAGTCTCATCCTTATTCAAATAACCAAAGAAAGCATATTGGCTTTGGGTTAAAATCATTATTTCATTCAGAATCTGATCATATAAGTTCTGGAAATCTTGGTCAATTGAACGAGCTAAATCCCATAGTGCTTTAAGCCTTAGTCTTAAATATTCTCGTTCCATTTCCATTCGTTTTCGTTCACTTATGTCTCTAATTATTTCTAAGGAACACCATTGATTTTTTATTTTCACTGGAGAAATAGAAAGTTCTATTGGAAATTTTGTTCCATTTTTTCTAATAGCTTCTATTTCAATTGTCCTCCCGGATAAAGAGCTTTTCCCTGTTTTTTTGATTTCAGCAAATCTTTTTCTAAATGATTCCTTAAGCTCGTCAGGAACAATTAGGTAAATATAATCTTTACCAATGGCTTCTTCACAAGAATAACCAAAAATCTTCTCCGCACTTTTATTCCAAAAAGAAATTTTCCCTTCATTATCTACTAATATAACAGCGTCGTTTGCTGAATCTGCCATTTTATGAAATTTTTCTTCGCTTTCTTTAAGTTGCTCAAATAATTGGACGCTTTTCAAAGCAATTGCTGCTTGACCTGCCATTGTTTGAAAGAATTTTTTATCTTCATCAGTAAAAAATTTAGGTTTACAAGTTAAAATATGTAGAATTCCAATGGTATTATTTTCTATAACTAAAGGCACTCCTAAATACGAACACAGTTTCTTTTTTCTGACATACTTACGATGCATTTGAATACGAGGATCTTGGAATATATTATTGATAACTACTAACTCTCGGCGTTTGACAAACCAATGGAGCAAACTATCAGCTATGTTGAAAGCTTCTTTTTTAATAATTGTTCCATTGGGAAATCGAATAGTAAAAATTTTAGTTTTAGATTTGTCTTCATCGAGAAGACTAATAGCTACAGCATCTGCTCCCAGTTCTTTTGGAATACAAGAGACAATAATTTCTAAAATTTCTTTAGTAGAAAGACGGGATAGAATAGCACGGTCAATTTCGCGTAAAATTCCTAATCGTGTCAGACGTTGGGTAGCGGAATGGAATTGATTTGAGTGATCGATCGCCAATGCAATTTGATCTGCTAAAGCTTTCATTATTTTTATATCTTTTTCTCTAAGTGCTTCATATCTACGGCTTGCGAGTGTTAATGTTCCCAAAAGTACTGTATCTTGTATTTCTTTATCTAAAGGGCTTTTCCTAATTTTTAAAGGTAAAGTTATCCATACCTTGATTTTTTCCTTTTTTGCAAAGTCATATATTTTCCCCTTTTCATTTAATTGCTCATACAAAATCACAGGTTCTCTCATCATAAATTTCAAATCCTCAAGGGGAAAAGAGAGCATATGAACACGCATACGTTCAGGTATACCACGCCAGCATTTCAAAATTAATTCATTCTCTTCAACTAAATGAATTGCACCCATTTCTACTTGAAGAAGTTTCATAACTTCATCTAAGATAATATTTAATCGTTGGTTCAGGTTAAAGGTCTTTAGGATTTCACTGATTATACGTGCTTGAGTTGCAAGTTCATCTCGCTGACGACGCAGTGCTTCTTCAGTTTTCTTGTGCTGTGTAATGTCGTGGCCTATTATTTGAAAATAAACTTGACCTTCGAGCTCAAAAGATTTACCACTAACTTCAATAGGAATAGTTGAACCATCCTTCCTTACCCAGAGAGTTTCTATAAGAAATTGGCCTTTACTTTTAAATTGAGTTTTCCACTCATCAATCGTTTTTTCAAGTACTTCTGAAGTAGTAATATCCCACCAAGAAAGTCCTTTTATTTTTTCTTTCGGATAGCCGAGCATTTTAACTGTTGTTTCATTTACATCAATGATCTTTCCGTCATTTCCTCTAACGAGCAAAAAAGCATCACTTCCAAGTTCAAAAAGGGCACGATATTTTTTCTCAATGTGAAGCAATTGCTTTTGCTTTAACTTAGATTCTCTTAATGATGCTTCAAGTTCATTAACACGTTTTTGTAAATCATTTAATTCTTGGATAAGTTGATTTTTTTCTTTCATTTACTTCCTTTATTAAAATTAAAAATATCTTTAATCTTATACTACGAATAAAATAGATAGTAAATAGTGTTAGCTCTTGTCATAAGACATATTAATTTTATTGAAACCTATTTCATTTTCCTATTAAATGAGCTGGGGAGAAGCTCCCACCTTTCTTTTTACCCCCTCGCCAAACAGCCAATACTTTTTATTAAACATAAATTTTCCCTCCATATAATAAGTCGCTTTTTTTAAGAATTTTATTGGGTTTTTTTTAAAAAAAATTTATTGTGTTAATTTATATTCAGGGATTAATTTTTTAAAAACCTTTGATTTCTTTAATTTTTTAATTTTAGGCTCTTGCCAAAATAATAAAAATTTATTATACATATTAATGGCTCTCTTGTGCCGGCTGGGGAGAGCTCCCACCTTTTCATTCATCACCCCCCTGCTCACAGCCGGCATTTTCAGGTTTTTTGAAATTTTGTTTAGTTTTTAAAAATCTTATAAAAATCAGTTTGACCTATATTTCTTCACTATGATAAAAATCTATAAGTGAATAAAACAACAATAGGGAGGGAAAAATGATAAAAAATTTAACTCGTTTTATGGTTGTATTGTTTTTTATTTTTGGAATTATATTAATTGGAGAAAGTAAAGAAAAACCAAAGATTTATATATCAGTTGATATGGAAGGAATAGGAGCAATTGTAACCTCGGCTCAGCTTGGACCAGGGAAATTCGAATATGAAAGGGGAAGGAAACTTATGACTGCTGAGGTTAATGCTGTAATTGAAGGTTGTCTTGAAGCAGGGGCTGGAGAAATTGTAGTAGCTGATTCTCACGGAAATGCACAAAATATTATTCCAGAAGAATTGCATGAATCAGCACTTCTTATAAGATCTTTTCCAAGAACACTTCTTCAAATGGAAGGAATTGATAGTACATTCGATGGAGTAATTTTCATTGGTTATCACCCAAAAGAAGGTACTCCAAATGCCAATTTATCCCATACTATTTGGGGTTCTAAATTTTTTGAAATAAAAATCAATGGAATGCCAGTTTCTGAGGCAATTTTTAATGCAGCAGTAGCTGGGCATTTTGGAGTTCCAGTTATAATGATTGCTGGAGATCAGAATGTAGTAAGAGAAGCTCTGCAGACATTTGGTAATATTGAAACAGTTATTACTAAAGAATCACTTGGATACTATAGTGCAAAATCTCGACATCCAAAATTAATCTGTAAAGAGATAAAAGAAAAAAGCAAGAGAGCTATTCAGAGAATTAAGGAATTTAAACCATATGTAATAAAACCTCCAATTAGAATGGAGTTAACCTTTAAACATACATATGATGCTGAAGCTTTTAGTTATTTACCATGGATAAAAAGAATCGGTGGCAAGACAATTCTTGTTGAAGCAAATAATATTCTGGATATAAATTGCTTCATTACAGCGGTTTTCAGCATTAATAATCGCTGAAAAATTTTTATTTATTTTCCTGCAAAAGAGAAGGAATTCTTTATTTTATTCCAATTCTTAATCTTATATCTTTTAACCAAGTAAATACCCGCTTCTTCTTCCTGTTCAATTTTATAAATGAATCCATTCTTTATTACTTCTGGTATTATTGGAATTTTTATTTCATAAAGATAAAAGCCCTTTGAGTTAAATAAATCATAAGTTGTTGCTTTTTCCTTTTTCGACACTGAAGTCAACTTTTTTATATATATATTGTTTAAATTATCTCCCATTATGTCATTAAAAAAGGGTCTGTGCTTAGGGAAAATAAAGGCCTCCTTTGCATCGCCCTTTGACAATTTAAAGCCTCTTTTCTTTTCCTTAAGCCATCTATTTCGAGACTCCAAAAAATCATTTATTATTTTATTCTTCTCTTTTCTTGTAATTCGGGATGGAGATTCAGTCTTTTCAAAAATAAATTCAATTTTTCCTTCTGAGTTGATAACAAATAATTTATATTTGGAAGAATATCCATAAACTCCTTTTCCTCCTTTTAGGAGAGAGAAATATAATTTCGGCTGATAAGGATTATAAGCCATAAAAATTATTCCCCTTTTTCTTATTAAACGAAGAGGAGTTGGAAAATTTACAATTTCCTTAATTATTCTTCCTTTTAAATTGAGCAAGATAATAGCATCAATTTGTTTATTTTGTCTTATCAAAGATGTAAAAGCTAAAATTTTTTTATTTCCCATAATAAATGAATCAACAAAAAATCCTGTTTTTATTGTTCTTAAGAAATTTCCTTCTAAATCAAATATGTGCATTTTCGTGAATTCCAGAACATAAATATTTTTTTTATCCACAAAAATTCTCTCTGGTCTTTCAAATTCTCCAGGTCCCTGACCTTTTCTTCCTATAGTCTTTATGTAGTTTCCTTTATTATCAAATTTTTGAACTCTACAATTACCAAAATCTAAGACATAAATATTCCCTTTATCATCAACAGCAAGGGAAGTTAGGCTGTAAAACATGTAATTTTCATTTTCTTCATTTCCAATGCTCAAATCCTCCACTAAATCAAGTTTAATTTTTCCATAAACAGGATTTTCTGGATTCTTTACTACTTTAATGCCATTTTCATATTCTATTTTTCCATCCCATTTTATTCCTTTTTTCTGAGCAAATATGCTATTAAGAAAGTATCCATTTAAAAGCAATATAAATAACAATAGCAATAATCTCTGATAATTTTTCATTTTTTAACTCCCTTCATTTTCTCCCTTCCATATATATAAGTCGGAATTTTTTAAAATTTTATTTGATTTTTATTAAATTTAATTTATTTCGAAAAATTAAAATAAGAATTATAAATAATAAATATATACCAGTAATAACTAAAAAAGAGGGCTGTTTAATTTTGACAATTTGATATATTTCTCCTTCACCAGGTTTGGGAAGAGGAACTGGATCCCAAGGAAGTCCATATTTTTCAACAAGGCCTTTTATATATAAAAGATGAATTACTGGAATCTGGTTATAAGCCATTTCATGAATTACTCCCCTCTTCTCAATTGAAGGAGATTTTTTAATTCCCACAATTCCTGGTTTCAATTTCAAAATTTCAGGATCTTCGCCTATGTTTGCCCAGTTTCCTCCAATATTTATAAAAGCTTTAATTTCACTTTTTCCTGCACTCTTCTTATATAAATTCATTCTAATATTTACATTTCTTCTCAAATCTGACTCATTAATAAAATAAATACCTTTTTCCTTAATTTTCTTTATAATTAAATCTCGATTTTCAGGACCCATGTTTACTCCTGTATCTTTTTCTCCACCAATAGAAATTGCGATTGGTTTTGTAATGAAAGTTCCCTTTTTAAAAAAGCAATTAAAAATGTCAAATAAGTTAAAATTTGGATTATTTGCTCCCCATTGAGAAGCTCCAATGGAAAAAATTATAAGAGTTTTTAAATTCAAAACTTTTGATGCTGATAGAACAGCAAGGATTAATGCAGGAAAGGAACCTGACGCACCTACTGCAATTGTATCTCTGTTTTTTATACCTGCTTCTTTCAATAAAAAAACAATAAGACCAGCAAAATTAGGATTTGTTGTTGTTCTTTTTGCTTCAAGACTTCCAATGGAAGTGGTTATTGAGGAAAATTTAGTTCCTATAAGTCCTGTTTGATTTGGATCTATTTCTCTATTTATTAAAATTCCTTTTTCTCCCCGGCATTCTTTTATAATCTCCATTGCATTTAACATAATTTTTGATGCATTTAGCATTTCATTATAAGTTGTTTTTCCTTCCCTAAAAGGAAAAAATTTTACAAGCATAAAAAACAAAAGACTGAGAAGAAAAAGAATAAAAATGGCTATTTGATTTTTTGAAGAACTTTTGGGTATATCCTTCATTTCTAAAACCATAAAAGAATTCTTACGAGGAAATAAGTAATAATCGAGACAATAATCATTGAGGCTAGGGTTAGAATAATTTTTTGTTTTTCAAGATTATTGGCGAGAAGTCCAGGAATAAGCCATCCTATAGCTCTTAATTCTAATGAGGTGTAGAAAAAATGAGGGAATAAAAAGAACCATATTTGAGACCAGATTACTCCAAGAAGAATCATCATAACGAATCTTCTTTTACCAAAAAGAATTAAGAATTGAGATAGAAATTTATAGGTATATAGACTTAAAAATGCAATGGAAATTGTTATGAGAACTCTTAAAGGCTGATCAAGCGAAAGAGCTATGTATGCTGGAACAATTATTCCTCCTGGATAAATATCAAATATTTCAACATACAAAATAGCAATTATAATTCCAATTAAAAAAGTCTCAAAAAACATAAGGCTTTCCTGTTCTTTCCCAATAATTTACAATTTCTATTCCAATGCCACCTATATTGCCTATGCCGATTAAAATAAAATCTTCATTTTCATTTTCAAAAATTTTTTTCATTATTTTATCAGGATTTCTTATTTCAAGAATAAATATTTGAGTTTTCATGGATTTTAGCTTTCTTTTTAATGCTCGGGAATGCTCACCAATTAAATAAAATTTTTTAAATTCAGGGAACATTCCTTTAAAAAGAGCTTTTAACCATTGAAGGGTTCTGTCTCCCCTGTCTTTTCTTAAATTTAAAATACCAATAATTCTTTTTCCATTTAAAAGTTTAATTTTATTAAGACTGAGAATAGCTTTTTTTGTGGATTCAGGATCATTTACAGCAAAACAATTAACTGAATAACAATGAAATGGAAATGGTTCTAAATTTATAATCCAAATTCTTAAATGTCCAAAATCTGGCTTTGCTTTGGCCATTCCTTTTAAAGCAATATCTCTTTTTATTCCAAGAAAATCAGTAACTGCAAGAGCAAGTCTTACATTTTCTTCGAATTCAAAAATTGATAATTTTAGTAATTCTGTATTTTTATAATAGAATCTCGGAACCTGAATTAATTTTGACCCTACTTTTTGGGCTTTATGCTGGAAGACTTCATGAAATTCTTCTTCGAGAACAAAAATCGTGCTTTTTGGAGGGATATATGATGCATAGCAATTTGCTATTTCCTTTTTGGAATCGCCCATTTGTGCTACATGATCAAGGCGAATATTAGTAATAACTAATATATGAGGTTTAAACATTTGAATTGATTCAACATATCCGCATTCAGGAGTAATACTCATCATCTCTAAAACCAATGCATCTATTTTTAGATTCTCGCTTAATTTAAGAATTTTTTTTCCTTCCAGAATAGAAGGCAAGCCTACTCGCCTAATTTCTTTTTCATTTCCATCAGGATAAATTATTATAGGTTTTGATCCAGTAGTTCTTGTAAGTACTTTAAAATCAGCCTCTCTTAGGGAAGAAGCTATAAGTCTTGCTATAGTTGACTTTCCTCTTGTTCCTGTAATGCAGATTCTAAGAGGGATTTTTCTTATTCTTCTTTTAAGTTGAAAATATTCTCCTAATAAATAAACTATAAAAGTAATAAAACAAATAAAAATTATAAAAAATTCCTTAATTAGGAAACTCCCTGAAAATACTGGAATTAAAAATAATAAGTTAAAAAATTCTGGACGTCAAGCTATATCTCTTTTATAATTGACAACAGTTTTAATCTATGTTAAAGCAGTTATGGCATTATGGGTGAATCTTCATATAATTAAAATGAATAATTTCTCAAAAGTATTGCTATCAAATTTTTTTATCCCAAGAATAAATTCAATTCAGGAGGAAAAAATATGAATTTAAGAAGGTTTTTATTCACAATAAGCTTCCTTGTTTTAGCAATCACATTAATTTCATTTTTTGCTTTTTCTTCTTCTCATTGTCAAAAGTGTGATTCAGAGGACGACTCGATGGTTAGAAGAAAAGGTTGTACTGTTATTATGGTCGGAAAGGATGCCTCTGTAGATGGTTCAGTTATGACCACTCATACCTGCGACTGTGGTTTTTGTGATTGGACTTGGAGATATGTTCCTCCAGCAGATCATAAGCCAGGTGAGATGAGGAAAATTTATCATATTAATCAATTTGAAACCTGGTCACCTGAAAAAGGATTGAAATGGGATGTGTATACAAAAAATTTTACTGGCCTGGAAATTCCCCAGGTTCCTCATACTTATGGATATATACATGGTATGTTTGGATACATGAATGATCAGCAACTTGCAATTGGAGAGTCAACTATTGGATGTAGAAAAGAAATGGAAAATAAAACACCCACTCCTAAATTTGATATAACAATGCTAACAATTCTTGCAATGGAAAGATGTAAAACAGCAAGAGAAGCCATAAAACTTATGGGGTCTCTTGCTGAAAAATATGGATATGGATATACAGATACTGGGGAAATGCTCGCAGTTGCAGATCCTAATGAAGTATGGGTTTTTGAAATTATGCCTGTTGGACCATTGTGGACTCCAGAAAGTGGAAAACCAGGAGCTATATGGTGCGCTCAAAGAGTTCCTGATGATCATGTTAGTGTTTGTCCAAATGAATCCAGAATAGGAGAAATAGATTTAAATAATCCTGATTATTTTATGGCTTCACCAAATGTAATTTCATATGCAATTGAACATGGCTACTGGGATCCAAAGAGTGGTGAACCATTTAATTGGAAAAAGGCATATTCTCCAATGGAGGGTAGTGCAGCGAGCACAAATGGTGCAAGAGCAAGGCTCTGGCGATTTTTTGACCTTGTTGCTTCTTCACGAAAGTTCAGCCCAGATACACCTAACATGGAATTTCCTTTTTCTGTTAAACCAGATAGAAAATTATCGATTAAAGATGTTATGGCTTTAACTCGTGATAAATATCAAGGAACTCCTTTTGATCCAGCAAAAGGTTTGCGGGGAGGACCTTTTGCAAATCCAAACTTTTTACCATATGGTTTTAAACTTGACGGGAAAAAATATAATACACCACGACCTATCGGTGTAAATCGTGCAGAGTATGTGACAATTACTCAAAGCAGAAGCTGGTTGCCCAATCCAATAGGAGGAATTGTCTGGATAGCTTTTGGTGCTCAGGATACTTCTTGTTTTATGCCTTTTTATGCTGGAATTAAAAGAATTCCAGATTCCTTTAAATTTGGTGACCATTGGACTTTTGATAGAAAATCAGCTCGTTGGGCATTTGATTATGTTGATTTCCATACCCAAGTTCTTTATTCTTTAGCAATTCAGGATGTAAGAAAAGCCCAGGAAAAGTGGGAAGGAGCAGCATTGGAATGGATTCCTATAATTGATAAAATTGCACTTGAACTTTATAAAAAAGACCCTGAAAAAGCTAAAGAATTTTTAACTGATTTCTGCATAAATAATGCAAATAATGTAATAAATGCCTGGTGGGAACTTGGAGATCAATTATTAGTTAAATATAATCATTTATGGATATATGATGTAAAAACGAGAAAAAGAAAACCTCTAAAATTTCCTGAATGGTATCTCAGATTACTTATTGAATATAATAAATTAAAACCTCAGCCTGAGAAGAAGAGATAAATGATAATTATGAAATTGAAATTGCTTAAAATACTAAATTCGAAATACAAAATAATACTAAATTACCAAAATCTAAATGACCAAAACAAAAATTATTTTTTTGAATTTGGAATACTAGAATTTCGAATTTTGATATAAAGGAAATTAAAAATTAAGGAGTTTAAAAATGAAAAGATTAAGTAAATTTGGATTATTTATTGTTCCTATTATTTTGTTATTTTTTGGTCCAATTATAATGGGCTCTGATGAAATTCCAAAAGCTCAATTACCTATTATCACAACATCTGCTGGTCAAAGCCCTGATGTAACTACTGTTAATATTATATGTGAAGAAGCAGGCATAATGTATGATTATTGTGATGTTGTTACAGTTGAGATGTTAAAGGATGGAGTTGGATTGGGTGATAGAAAATCAGCACCTGGATTTCATGTGGAAATACATACTGACTTAAAAAAATTTCCAAAAGGAACTCCATATAAAACAATAATTATTGCAATTGGTGCAAGTTTGAAAGGAATGGGAGCTTCTGGTCTAACTGTTGAGACAGAATTGAATCGTCTGAAAAAAATTATTGATTATTGCAAAAAGAATGGAATTTTTATAATTGGAGTTCATATTGGAGGAAGTTCAAAAAGAGGAGCTCCAGGAAGTGATAATGAAAGAATGATTGATGCTGTTGCACCTTATGCTGATTACTTAATTGTAACTTCTGATAGTAATAAGGATAAACGATTTACTAATATTGCAAAAGAAAAAGGAATACCTCTGACAGAAGTTAAGTATGCATTAGAGGTAGTTAATATTTTCAAGCAAGTTTTTAAAACTGATTAATTTTAAAAGTAATCAAAGTCTAAAGATTTCCCCAGGAAGGTTGAAGTATGTATTTTAAAGTAAGTATTATTCTGGCAATTATGGTTATTGCCTATGCTTTAGCAAAGTGGAGAGGATTATCTGTTGAGTTGAGTATTTTTTCTTCTGCTATAGCAGGAGGTATAGCTGGAGCAATATTTGGAAATCCAGCTTTGAATCAGCTTGCGCGCCATCTTGTAGAAGGCTCTTTTACCTATCTTGATGTAATTCTTATTTTTTCAACAGCCACAATATTTATGGCGATAGTTTCTGAATCGGGTAGTGTAAATTATGTTGTAAGAATTATCATAAAATATTTTTATAATAAACGCATTATTGCTCTTTTGCTTTTAATGATAATTGTGCTCATCCCAGGTGCTCTTACTGGAGCAGGAAGCGTATCCTTACTTGTTGTAGGAGCACCAGTTGCATTGGCTCTGAGTTATCTTGGAATACCTAAAAGAAAAGTAGCAGCTATTTTATTTATTGTAGCTGGCCTTAGTGCTGCTGCACCTCCAGTAAATATATGGGCCATGATTTTATGTGCGGGAACAGCAATTCCCTATGTCGGGTTTGAGCTCCCCTTAGGCATTCCAGTTCTTCTCCTCGGCTCCTTTACAGTTTTGCTTCTCGGATGGAAAAAAGAAGGAGAAATAACATTAGAAAAAGCATTGAAGGAAATACCCGAGGTTCCATTGCAAATGAGCTGGTGGAGAGTTCTTCTACCTTTCTTTGTTTTTTTCGGACTTATTGCAATGTATCGATTCTGGCCTTTTTCGACTCCAATATTAGGCTTACCTCTGGAATTTACAATATCTGCATTAATTGCTTTTCTTATAAGCCCTAAAAAGATTAATATTCTAATTCTATCAAGAGATACAATTAAAAAACTTCTTCCTCTACTTGCAACAATGGTAGTAGTTGGTATGCTTCAACAGATTATGACAGCTACAGGAGTTCGAGGTCTTCTCTCCTTTGCTGTTATTAGCACTCCTTTAATATTGTTATTTATTTCTCTGGCAATTATTATTCCTATATCCGAAGGTGTTCTGACTTATGGAGGTGCTGCTGTTATTGGTATTCCTCTTGTTTGGTTTTTGGATTCAATTGGGCTTCACGCTACTGTTGTAATGGCTGGTCTAAGTCTTTTATGGCCTCTTGGAGATGGTTTACCTCCAACTGCTTTAATTGGAAGATTGAGTGTAATGGTATCAGAATATAAAGAATCATACTGGACATTTTTGAAAAGTACATGGATTCCATGGATAATAATAACAGTTGTTGGAATTTTAATGGTAGTTTTTAGTGCAAAATTATCTTTCTTAGTACAATGGAGTATGTAATTTAAAACAATGATTGATTATAAAAAAATAACAAATTCGAAATCCGAAATACTAAATTCGAAACAATTTCAAATTATTAAAACACAAATAACCTCATTTAATATTTTGAAAGTCAATCACAGAAATATCATTTGTAAAAGCCTAAAAAATAAAAAAATTACGTTTTTCGTTTTCCGATTTTCGATTTTTAAGTTCTGGTTTTTAGCTTTTAATTTTTTAGTTTTGACTGGGGGTGGATTATGCCACTAATAATGATTATTTATTATATCATCTGTTTCTATATTATTTGCATGTTAATCTGGAATTTTATTAGAGAAAAGAAAAGTATAAATGATATGATTTTGTATTTATTTGTGCTGATTCCTCTTCTTCTAAGAATTTTACGAGTAAAATAAATTGAATAAGGAGATGAAGATGCCTCGCCAATGGAAAATTAAATTAATAATACTTTTTTTCATAATTTTTATAATGATAATGGGAGGAATACCCCTTTATAAGCATAGACATTTTAATATAGCAATAGTTGCTGGGCCAGGAGTTACAAAGGTTGTAAAGTTAAGTGAGTATTGTAAAGGTTTAAAAAGAACTATGGCAGATACTAATGTTTTTTTCCTTGAAGGGAAAGAGAAAGGAGGAAAAGCGCTTTTAATTGCAAATACTCATTCAAATGAACCAGCAGCATTACTTGCGGCATTAATATTTGTGGAAAATGCAATTGTGGACAAAGGAACACTCATAATAATACCGCAATTTAATAATAGTGGAGGCAGGAATACAAGACCAGGAGATGGATATCCTTTGTATTTTGAAATTCAAACTAATTGGGGAAGCAAAAAATTCAGAATAGGAAATCGAGAAGCTTCTCCTTTAGATCAATGGCCAGATCCAGATGTTTATATTCATTATCCTGATAGGCAACTACTTTCATTTATTGATACAAGAAATACAAATAGAACATGGCCTGGAAGGCCAAATGGTCCCTTAATGGAACGTGTGTGTTATGCTGCAATGCAAATTATGAAGAAGGAAAAAGTTGATATATGCATTGATATACATGGAGCTGAAACAATGTTTCCTGTTACAAATTGCATTGTTGCTCCTGAAAAATCCATGAGAATTGCAACTTTAACATCACTAACTGTAAAGGCATTGGAAGGATTTGAAAATCATGTTGAGCCTTCACCTGTTGGTTTTCGAGGACTTTCCCATAGAGAGATTGGAGATTATTCAGATACATTGCCCTTTCTTTTAGAAGCTCCCACTCCTTTTTTAGATCAACCAACTGGATCAAAAACAGTAGATTTACTTTTAAATGGAAAGGATCCTTTCTTGTTAAGTCTTTCAAAACAAGGAAAATTATTTGTTCCTTATGATGAGACAGGGTGGCCAATGAAAAAACGTGTTGGCCAGCACTGCTCTGTTATTTTAGAACTTTTCCGCCAATTTTCCAGAAAATTTTCTAATAAAGCGATAAAAGTAAGAAATGTTCCTCGTTACGCAGAAGTTGTTAAGAATGGTGTTGGTCATTATTATCATGACCCAAAGAAAGCTGATAAGAAAAATATCTATTATAATTAAAAGTCATTTTAAAATTTTAACATATGAATATTAAAAATATTGTTTTAGAATAGAAAAATTATATAATATGGTCTTGAGCTTTTTCAGATTACTCTTTACATTCTCTTAAAGAATCTCCTTTTGATGCTATAGAGTAAAAGAAAGGACGAAAGTTTAAAATTAAATATTTTTTATTAAAATAAAAGAAAGGAGAAGAAGATGAGAAAAAATTCATTATTAGTTCTTATCCCTTGTTTATTATTTTTGGTTTCTTTTTCTTCAAAACAACTGGAAAACCCATTTTTCAGTGAATTCAACACTCCTTTCCAGGTTCCTCCCTTCGACAAGATAAAAGAAGAACACTATGTTCCAGCTTTTATTGAAGGCATGAAACAGCATAATAAGGAAATTGAGGCAATTGCTAATAATTCAGAATCTCCCACTTTTGAAAATACTATAGAAGCTTTAGAAAAAAGTGGAGCTCTTTTGAGAAGAGTGAGTGATGTTTTTGATGTATTAAATGCATCCATGACTAATGAACGAATGCAAGAAATTGCTAAAAAAGTTGCACCTCTTCGTTCCAAACACTGGGACGATATTTATTTGAATGAGAAATTATTCAAGAGAATAAAAGCTTTATATGAACAGAGGGATGAATTAAAACTTACTCCAGAACAGAAAACATTACTTGAAAAATATTACAAAGATTTTGTGAGAGGAGGAGCGAATCTTGATAAGGAAAAGAAAGAAAGATTGAGAAAAATTAATCAAGAGTTGTCTTTACTTACTCTGAAATTTGGAGAGAATATTTTAAAAGAAAATAACCGATTTGAATTAATAATTGAAAAGAAAGAAGATTTAGAAGGCTTGCCTCAGTCTGTAATAGATGCAGCAGCAGAGACCGCTAAAGAAAGAGGATATAAAGGTAAATGGGTATTTACTTTACATAAGCCCAGTATGATTCCTTTTCTTACATATTCTGCTAAAAGAGAACTCAGGGAGAAAATTTTTAAGGCTTATATTAACCGAGGAAATAACAACGATGAATTAGATAATAAAAAGATTTTACTTAAAATAGTGGCTCTTCGTCTCGAAAGAGCAAAGCTTCTCGGCTATAAAACTCATGCTCATTATGTGCTCGAGGAAAATATGGCAAAAAATCCTGAAAATGTTTATAAACTTTTAAATAATGTATGGAAGCCAGCTTTAGAAAGAGCTAAAAAAGAGGCAGAAGAACTTCAACGGATAATATATAAGGAGGGCAAAAACTTTAAACTTCAGCCTTGGGATTGGTGGTACTATGCAGAAAAACTTAAAAAAGAAAAATACGATTTTGATGATTCAATTTTAAGACCATACTTTAAATTGGAAAATGTTATAAAGGGAGTTTTTTATGTGGCAAATAAACTCTACGGTCTTCAATTTATTGAAAGAAATGATATCCCCAAATATCATCCTGATGTCAGAGTTTTTGAGGTAAAAGATGCTAATGGCTCTCATATTGGTATTCTTTACACAGATTACTTCCCAAGGGCAAGCAAAAGAGGTGGAGCCTGGATGAACAGTTTTAGAAAACAATCAAGGATTGGAGGGAAAGAGATTCGTCCTGTTGTTACTAATAATGGGAATTTTTCAAAACCAGTAGGCGATAAACCTTCATTGTTAAGTATTGAAGAAGTTTTAACTTTATTTCATGAATTTGGTCACGCCCTTCATGGTCTGCTTTCGAATTGCACTTATCCTATTCTTTCAGGAACTTCTGTCTCAAGAGATTTTGTTGAATTACCCTCTCAAATTTTGGAAAACTGGGCATTGGAACCAGAGGTTCTAAAAGTATATGCAAAGCATTATAAAACTGGTGAGATAATACCTCAGGAATTAATTAACAAATTAAAAAAAGCAAAACTCTTCAATCAAGGGTTTGCTACAGTGGAATACCTGGCAGCTGCTTATCTTGATATGGACTGGCATACATTAACAGAAGTAAAAGATATAGACCCATTAAAATTTGAAGAAGAGTCAATGAAGAGAATAGGACTTATTCCTGAAATTGTAGTTAGATACAGAAGTCCTTATTTCAGGCACATTTTTTCAGGCGGATATTCTGCAGGATATTATAGTTATATTTGGGCTGAAGTTCTTGATGCTGATGCTTTTGAAGCATTTAAGGAAAAAGGTCTCTTTAATAAAGAAACTGCCCAATCCTTTAGAAAAAATATATTAGAAAAGGGTGGAACTGAAGACCCGATGGTTCTTTACAAGCGCTTCAGGGGAGCGGAACCAAAAGTTGAACCTCTCTTGAAAAGAAGAGGTCTTATTTAAAAATTTAAAATTTAACACTAAATGCATAACTAATATATCCTTATTTTATAAGGAGTAAAAAATGAGATTGAAAAAAATTATCTCTATATTTGTTTTTTTAATTTTCAGTTTTATATTTTATGTTCAAGCTCAAATGGTGAATCCAGACATAGATGAAGAGGGAAAGCCCTTTTCTTATTTTGCTTTTCCTGTAGATGTGATTGGTTTGATGGACTGTCGAGAAGGAACTGAAATTACTCCCGAAGGTTATCTTTTTACTGGCTATGGAGAACTCATGTTCTTTTATGGAAGTCCTCCAAAACCTGTAAATCAGAGAATAAAAACTTTATATAGGGGATATTTTCCTGTAGTTCAATATAGTTTTATTAAAGAAGGAGTCCAATATTCTTTAATATTCTATGCTTATACCTTGGATGGAACTCCTGAAAGTGAGCTTATTAATTTTATAAGAGTAATCATTAAAAATATTAGTCAGAATCCCCGCACAGTTTATTGGTGGATCGGAACAAGATATACTGCTGAAAGTAATGATGCTCGTGGTATACCTGACCATCGATTCAGAAGGCCAGCTGTTGCTTCTCGACCTGGTTATTATGAGCAAGAAGGTGAAGAATTCTCTCCGGATTGGGAGTACGGTTTTAAAGATGGAATGATGCTTAGAGATGGAAGAGTGTTTTACTTCTTTCCAAAAGATTTTCCTCATACTAAATGGATTACTCTTAAAACTCCTTATAGTGAAAAATGGAAAAAACCTAAAATTTTGCCAACAACTCCTGTAGGATTGGTAAAATTTGAAATAGTATTAAATTCAGGAGAAGAAAAAACCCTTGATTTTAAAATGCCTTATCGGCCAATTCCACTTAAACATGAAAATTTAAATTCAATTAAGAAAGCTAATTTTGATGAATATTTAAAGAAAACAATTGATTTTTGGGAAAACATTTTTTCTCGAGGTATGAAAATTTCTGTTCCTGAAGAAAAAGTAATTAATACTTTTAATGCCAGTCTTGTTTATGATCTTATTGCAAGAGATAAAATTGGGAATGACTATGTCCAGAAAGTAAATGAATTCCAGTACGATGCTTTCTGGCTTAGGGATAGTTCTTATATTGTTAGAGCTTATGATGTTACTGGATACCATAAAATTGCTGAACAGTGTTTAGATTTTTTCCTTAAATGGCAAAGAGAAGATGGAAATTTTCTTTCTCAAAGAGGCCAATATGATGGCTGGGGTCAGGCTTTATGGGCAATTGGTCAACATTTTCTAATTACTCGTGATTTTAATTTTGCCAAGAAATTTTTTCCAGCTATTGAAAAGGCCATGAATTGGCTACATGAAGCAAGAAAAAGGGATCCTCTCCATATTATGCCTGTTACTACTCCTGGGGATAATGAACTTATTACTGGTCATGTTACTGGTCATAATTTTTGGGCTCTGGGTGGAATAAAAATGGCAATTGCTTTAGCAAAAGGATTGGGTAAAAAAGAGATGGTCAAAAGATTTACTCGAGAATATAAAGATTATTTTAAACATTTTAAAAAAGCTTTAAATGCTATAACTAAAAAATCAGGTGGTTACATTCCTCCAGGTTTAGACGAATTGGGTGGACAGGATTGGGGAAATCTACTGGCAGTATATCCTGTACAAATTCTTCATCCTTTTAATCCATTAGTTACAAAAACTCTGGAAGTCACGCAGAAAAAATATAAAGAAGGAATTATGACATATGGTGATGGAAGATGGCTTCATCTCTATTTAACAATGAAAAATACTGAGACTGAAGTTATTCGAGGAGAACAGGAAAGAGTGCTAAGAGAATTTTATTCTATTCTCCTTCACACAAGTTCTACTCATGCTGGCTTTGAATTCAGTATAATTCCTTGGGGTGATAGAGATTTTGGTCGTAATCTTTCCCCTCATGGCTGGTTTGCAGCCAAATTCCGAACTCTACTTCGCAATATGCTTGTGCGGGAAGAAGGAAAGAAACTTCACCTTTTCTCTGTAATTTCTCCTTATTGGTTAAAAGAAGGTCAATACATTATTGTAAAGAATGCACCTACAAATTTTGGAAAAATAAGTTTTTCACTCGAAGTTGTAAAAGACGGAGCTCGTTTAAATATAGAATCAAATTTTAGAGAGAATCCTAAGCAAATAATTTTTCATATTCCTTGGTTTGTGAAGGTTTTTGAATCTTTTGCAGATGGCAAAAGAATTAAGGCTAAAAATAGGGTTATTTGCTTAAAACCACAAACAAAAGAACTTACTCTTAAATGGAGAATAAAACCAATCAAAACTTTAAGTTATGATTATTTTGTTCAAGAATATAAAGAAAAATATAGAGCTAAGTATAAGGAATTCTTAGAAAAAGGAGAAAGAAGATAAAGATAATTCATTTCAATCAAATAATTTAATAAATTCGCTAAAGGGAATAATTTTTATAGTCTTATATTGTTTCAATTGAAGGAGATGTTTATCTCTTGAAATAATATAATCTGCTTTTCCTTTCAAAGCACATTCAAGAAAAATATTGTCTGAGGGGTCTTCTTCAATGTTATTAATTCTTTTCTTTACTTTAATATTCCTTATATAGGGTAATAATTCTTCATATATAATTCTTTTAATTATTTCTTCAGAAAGTTTAAATTTCTTATAACTTAAAACCTTAATATATTCTTCTAAAATTTCTTTAGATGTAAAAAAAACAATTTTTTTCTTTTCCACAAATTTATGAGTTTGTCTAATCTGATAATGCACTTTCTTTTTTCTTAATTTCTATGGGAACAAGCACAATAACTCCCTCCTTTTCATATATATCGAAATATTCTATATCTTTAAAATTTTTAATTATAGACTTAGGAATTGTAATCTGATTAGCCCTTGTTTTTTAACTAACATTTCAATCACCTCTAAATGATAAATATACTATATTACTTTTTTACTTTTGTCTTATTAAAATTGCTGGACGATAGAAAGTCTTACCATTTATAGTAACTTTTATTTTGGGCCAGTCTTTAATTTCTGTAAGAATCTCAATTCCATCTTTAAAACAGATAATAGTATCCTCGCACTTTGTTCCTTTAATGGTTGGATTCCAAGCAAAAGCTTGCCTTTCCCTTACTTTTTCTTTTAATCCAGGATAAACAATCCAATCTCTTTCTAAATAGCCAATTGCTCCTCCTTGATGATGTTCCTTCCATTCATCTTTATACCCTTCAGCCTCATAAGCTTTCTGTGCTGCTTCGAGAATTTTATAAGCTGGTATTCCTGGTCGAGTCATACTTAAATAGGTGCTATCCACTTTAGCTACTGAACGCATTTTTTTCTCTAAATCCTCAGGTAAAGGACCAAAATGAACAAAACGAGTCATTGCTATAACCAATCCCCATTTTTCTGCACAAATATTAACCATTGCATATTTTTTAAGTTTTTTTTCAGTGGGCGTAGCATGACGATAATTATAAATGCGTTCATCAGCACCAATAAGAATTACAGTTGGTCTAATTCCTCTTTTCATTAAAGCATTAGAAGTTAAAGCTTCTATTTGTTTTTCACTCATTCCTGGCTTAATCTGATAACAGACCTCTTTCACTGCTTGAGCACATTGAGAGCCAAGCCAGCGATATTTTTTAATCTCAGAATCTGTGAGTTGATATCTAATTTTGGAAAATTCATTTGCCACAAGCACTGTTCCAGGAAAAGGAGTATCAGAACCTATTTTCATTTTAGAAGTCAGACGTTTAATAATTTCTAATTTTCTATTTGGCTTAAGAAATTCCTCAAACCATTTAAATTCTTTAAGTTCAAATCCAAGGTCTTTTAGAGCTTCATTCATTAATCGGGAGGCTTCACTATTATTAGCAATTAAATATTTTTTTCTATTTTTCAGAATAAGTAAGGAAGCACAGCCAATTTCACTTGTAATTACAATGTGGCTATCTCCTCCACCTGTTATCCAAGCAAAATTCCGCACAGTTGAAAGTAAAATGCCATCGAGTTTGCTCTTTTTTAAAAATGAAAAGACTCTTTGTAATTTCTCATTTACCTCTGCTTTTCGTTCCTCAAATGTAATTACTGAATTGCTATGAGAATAAAGATAATTAGCTAAAAGAAAAATTATAATCAACAAATAAAAGCCAAGATTAAAAAATTTTATTTTCATTTTTCCTCTCCTAAAATAATTTTTATTATTTTTCTTATGTACCCTTCTCCTTGTTTAGGAAATGAAACACTTAAGAATTTTTTCACTTCATTCTGCTCAATTATTTTTGCTCCTTCTAAAGAACTAATTTTTCTCTTTGTAATTAGTTCCAAAGGATATGTTTTTCCATATAATCCTTCTAAAATCACATGCAACTTATTATCTTCCATTTTTGCTTTGATTACTTTTAATCCTTTTGTTTTATCTCCAATTTCAACTTTCTGCTTTGGTATAACAACATCCGTCCTTTTCCTATAATATATTTCAATTTTTATTTCTTTTCCTGGAGAAAGAGGAATTTTTAAGAGTTCACAATAGACTTTTCCATCAATTTCCAATTTATTAAAAGATGCGATATTGTTATTAACTTTTACCTTTTTTATTTCAGTTCCAAAACCTACAAAAGGAGAGAAGAGTAAATAAAAAGTTTTCTTATTTTTAATAGAACTCTCAGTAATTAGAATCAGTCTGTCAATTTTCTTTTTTATTCGAAAATTAAACCAATTTTCTCCAATCCTAAAATTTTTAATTTCTGCAATATCCCAGTTTCCAGGTAATTGAGGTGAAAATTGTATTTCTTTTTTTATAGCATTACCTTCAAGTCCAAATAATCCTCTCATTGTGACAGTTATAATTGGCGAAGAGGAAAATATTTGAAAAGGGACAGATTCTTCTAATGGAATAAAAAATTCTCCTGAGAAAAGTTCAGAGCAGAAACCAAGAGCATCAATAAATGTGTTTCTTGCTAAAGACTTTAAATGAGAAAAACCAGAAAGAAAGTGATTGTATTTAAATTCAGCTAAGGTAACATAACCAGTAAGAAAAGGCCAAGCAGTTCCATAATTATAATTTAAAGGGTCATAGTATGAGCTTTCTTTTGAGAGCATTCTTACTCCCCAGTCAGTGCTTAGTTTGGAAGATGAGAGTAATTGAAGTGCATAATCCACTCTTTTAGAATCAAGTAATTTAAAAATCATTGGAATCGAAGGCCAACCAGTATCTTCCTTTAATTTTCCACCATCAATTGTAAGAGCAAAACAATATTTTTTCTCTTTTTCTAACCAAAATTTCTCGTTTAAAGAACGGAGAGCAGCTTGATACCACTTACGTGCTACATGGGCTAAAGATTTATCTCCCATTAATTCTGCCATTTCTGACAAAACCTTCCAAGCTTGAGTTGAAAGGCCAGCTAAATAAATATCAGTTTTTGTTTTTCCGAGAAATGCTCCTAATTCTAAGGCTGCCATTCCAGCTACAGAATTTTCCATGAGTCCATCATTATCAGTATCAGCAGAAAGAATATACTGATATGCTTTTTTTATAGAAGGCCAGCTCTCTTTAAGAAAATTTAAATCTTCAGATGCTTTAATATAGTCATATAAAGCAATTAGATAATAAGGAGTAGTCTCAGCATGATAAAAACCATATGGATATTCTTCAAACCAATTAATATAGCCTGCACCCTGAGAAAGTTCATGCATAATTTTTCCATCCTTTCGCTGATTTTTTCTAATAAGAGTAAGAGCCTTACGAGTCTTTAGAAAATCTCCATAACTATTGAGAGCAAGAGAATTATAAAAAGTATCTCCTCCAAAAAACCAGGCAAAACCAGGCCTTTCGCTTCGGCCTGAAAGTCCATATCCTGCAATAAGACCAGAACCTAAATGAGGATTACAAACAAAAGCCTTATCAACTGCCAATTTTGCCCATTGAAAAGCCTGATTAATTGAAATATCAGGTGTTTTAATAATTACAAATTGATTTAAGACTTTTTTATAATATTCAAAATTTTCATGATAATAATTTTCTAATAAAGAAAGAACCTCGGAATAAATTCTTTCAGCTTCTTTTCTTCCCTTTACACTTGCTGAAACTATAATTGGAATAAAATATTTTTTGTTTATTTCTTGATTAAGGTCAATTTTAATCTGAAGAGGTCTTACAGGTAGAGCATGAGCAGGAGGAGAAATATACCTTTTTCCTATAGGACATCCAACTAAAGCTACATTTTTTCTTGTTCCTTCTGAAATAACAAAATATTTTTTCTCATCATTCCAATAACTGTATTGACCACCCAGACCAGCAGGCCACATTGGTTTTAAATCAGGGATAAAACTTACTATTATGGAAAGAGGTTTAATAGCCTCTATTGAAAGCAAAATAACTACTGCTTTTTTATTAAGTGGACAAAACATAATTTCCTTCACAGTAAAAGAGGGGTGAGTATAAGTAATTTCTGTATAATGTGGATAAACAGTAATAAAGTGAGCAAGATTCTTTCCTTGAATTAATTGATTTTCTCCAATTAAAAAGGACAAATCAAAATCATGAAATATCTTTAGTGGGTAAATCCAGACTTCAAAAATTCCTTGTTCAATTCCTAAAATAGAACTTTTTCTTCCTGTGCAAGCAAAAAATTTTCCATGCTGAACAGTTCTTTTTAATTTCAATTCTGAAGAAATAAGCTCAAATTTTTTGATTAAATTTTTTCCCTGGCATAATGATGAAATAAAAAATAAAAAAATAATCAACAAACTAATAAAAATTTTCTTATTCATTTTTACCCTCATATAAATGAAAAAATTTGAATATTGTATACCAAAAAAAATTAACCTTTACAAGTTTTTGAAATGAATTAAAATTTTTATAACATTTTTAAATTTAACAAAAAGAAAGATTTAGAAAAATAATTTAATTCTTGACATTAGATTTTTAATTGTTATATTTATTAGATGTGCACAGATGGAGGGAGGGGGGACTCTCTGAATATATCTCCAATCCTCGGGGGAGAAAAATAAAATTAAGGAGGTTAAAAAATGAAGAAAAAATTAATTAAGGGGATTAGTCTACTTGTTTGTCTTGGGATTTTGCTCAGTTTCGCCTCAATCTTAAAAGCAAGTCCAAGAGTTGACAATGGAGAATTTGAAATGCAATGGAGAGCTTTTCTAAAAGCATTGAGCTGGTTTTTTATTCCAAATTCCTGGTTTACTTTTGATAATCCCGATTCAAAGAGCTCAAAGTCTCCTTTTTCCTATAATTATCCAGCAACAAAAACCATGAAATTGGCAGGTGATACACCTAGTGATGATCCAATTGGTCCTGGTGAACCTCCCACTAGTAGTGGAGGAGAGAATAAGTAAAAAATTGAGATATTTATAATTCTTTAGTAACTTAAAGATATTTCAGTAAATTTACAGTAAAAAGCCCATCATATGATGGGCTTTTTTATGCAAAAGTTCAAAAACATATTGGACTCCCTTGAGGGAAAAGGAAAGGATTAAAATTGCGTCAGATCTATCTTAGGAGTTATTTTCGTGGTTATAATTGGCTTATGAGGTATATACATGATGTAGAGAATCATCCTCAAAGGGATGTAATTGAAG
>Ga0209426_1000771_pt1 | contig 26800 bp, 18 predicted proteins | sample Deesub1362B_J571_FD_187697 | JGI IMG/M metagenome (GOLD analysis project Ga0209426, IMG submission 187697) | Deep oceanic, basalt-hosted subsurface ecosystem from Juan de Fuca Ridge flank, Pacific Ocean, CORK Borehole 1362B_J2.571 (SPAdes)... ...
AACCCTGATTCTTATTGGGCTGGTTGCACTGATTTTACGCGGCGGGCCCAATTATGGGGTAGATTTCCGCGGGGGGGTATCCATCCGGGTTCAGTTCGATGAAGATGTTCCCATAGAAGATGTCCGGGCATCTCTGGACAAGATTGGATATGGCAATGCGGAGATCAAGAAGTCCATTACTGAACAGAGTGAGACGGTGCTGGAGGAATTCATCATCCGTGTTGCGGCTACAGAGGGCGAGACGGGAACCCGGGTGGTCGATCAGCTGCAGAACGATTTTGGCGAGGAACACGTTGTGGTGCGCAGCATCGAATCGGTAGGCCCGAAAATCGGAGGCGAGCTCCGGCGGGCCGCCATTTATGCCATCCTGCTGTCCATGCTGTTCATTTTGATCTACATCAGCTGGCGGTTTGAATTCCGCTTCGCAGTTGGCGCCATTATTCCGCTCTTTCATGACGTGCTCATTACCCTGGGGGTGTTTGCCATACTGAATCTGGAGATCTCCCTTGCGGTAGTCGCTGCCTTTCTCACTATTGTGGGATATTCGTTGAACGACACCATTGTGGTGTTTGACCGGATCCGTGAAAATCTGAAGGTTTACCGCCGGGAGAAGTACGAAACTGTGATCAACCGCAGCATCAACGAAACGCTTAGCCGTACCGTCATTACCTCGTTGACCACCCTTTTTGTGGTGGTTATCCTTTACTTTTTTGGTGGCGATGTGATTCATAATTTCGCCTTTGCCCTGATGATCGGTGTGATTGTGGGTACGTATTCTTCCATTTTTGTGGCAAGTCCCATTCTTGTGGAGTGGCAGCACTGGCAGGAGCGCCGCGGGAAGGTTCCTGCCAGAAACCGCAGGCGATAAAAAACCGGGAAGACGGATGATTACGCAGACCGAAAAACTCGGCGATATTTTTGTTATCCACCTGAAATCCGAAATTTTTGGCGGGGGCGACGCAAGTGCGGTTCATGATCTGGTTCATGAAGAACTGGAAAAGGGGACGCGCTATTTTGTTCTGGACCTATCGGGCGTAAAGCTCGTTAATAGTTCGGGGGTTGGTATATTAATTGGGGCTCTGACGGCCGTCCGGAATCAGGGGGGCGACCTGCGGCTGGCGCACCTGAATGAAAAGGTTTCCAGCATTCTGGAGATGATGAATCTGAACCGCGTGTTTCAGATCTTCCAGGATGTGGAAACGGCCCGGAAGAGTTTCTCTCAGTAGTCTGGAGATGGTACAATGTCTGTTCGAGTGGTCGTTGGAGCCCAGTGGGGCGACGAAGGCAAGGGAAAGATTGTCGATCTGCTCAGTTCTGAAAGCGAGGTAGTTGCGCGGTTTCAGGGGGGCGCAAATGCCGGGCACACCGTTGTGGTAAACGGCAGGCGGTTTATTCTTCATTTGCTTCCCTCCGGTATCCTTCACCCGCATGTGCGATGTTATATTGGCAACGGTGTCGTGGTAGACCCGGAAGCACTGCTCCAGGAAATGGAATTTGTGGAGAAAGAGGGCATTGAAATCGGGGAACGACTGATCATAAGTGGCAATGCCCATGTAATTTTGCCTTACCACCGTCTTCTGGACCAGCAGCGGGAAAGTGTTCCGGAACTGCACATCGGTACGACCGGCCGCGGGATCGGCCCCGCCTATGTGGATAAATACGACCGCATCGGAATCCGCATGGTGGATCTGCTGGACGCAGCCGGTCTGCGGAATAAGCTGGAGATCAATTATCAGCTGAAGGGTTCCTGCTTGGGGGGCAAGCTGCCTGACCTGGAAGAAACGCTGGAAACGTATTTGCGTTACGGCGATCGGTTGAGGGAGCGCATCCGGGACGTTTCCCTTCTTCTGCAAGAGGACATCCGCTCGGGCCGCCGCATTCTGCTGGAGGGAGCGCAGGGAACTTTGCTCGATGTGGATTTTGGCACTTATCCGTTCGTAACCTCCTCCAATCCAATTGCCGGGTCCGCCTGTGTGGGGCTTGGCATAGGTCCCACCCAAATCGACGCCGTATTGGGCGTATTTAAAGCCTATACCACCCGGGTAGGGGCGGGACCGTTTCCCACCGAATTTGAACCGGATTTTGCGGAGAGAGTGCGTCAGGCCGGTGGTGAGTTTGGCGCCACAACCGGCCGGCCACGACGCTGTGGCTGGTTTGATGGGATCCTGGCCCGGTTTGCTGCTCGAGTAAACGGCCTGACCGAGATCGCAATTACCAAACTCGATGTGCTGGATGATCTGGAAGAAATCCGTGTTTGTGTGGCTTATAACGTAGATGGAACGGAAGTGGAAGAGCTTCCCACAGATCTCTCGGTAATGGAGCGGTGCCAGCCACGGTATGAAACCTTGCCGGGATGGAGATCTCCTACCTCAGATGCGCGGCGGTTCGAGGAGTTACCCGCCAATGCCCGCGCCTATTTGCGCTTCCTCGAAGAATGGATTGGCGTGCCGGTCCGTATCGTGTCTGTAGGCAGCGACCGAAAGCAGACCATTTTCCGGGATTGATTCGCATTTCTGTCCGGGGGAAGATCCGGGCGTTTATTTCCCCCTGTGCCGTCCCGGCCCGGAAAACCAGCTCGATCCTGCGATGGGACCGCATCAGAACTGGAAAGAAAGGCCGGCTTCAAAACGCTTTGTGGCAAACCGTGTCTCCGCAAACGTCTTTTCTATGCTTCCGTGCAGGTTAACGAATCGGTACACCTGCAGCTCCAGACCGATTCGCAGCGGAAAAACCAGCGCCTTTTCGTCGTAAGCAGTTTCAAAAGATTCCGAGTACCATTTGTCCTCATCTTCTACATAAAATCTTGAGGACACTTTCAGAAACTGCTCTTCTTTGAGGATGCCGATTCCCCATGAAATGTACGGTTTCAGTCGCCACGTTGTGAAAGGATAGACCAGAGCACTGAGACCTCCATACGAATAGCGGCTTTTCGTCCAGCTGTCAGTTTGGGAGGCCGGTCCGACGATGTGGTTTTCTAAGGTTGGAGACCATCCGGTGTTGAAGCGGAGGTATTCCAGTGCAGCACGCGGGCGGAAATAATAGCGGAATGCCATCACGCTGCTGCGTATGTCTCCCATGGGAGCTTTCAGGATCTGCCAGCCTCCGTTCAGGGAAACCCAGGGGGTGCTCCGGTATGTTCCGGACCGGATTTTCTGCAGGATCTTCCGCTTTTCCGGAAGGGAGAGCCCTGCCAGGGGAACGTGCGTATCGATACTCTTCAGTATCTGGTAAGATCCGTAAATGATTGCGACACTCGAACCTGCCAGCATTCCAAGAACGACTGCTTTTTGCTCGGCTGTCAAGCTGAAAAAACCGGGTTCGTCACTGCCGCTGGCGAAGCCAATGACCGCACCGGAAAGGGTGGCGGCAAAGATAAAACGAAAGACATTTTTGGCATTTCCTCGATGCACCAGTACGATTTTATTGACCTTGGCGATGGGCCTTCTCTGGGGACGCAGCAAACTGCCTCCAGTTCGGGTGAGCAGTTCAAGTGAATCGGATGTGACCGATGTGAGCTGGCCTTGCAGCTTATTGCCGTTCTCAAAATACAGGATCACTTCCGGGGTTTTCCCGGAGAAGGCAGAAGCCTCTTTTTCTCTGATGTGTCGGAAGTGCAGCGGCACACCGTGCCTTCTAAGCGGTTGAGCGGGATGTTCCCTTTGCACAGGGAAAAAGGTAGCTTCCGCAGAGGCTCTTTCCGGAGCTGGCGGCAAAGGACTTTTGACAACGGGCGAAGATGCCAGCATTCCGGACCGGGAGGGGGAAACGGAAAGGGAAGAGAATCCTCTCTGGAAGCCGGCGCCGGTGACCGGTCGAATTTTTCCGCGATGAGTGCCAGCAATCGCCCACGTTCCGGCAGTCCAGAGGCCGAAACAGATCAGCAGCACCAGGGATTTTCGATTTAACATGGCAGATCTCCTTCAAATATCTCATTTTAGGATCCGACCTGAAATTGCCTGGAGATGAACCGGTTGATGCCCGCTCCGTCCGAAAGGCAGGCATTCCGGCCCGTTTTTGACGCACGAAAGCCGGGCGGGTAGGAAATAGCCCAGCCCAGTTTTTGGGAAATTCCGCAAAAGATGTTTCTCGGAAGATACAATGCGTGTGAGCTTTGCCGCTCCAAAATCCTGAGATGAACGGGTTCCCTGCCGAATTTCCCACATTCTGCCCGGCTGGGGAGGCCGTTAAATCCGGTTGGGTGGAACCGACCTTGCCGGAGGACGGTATTGTTGGCACAATGCCCGTCGGATTTCTGCAGGCTTTACCTGCGGGAGTTGTTTCTGTGGACGTGGAAACGGCAAGGGAAGGTCCGCCCCGGTGATTTCCAATTTTCGGTGGAATGACCGGAGAGTACTTTGTTGGAACATAATCGTCTGTCCGGTCAGCCGTGGGATGTGCTGCAGAGGATTTTGCCTCCCGTGCGGTGCAAGGCGCTTTGCCAAATAGGTAGCTCCTATATTCAATAGTCCGCGGCTCCCGACGGAGCCATCGGGCTGCATGTGGCAGGGGGGATAGGTTGGGTCCCGCCCGAAAGCCTTCTCCCGGAACTGAAATGGCCGTTGCCGCGGTGGGAATGCCGAACGCAAAAAAAGGTATCGGGTCAGTGCCATACCAGTTATCTGGCCTTTCCTGTTGCCGGCCGGGCTCGAGCCGAAATTTGTTCGACTCGGGCGGAGTTTTTGGAAAGGTTATGGTTTTTCGTTTCAGAATCGGAACCGGAGGGTGGAGTGCATTAACCCGGGATGTGTTTTTGCCGAGCCGCACGGATGGTTTCTTCTTCTCCGGGGGACCTGCCTCCGGCCATGGTATCGCTGGGCGAAAACGGGATCTTGCTGCAGGGAAAAATGTTCTCATGTATCCTTCCAGCGAAAGGATCTGAAGATTTCGCCGAAAATTTCCTGACCGTTGCCACATTTTTTGTCAAATACGCTCCGGCTGGTGGATGGTTCCCAATTCCAGTTCGTGCGAAACAAGTTGCCGGATAAATTGTCCGTTTTGCAAACGAAGCACCTATTTCTGACAGAGAGCTCTTGCATTGTGGAAAAGGGCATTTGTTTCCTTCTGCTCCGGTGGTTGTCCGGCGTCCGGAAAGCGGAGCGGCCTTGCCATCTCCTGCTCGGTCTCTTTGTGGGCATCAGCAAAAAAGCACAGCGGGCATTCTCCGAACAAAAGGGAATTAAACGGCGGTGCGAAAAAAACAGCCAGGTGTGTTTCACACTTTATCGTTCCCCGTTCTTGGTGTACAGGCTTGAGGAAAGCCTGACAGCCGCACATACGAGTAAAGAGGGAGAAAAACAGGAACGGAAGGCGTTGCCGGAACAGCTGCCCGGACGATGAAGGGCTTTTCCATAGGTTCCGGAAACTGTGAAAAGAAGAAAACAGGCCGTGTTTATCCGGAGCGGACATCAAAAAATCGTGGAGAGGGGCCGTCCGAATGATCCGCAGGGCGTCAGCAAGATCCGCGGAGTGCGCTGCAGACCCTTTTCGGGCAATGGGAAATAGATCACGGAACGGAACGTCGCTGCAGAAATACAGCTGATTTAGAAAGGGGAGCCCGTGCTTTTGGCGGGTAAATGGTAGCAATGGCAATGAGCGAGACGGGATGTCGTTCTTACCTTTCATGAGTTTTACGATCTGTGAATGATAAGCCTGCATGCTTGTAAAAGAAACTGCCAGAGAGGTTCACCGCCGGATGATCAGAAGAACTGGAACTCCAGGCAGGAATTTTGCTTCATGGCGGCCCAGAGAGCCGTTCCGGAGAACCGGATCCTTCTGACCGGTGGTTCAATTTATTTTTGTCCTTGTGTGAAACCGGACCGCTTCACGGAAGCCAGTGCGCCCGGAGGGATGTAGATTTTCTGGAGAGGTGAGGATCGGCACGGTCGTTCTTGTTTCCGCTGCACTGGATCAGGGGGGCGCGAGCCACTGACCCCGGTTCTTTGTTGGGTGTCGCCGTCCATGATAATGTGCTTCTGCAAATCCGTGCTGCTGAGTCCGGCCGCGGGCAAAACTCCACCTGGCACACAAGGAGATGGCTGCATAAACCCGGCGCTAAAACATACGAATTTTCTCCTGAAGCCGCAATGGATTTCTTTTCTTTTGAAGGTGTGTTGGAAGTTTGAGCAGGGTATTCAACCGGTACCTATTCCGGAGTCCGGCTGGATCTGAAAGGTTTAGCCGGAGTAGTGAGTGTTTCTCGTGGAAGGACTCCGGCAGGAACAAGTCCAGTTGTGAAAAATCGGCCCAAGGCTGGATAAGGAACGGGCAGCCAGGCCCAATTGCCCGGCTGCCCGGAAAAAGAGCATCGGGGTTTCTGCCGGTGCTACTTCATCAGCACCATCTTCCGTGTTTGGTCAAACCCATTGACCTGCAGACGGTAGATGTACATACCAGAGGGAAGGCTGCGGGCATCGAAATGAATGGTATACCGTCCGGCCAGCTGAAATTTGTCCACCAGGGTGGCTACTTTGCGTCCCAGTAGGTCGTAAACGGTGAGGGTTACGTGTCCCATTTCGGGAATGGCGTAATCGATCTGAGTAACCGGATTAAAGGGGTTGGGATAATTCTGACCCAGTTCATAGGTTCGCGGGTAGGGACTGGATGATTCGGCCACCGGGGTTGGCATGAGAATGCCCTGAGCACCGATGTACTTCACCGGAATTTTCGTATCGTTGGTGTAGAAATAAACCAGCGCCTGGGTGGTATCGCCTACATTGCCTTCTGGGATGAACCCGAACTGCAGAACCTTTGCTTCACCCGGAGCCAGCGTGGCCGATGTCTGAATGGGAAGGATTTTTGATTTCCCTTTGGCCGGGATTACGGTAATGTTCGTGATTTTGAATGTGTCAATACTGGTATTGATGGCGATCACCGCGGCACCACCCTGAGAGGACGGATCCACATAACCGAAATCAATACCTCCCGGTACGATGATGCCGGCTTTCCGCCTGGGCACAAAGCCCGGTTTCAATGTCAGGCTGGTGAAAGATATCCCCTCTTCGGAGATGGCTTCCAGTTTGAGGGAATCATTGCCAAAAACCGTCACTTTTCCGTAGGCATTTCCAAGGGTTTCCAGAAGCGGATTATCATAGGTGTGACCGCCGCGGTTCCAGATATCAATCTTGAAGAGCTGTTTTGCGGCCGCAACCAGCTGCTGGTTGGTGCGGTCGAGGGGACCTGCCATCAGTTCCGGAATGAGGGAATTCGTTCCGTCGTCCAGACCGCTTGTATGGGTGTCACCGCTGATAAAAATGACGTTCTGGATATTGTTTTCGATGATTGCCTTCAGGAGCCGGTACACACTGGCCGGGAACGCATTCCATTTGTCGGCGAATTCGCCGGCCAGGAAAGCCATTGACAGCGGGTTTCCGGTGGCCGGATCGGTGATGGGGTCATAGGCCGTTCCCTGAAGCAGCAAAGCCACCTCCAAGAGGCCGCGCATAGCCGGATTGAAAGGTGTGCCGCTGGAGATGATTTTCCAAGTAGCTGTGGAGTTTTTGAGTTCGTTAATAAGCCAATCCATCTGGGTTTCGCCCAGGATTTTATGGTTGTCCTGGTAGTGGGCCGTAAAGACGTACCGGTCTCCGGTCCAGGTTAATGCGTTCAGATTGGGATCCCGCTGAGCACGATTATCGGTAACAAAGATTTCCGCATTGCCGCAGGTGAATTTGTGCCAGATGCCGAGTGAATCTCCAGGAAGCGGGTAGTGAGGGAATGTTTTTTTATAGAATGCGATGGAATTCTTTCCGCCCAGATTGTAGTAGGTGCCGTCGCAGTTGTTGTTGACCCAGTCGTGATCGTCCCAAACATAGTCGACCGGCATCTTTCGCAGTAGCTGCGCCATGGGAAAACCAGGATCGTAGCGGGTACGGTAGCTGCTATAGATCAGGTCCGGATGTAGGGAGAAGAAATTCAGGGAGTCACCTTTTTCGGTGTCGGTGGTATCAGGATAGATCCAGTCTCCCTGGTGCAAAAAGAAAAGGGCGTCTTCTGCCGCCATTCTGGGAAAGATCCCGCCGATGTTGGAATTGGGGTCATCGAAGGCTTGCTGACAGCTGCCGAACAGAAAGGAAAACTGAGTGACCTCTCCTTCAGTCGGAAAAGTTCTGAACTGTCCGACCACATTTGCAACGGGCTGGCCGTCCACTTCGGGACGGTAGAAATAAGTCGTTGCGGGGGCCAATCCGGAGACATCGAGCAGCACAAAAAAGTCGTTTGCAGCCAGGGCCGAATCAGAGGTGGAATAGATTGGGTTGGCCCAGGCGGAAGAATCGGTGCTGATGATGATTCGCACATGGGCAGGAGCATCGGTGCGGACCGCAAACCTGGCGGATGTGGAGGTCACAGCACCTACAACCGGGGTGTGGGTAACCGTTGCGCTGTATAGAAAACAGGTTTGGCCAGCCAGAATTCCCAGTATACAAAACAAAATGGTCATTTTTTTCATGGATCATTCTCCCTGATAAGTTCGTTGCCATCAGAATCTGCCCAATTATGCAGAGCCTTTCGCCGGATTTCAATGTGGAGGGGGGCGAGCGTGCCTGCATTCTGGAAGCTGAATAGGCGAAGGGGAAGAGATCGGGTGCGGTACGAGCCGATTTTTTCTGCATAAAAAAGAACAACTCTGGCTCTGGAGCTCTTCCTTTTCCGTGCTGGGGAAGAGGAATTCCGCTACCTGTGCGAGGCTGAGGAGGGAATAAGGGTGGATCTGGGTCAGCATCCTTGCCATTTTTTTCCTTCGTTTGCGTGGGCACTTGTTAGGATCTGCCGGCGCGGTTTGCGATGCACTTCCGTTTTTACGGGCGAACAAAGTACAGGTCAATGACTGGGGGTACCTGGTGCAACAAGCGGTTCCAGAAATGTTCTGGACGGAAATATTTGACACTTTCCAGAAATATCATTGGCCGGCAACAATTGAGTGTATCAAAAATGCACCCGCAATGTAAGAGTTCTTCGGGAAAGAAACAATAATTTTTTTGTTCTTTTGCAGTAAGAAATACATATATGGCCGGATGTGCAGGAATCCGTCGTTTCTTAGCGAAAAAATGGTGTGAAGGGATCGAATCGTGCCTGAGAAATTTTATGGTGAAATTTATCCAAAAAAGATAAGAGTACCTCCATGTTTAACATATAACAAAATGGAGAAACGGTGCATTATAAGTTCCGCAAAGGGAAGTCTAAGTTTCTCAAGATGGATGGGGCAAATGATCAATTCATTAAGACGAAATTTATTGGAGATTGTAAAAGAGGAGCGGTAGAGAAGTTTATTAACGCTGAGAGATAATTTCATAGGGAATCGTCCTATGAAAGAAATAGTCCGCTGAAAGGATATGGCTTTAGAGTAGGCAAAAACATCACCTGTATCTTAGGGAGACTTGAAGATGTGAGAATACCAAGAATAAGGGATGCTGAGAAAGAAATTTGCATGTTTACTGATAAGTTGGGAAATGGATGCATTAATTGTGGACGGTATTTACGGGAAGATAGGTGGTGAAGGCAAGGAAGTGATATTAGCAGCCTTTGGAGTCGACAGTAAAGGACAAGTCCATATTCTTGATTGGGGATTAGCCAGAAGTGAGAGCCATCAGTTTTGGATAAAACTTCTTAGACGTTTGAAAAAGGGTGGGCTTAACGATGTTCAACTTGTTGGGGGTGATGTCTCTTTGGGTCTGCCTCCCGCTACCGATGAAGTTTATAACAGGGCCAAATTTCAAATCTGCTTATGGCATTTCTATCGTGATATGATGAAAGAGTGAATCGGAAGGCTTCTTTGGTCATCTAAGAGAACGGTTAAGAGAGTTTCGTGGTTGGGCAGGCGCTGAACCAACTCAAATAATTATGGTGATATTTTTGAAAGGTATGAAACATGATGGAATTGTGTGCCACAAAACCAAATATAACCTAACTGAGGGTATCTTCGTTTATGTCTACTGAAATTTCAAAACAATCTTTTTGCAATGTAAAAAGAACTAGAAAATGTTGACAAATCTACAAGCTTTTTTTATATTTAAGGCTGTCTATCGGGCCTGTAGCTCAGTCGGTAGAGCAGCGGCCTTTTAAGCCGTGGGTCGGAGGTTCGATTCCTCCCAGGCTCACAAAAAGGGCGGTTCAAAAGCCGCCCTTTTGTTTTTTTCCTATCGAGGTCCGCTGCTTCACCTAAAAATCTATCTTCAATTCTCTACACCGCCGATCCATCCTTTTGGGATAGGTTCCATTCAAGTCCGTGCCAGTAAGATTACGTTGCTGCAGATCCTCAGTGTATTGCTTGTGGGACCGATTTAGCACTTGATCCGTTGGCAAGAAGATTGTACAATAGGTTGGTTCTTTTATTGCGCAGAACATTTGCCGGTTCATAGATTCGGGTATAAAATGGGATGGTGGTTGACCCACAGAATCCGGCTGCTGGTTGTCGGCTTTAAAGAGAGTTCAAACGTCTGAATTCAATGAAAGACCATCTGGATAAGCTGGAAACTATTCTGAGATCCCTGCGTATGCTTGGGCGCTCCGAAGCAGTGGCAGGGATGGCCCGGTTCGGGATTACGCCGGAAAAGGCTTACGGTGTTTCCATTCCGGAGCTGCGGAAGCTGGCCAAACGCATCGGGAAAGACCACCTGCTGGCTCAGCAGCTCTGGGCCATCGACACGCGGGAAACCCGCATTCTGGCCAGCATGATCGATGATCCAGCCCAGGTTGAAGAGGAGCAGATGGAGGCCTGGGTTCGGGAATTTAGCTACTGGGAAATCTGTGACCAGGTGTGCCAGAATCTTTTTGCGCGGACACCCTTTGCCCATCGAAAGGCACTGGAATGGGCCGAGCGTCCGGAGGAATTTGTCAGGCGGGCCGGATTTGCCATAATGGCCTGGCGGGCGTTTCAGGACAGGAAGGCGCCGGACGAGGTGTTTGAGGAATATTTTGCTGCCATTGTGCGGGGAGCTACCGACGAGCGTCCCATGGTTAAAAAGGCGGTGAACTGGGCGCTGCGGCAGATTGGGAAGCGGAATTCCTGGCTGAACCGGAGAGCCATCGATGTGGCCGGGCATATTCTGAAACTGGATGCAAAAAGCGCCCGGTGGATTGCCCGGGATGCCCTGCGTGAACTGACCAGTGCCGCGGTGCAGGAAAGACTGCGCAAAAAAGAAGCGGCAGCCAGCGGCAGCGGATAGGGCAACCGGAGCCCGCTGCCGCCTCTTCTTCCGGGCAAAATGGATCATCAACCGGAACGGGAACATGCGAAGGGAGCGAAACCATGAACCTTGTCCAGGAAAAGCTGCATCAGGCAGCTGATATTCTGCGGGAGTTTGACGTCGACTGCTGGATCACGTTCGTGCGCGAAAGCCAGCTGAACGGCGATCCGGTGCTGGATTTTCTGCTGGCATCGGATGTAACCTGGCACACGGCCCTGATAGTAAGCCGGGAAGGGAAGACGTGGGCCATAGTTGGAAAATACGATCAGGCCTCGGTAGAAGACCTGGGCGCTTACGGTGAGGTGATTGGCTACGTGGAAAGCATTCGCCCACACCTCCAGGAGGTGATCCGGCGGCTGCAGCCGCGGCAAATTGCGGTGAATTATTCGAAGGACAGCGAGATCTGCGACGGTATTACGCACGGGATGTTCCTCACGCTGCAGGAAATGCTTGAAGAGATCGGCTACGGTGACCGGATCATCTCGGCAGAGGCGGTTGTTTCGGCCCTTCGGCAGCGGAAAACGGAAGCGGAACTGGACGCCATCCGCCGCGCCATCCGGGCAACGGAGGAGATTTTCGACGAGGTGCGGCAGTTTATCCGACCCGGACGAACGGAAAAGGAGATTGCGGAATTCATGAAACAGCGGGTAAAGGAGCGGGGACTGGAGCTGGCGTGGGACCCGGCTTACTGCCCTGGCGTGTTCACCGGTCCCGCTGAGGCGGAAGCCCATTATCATCCCACTGATAGGCAGGTACAGCCGGGCCACGTGCTGAATATGGATTTCGGGGTGAAGGTGGACGGATATTGTTCGGATCTGCAGCGGACGTTTTATGTGCTGGAACCCGGTGAGGACGGTCCGCCGCCAGAAGTGCGCAGGGGATTTGAGACCATTGTGGCAGCCATCCGGAAAGCGAAAGACGCAATACGTCCCGGGGCCAAAGGAGTGGACATCGACCGGATTGCGCGGGAGCACGTTGTCACAGCAGGGTATCCGGAATACCCTCATGCCCTGGGTCATCAGGTGGGCCGCTTTTCCCACGACGGTACGGCCCTGCTGGGTCCGGCCTGGGAGAAGTATGCCTCAAAGCCGTTTCAGCCGCTGGAAGCGGGGATGGTCTTCACCATTGAGCCGAGGCTGCCGGTAGAGGGCCGCGGCGTGGTTACCATTGAGGAAATGGTGGTGGTAACAGAACAGGGTGCCGAGTGGCTTTCCACACCGCAGGAGGAATTGATCTTAATCCGCTGACCAAGAAGAGGAGGGAGCCGGATGGGACTGTCGCGGGAAATTCTGCTCTGGGCATCGCAAAATCGCTGGCTCAAAGAACATGTTCCGCGGTGGCGGTTTGTTCGCTATTCGGTCCGCCGGTTCATGCCCGGTGAGTCTTTCGAAGAAGCTCTGGCAGCTGCCCATCAGTTCACGGAAAAAGGGATCCATACGGTATTTACCCGTCTTGGGGAAAACATTCGGGATCTCTCCGAAGCGAAGGAGGTTACGGACCACTATCTCCACGTGCTGGACCGGATCGCTGCAGAACAGCTTCCTGCCGAAATTTCCGTGAAACTTACGCAACTTGGATTTGATATCTCGGAGGAGCAGACCCTGGCCAATTTCCTCCGGCTGCTTCAGCGGGCCGGAAAGGCTGGCCTGTTCGTATGGATAGACATGGAAGCCAGTCCCTATGTGGAAAAAACCCTGAAATTTTATGAAGCGGTAAGGGAGGAGCATGAAAATGTGGGGATCTGTTTGCAGGCCTATCTGTACCGTACGGAAGAAGATCTGCGCCGTTTGCTGCAACGGCCTGCGGCGATACGGCTGGTGAAGGGGGCCTATAAGGAACCGAAATCGGTGGCGTTTCCGCGGAAGAAAGATGTGGACCGGAATTTTTTGAAGCTGTCACGCCTGCTATTGGAGGAGGTGGATGGCAATGTTATCCGGTCCGTTTTTGCGACACATGATGTGGGGTTAATCGAGGCGATCCGCCAGGAGGCCGGGCATCGCGGGATGAAGGATGGTGATCTGGAAGTTCAGATGCTTTACGGCATCCGGTCGGCGGACCAGCTGCGGCTGGCGGAAGCGGGACTGCATGTGGGGGTACTGATCAGCTATGGTGAAAGCTGGTACCCGTGGTACATGCGCCGCCTGGCCGAACGGCCCGCCAACGTCTGGTTTGTGGTGAAGAATTTGTTTGTGCGCTGAGCAAAAGGAGGAGGCAGCAAGATTCCTCTTTCGGTAGTAAGGAATCGCACATTTTTTTCAGGACGAATGGGCGGTCTCCGCAAAATAAGGCATGCGGCTGGTATCTGGAATGGTCAAAATTTTCCAGGTGGATTAAGAGATCTGGGATTCGAAAATCTTTATTTCATTCTGTGTTTTAGTATTTTGCCGACTTTTTCTTTTAGCAGCGGAATTTCCTAGGCCGCCGTTTTCCAGACTGCGGCAAGATTAACGCCAAAATAAGCGTGAATCAGTTTATCCCTCATTCCTGCCATTTCTTTCCAGGGCACATCGCTGTATCTTCCCCGGATATTTTCGGAGAGGTTCTTGCTTGCTTCTCCAATAATTTCGAGCTCCCGGATGACAGCATCCTGCAGCATCCGGTTTCTCTCAAAAGATTCAAAATTTTCACCTTTTATATACTGCAGGATCAGGTCGATTGCATCGAGGATGTGTTGCAGGTAGATGTTATCGTCCTTTTTCATCCAGAAGGACCTCACATGCCTCTTCGATTTTTCCGATAAGATATGGGCTGATGGATTCTCTTGTCAGCAGGTCCACTTTTAATCCCAAGATTTCCTCAAGTTCCTGTTCGATGCTTATAAGTTCGAGCAGGCTTTTGGTGGTGTGAAACTCTACCAGCACATCCAGGTCACTGTCTTGGCCGGCATCTCCTCTAACGTACGATCCGAATATCTTGACCGATCTTGCGCCGTGTTTTTGCAAGATTTCCGCCAGCGTTTTCTTAATGTTTTCCATAATGGGGACTTTCGGAGTTCATCAAAAAACGGAATAAAGGATCTCCTAAACAAACGGGCACATAGAAATTAATTTCGAAAGAAGAGAAAAGCAATCTTTTTATAATTACACTGGTTTTCAATAGATTAAGTCCCCAATCCAAGGGCTGTCACTTTGAAGACCGAAGTTGGGTTTATCTATATGAATTTCTGACAGCTCGTTATTTCTGCGATCAGAACTTTCAGGCAATGCCACTCTTCTGCACCGAAAATGTTTGCGACACGGGGGGCATTGCCGTTGATAAAATTCCACTTGTGATATTTCATTTTTTATTGCATTTTTTTCTCGCCATCGGGATGGGGGTATGATAAAAGCGGTGTGCTGATAAAATGAGGGAGGAAAACTGATGCAACAGCCAACTTCTGGAATTCCCAAACGCATTCTCATGGGGCCGGGGCCCAGCAATGTGCATCCCAGGGTACTGGAAGCCATGGCCAGGCCGACCATCGGTCATCTGGATCCGGCTTTTATCGACGTAATGGAAGAGATCAAATCGCTGCTCCGCTATGTGTTCCGGACGGAAAATGAAGTAACCTTTCCGGTGTCGGGACCGGGCTCTGCCGGGATGGAGATGGCCCTGGTGAATGTGGTGGAACCGGGAGACAAAGTGATTGTTTGCCGCAACGGTGTCTTCGGCGGACGGATGCTGGACATTGTGGAACGGTGTGGCGGCAAACCCGTGCTGGTGGACGAGGAATGGGGCCGTCCGGTGGATCCCGGCAAACTGGAAGACACACTGAAGGCCCATTCCGATGCTGCGGTTGTGGCTTTTGTCCATGCGGAAACCTCCACGGGAGCGCTTTCCGATGCGCAGACCCTGGCCGGGATCGCCCACCGCTACGGCTGCCTGGTGGTGGCTGATACGGTCACCTCGCTGGGAGGGGTTCCGGTTCACATCGATGATTGGGGAATCGACGTAAGCTATTCGGGATCGCAAAAGTGTTTGTCCTGTCCGCCAGGGCTGTCGCCTATCACGTTCAATGAGCGGGCGGTCGAGAAGATCAGGCACCGTAAGACCCGGGTTCAGAGCTGGTTTCTGGACCTGAACCTGGTGATCAGCTACTGGGGCAAAGCGGCACGGAGGACGTACCATCACACAGCGCCGGTAAATGCCATGTTCGGGTTGCGGGAGGCGCTGCTTCTCATCAAGGAGGAAGGGCTGGAGAATGCCTGGCGGCGCCACCGGGTAAATCACCTGGCCCTATGCGCCGGGCTGGAGGCGATGGGGCTGCAGCTTGCCGTTGCGCCGGAACACCGGATTCCCTCACTGAACCCCGTGCGGATTCCCGAGGGTGTGGATGACAGCAGGGTCCGTTCGCGACTGCTGGAGGAGTTTAATCTGGAAATCGGGGCGGGTCTGGGCGCCATGGCTGGAAAGATCTGGCGCATCGGGCTCATGGGGTATTCATCTTCACGGGAGAATGTGCTGTACTGCCTGGAGGCGCTGGAAACGGTGCTGGCGGCAGAAGGAGCGCCTGTGCGGAAAGGGGAGGCGCGAAAAGCAGCGGAAAGCATTTGGAACAGAGATCAGGGATAAGCGACTGGCAAAACGGATGAGAGGTCAGGAAAAGAGAAAGAGGCGAAAATGATTCGTCTGACGAGACGCGACGGCATCAAGGCAGGGATTATTGCCCTTCTGTTCCTTCAGCTGATGGCAAGCGGGGGATCGGCCGCCCTGGCGCAGGGCACGTCACGGGATTCACTGATCGTTCTGCAGCGGCTGCGGGCCATCCTGCCGCAGGGGAGCCGGGTTGAGCCCAGCCGGGTTCCGGAAGGCTACAAAGCCGCATTCCGGATCGCGTTTCCACAACCGCTGGATCATTTTGACCGGTCCCGGGGGAAATTCTGGCAGCGGGTTTATTTTGCCTACCGCGATTCATCTGCCGTGACGGTAATCAGCACACCGGGGTATGGGGCTTCCAGGCTGTACATCAGCGAACCTGCCCGAATGCTCCAGGCAAACCAGATTGTGGTAGAACACCGGTTTTTCGGGACATCCCGGCCCGATTCGCTCCAGTGGGCCTATCTGACGGCCCGGCAGGCGGCCGCCGATCACCACCGCATTGTGCAGGCGTTCCGTAGATTTCTGAAAGGAAAATGGGTGAGTACGGGGCGCAGCAAGGGGGGGACTACCGCCCTTCTGTTCAAACATTTTTATCCGGACGATGTGGATGCCGTGATTGCGTACGTGGCGCCACTGGGTCTGGCCCAGGAAGACCCGCGTATCGATGCGTTCATTCAGAAGCTCTCTGCCGATTCCTGTGCGCAGAAGATCGAAGCCTTTCAGATGGCTGTGCTGCGGCAGCGTGGGGCTGTCAAGAAATTTCTGGAAGACATTGCCCGGGAAAAGAACTATTCCTTTAGTATTGGACTGGAAAAAGTTCTGGAATTTGCGGTTCTGGAGTATCCGTTCAGTTTCTGGCAGTGGCACCGGGTTTCTTGCAAGGATATTCCGGATTCAACGGCTGATCCACGCACGCTGGCCCAGCACCTGCAGCGCGTTATCGGATTGCATACCATTTATTCGGACGGAGCCATCCGCCGGCTCTATCCTGCGTTTTATCAGTTCTGTACGGAACTGGGCTATTACGGCTTTCTGTACAACAGCCGGCGGGTGTTTGAGCACCTGAAAGTTGTACCGGATCCCAGCAATAGGTTTTTTGCGCCGCCGGGGGTGGATCTGACGTTCCGCCCGCAAATGATGATGGAGGCCATTCACGATTTGCGGCATAATGGGCGGAATATCATCGCCATATATGGTGGCCTGGATCCGTGGAGTGCGACAGGACTGGTTCCTTCCGGGAAGGCGGAGATTCTGGTCGTAATAAAGCCGGATGGCGATCATTCGGTGCGCATCCGCGATCTGTCCAGGGAAGATCAGGAAAAAATTTTCCGGGCATTGCAAAGGTGGCTTGGGGTACAGGTAGCGGCTGACTTTTAGGAGTACGCACCGGAAGCTCTGGACAAACCTTTTCCAACTTTGCCGGCCGGTGTTTGTGCGGAGGGCTTCCGGGTCTACATTTGGCGGTTGAATACCAAAAGAAATTTTTACATGGTACGGCATCAGAGTTTCCTGTGAATAGTCGGCTGGGTTCAAAAAGTGGAGGGAGCATTGGGAAGGAACAAGATTTCTGCCTCTGGCACCATTGATGTAGACCGAGCGCGGCGGGAAACGCCCGGCTGCCAGCATGTGCTTCACTTCAATAATGCGGGAGCGGCGCTGATGCCTGAACCGGTAACCCGCGCCGTACAGGATTATTTCGACGTCGAAACAAAAATCGGCGGTTATGAAGCCCATCGCATGCGGGCGGATGAACTGGAGGGCATTTATGCCACGGTTGCCCGGCTCATCCACTGCCAGCCCGATGAAGTGGCCATTGTGGAAAATGCCACACGGGCCTGGGATATGGCCTTTTACGCCATTCCGTTCCGCAGGGGAGACCGGGTGTTAGCCACCATGGCGGAATATGCCAGCAATTTTATCGCTTTGCTGCAGCTCCAGCGGAAATACGATCTGCGCATTGATTTGATTCCCAGCGACGAAAGCGGGCAGGCTTCTGTGAAAGCACTTGAAGATATGATGGACAATTCCGTCCGGCTGGTCTGCGTGACCCATGTTCCCACCAGCTGCGGGCTGGTGAATCCGGTGGAAGAGATCGGCCGGGTGGTCCGGCAGAGCCGGGCCTTCTATCTTGTGGATGCCTGTCAGTCGGTGGGGCAGATCCCTGTGGACGTGCGCGAAATTGGCTGTCACATGCTGAGCACAACGAGCCGAAAGTTTCTCCGCGGTCCGCGCGGCGTTGGCTTCCTTTACGTCTCCAGGGAAATCCTGGACCAGCTGGAACCTCCGTTTCTGGATTTGCATGCTGCCACCTGGGTTTCAAAAGATTCCTACAAAATCCGGCCGGATGCCCGGCGTTTTGAAAACTGGGAAGCCAACTATGCCGCACGGATCGGATTCAAAACGGCTATGGAATACGCCATGGACTGGGAGATCGGCCGCATCTGGGAGAGGGTGCAGCATCTTGGCAGTTTGCTTCGGCAAAAGCTCTCCGCCATCCCGGGCGTGCAGGTCAGAGATCTGGGAAGAACCCGGTGTGGGATCGTAGCGTTTACCGTTGCAGGGTGGAATCCGGTGGATGTGAGGAACGCGCTCTATCGGAAAAACATGAATGTTTCTGTGGTAAATGTGGAAAGTTCACGGCTGGATATGGAATGGCAGGGTGTAAAAAGTGTCGTGCGGGCTTCCCTTCATTATTACAACACCGAGGCAGAGATTGAGACCTTTTGTGAGGCCGTTGAACAGTTGGCCCAGAAAGCCGGAGGCATCCGATGAGAAAACGCTGGCGAATCTTTTTGATTTTCGAAGTAATGTTTCTGGTGTCCGTCTTAACTGCGGGTATCGCCCAGCAGCCGGCTGGCAGCCGGACGAAACTGATCCTTCTGGGGACCGGAACACCCAATAGCGAACCCGACAAATCCGGTCCCGCTGTGGCCGTGGTGGTGGACACGGTAGCCTATTTGGTGGATTGTGGGCCGGGCGTGGTCCGGCGTGCTGTCCAGGCTTACCAGGAGAAGAAAATCGAAGCGCTGAAGCCTTCAAGGCTCCGGCTGGTTTTCATTACCCACCTTCATTCCGACCACACACTGGGCTATCCGGATCTAATTCTTTCGCCCTGGGTTTTGGACCGGAGTGTTCCGCTGGAAGCGTACGGCCCGCCTGGCTTGCGAAACATGACGGAGCATCTACTAAAGGCCTATCAGCAGGATATCTATGTGCGCCTGTTTGGCCTTCAGCCCATCAGCCGGGAAGGGTACCGGGTCCGTGTTCATGAAATCCGGGAGGGTACGGTTTACCGGGATGACGCAGTGGAGGTTCAGGCTTTTGAGGTACAACACGGTTCGTGGCCTTATGCGTTTGGATATAAGTTTATTACACCGGACCGGGTCATCGTAATTTCCGGGGATACGGCTCCGTGCGAAAAACTGGTGCGCTTTGCAAAGGGATGCGACATTCTCGTCCACGAGGTTTACAGCGCCGCGAAATTCAGGCAGAGGCCAGCCAAATGGCAGCGGTATCATTCGGCCAATCATACTTCGGCTGAGCAACTGGGGAAGCTGGCGGAAAGGATCGCACCGGGCCTGCTGGTGTTGTATCATCAGCTTTATTGGGGAGCCAGTGACGAAGAATTGGTCCGGGAAGTGAAACGGCATTTTTCCGGTTCTGTGGTTTCCGGTCAGGATCTGCAGATTTTTTAGCTGCCCATTGATTGTGGTACATCCGGGAGAATGCCGCATTTCGGGCTGTCGTCCGGGCCGCAGGGGCTTTTTGCCAGATTTTGTGGTTCGCAAAATCGGAAAGCGCTGGGGCCGTACAGGCGGAATGGTGTCTCAATGGAGCAATAGCAGTTTTTTCTTCAGTACGGTCTTTTTTCCCACCTGAACACGGACAAAGTAGATTCCTGAGGGTAGATCTGGTGCCGGGTGCCAGCCAAAGCTGAATAAACCGGCTGCGGCTTCCCTGTCGAGAAGGCGGGCCACCTGCCTTCCACGGACATCGTAAATAATAGCTTTGATTCTGGCAGGGGAAGGTAAGGCTACACGGAAGGTAGTCGCCTCTCTGAATGGATTTGGAAAGTTTTGCAAAAGCTGGAAGGAGCGGAGCAAAGAGGGGTCCTGGCGTACCCCCACCATCGGGCCGTTCTTTTTTCCCGGCGTTCCCGGAGGCGCGGCCGCATACCAGTTTGCGGGATCGGTGGGATCCGCGTCCGGCGAAATCAGGGCCAGGGTTGCGCCACTGCCGCTGGCTTCAACGGGCCAGGGCGGTTCGGCTTTGTAAGCAAAAAAGAAGGCTACCTCGTTTTCTGTAGTTAGCAGCCAGCATTCGTCGCCTTTGCTGTCAAACCCAAAAGGAAGATCACCCACCAGCGGATGTACGTCTGGAAAGACGGTTCTGAATTTTGCTGTGTCCCGGCAAACGACCAGGTACTGATTGGGCCCTACGGTAACGGGCGGGAAGACGAAACGGTGACTGGTATCACTATCCATCAGGATCCAGTTGCCCAGGTTTACGGGAACAGTTCCAGCATTATAAAGCTCAAGCCAGTCGCCCGGATCAATGGATGCGGCGGAAGCATAGTTCAGCTCGGTGATTCGGATGGGCGTTTGAACATGAGGAAGAGGCTCGAATTCTGCTGTTAAAGTGAGTTCCCTGTCTGGTGTCAGCTGCAGATGGGCGCTGCTATCGGTTATGCTGCCGCTCCAACGGACAAAGCGGTATCCTTTTTCGGCCCTGGCGGAAAGGTGGATGGGAACATCAGCGAAATAGACGCCGCGCCATGGAAGCGAATCCGGAACCACAGAGTTGATCTGGAGCTGTCCGGTTCCGGGCGGAGAGATGTTTAACTCGATCTGCACCGTGTCGGTCAGCCCAAAATATTCAAGGATGTGCTGGCGGACGTAAAACGCGCGCTTCCGAGCAAATTGGGAAATGACCTCAATTTCCCGCAGCCAGTTGTCATAATCCAGGTTCCACCGGTTCAGGTGCCGGGGCATTTCGGGCAAGAGGGTGGTTTTCAGGCGGGAAATGGTTGGAAGAATGTGGGCAGGGTGGAAAATGGTGTTCATGAAATCGGCAAAACGGTTAATAAACTGCACCCTGAAATATGGGTTGACCAGCAAATTGCGCAGGAGAAAAGTGGACCACGGCGGATTAGGATAATCGGGCCCATTTGGTTCCGTTGCGAAAGCGAGGGAATTGAATGAGTAAGAGTCAGGGTAATAAAGTCCCCATGAGAAGTCCGTATCGAAGAGAATCCACCGCCAGCGACCTCCCGGCTTTTTGGGTCTCCAGAATTTTATGTTGCAGGAAGGCCAGTCCTGATTGTTGACGAAAATTTCCGTGATTTGATAATCAATAAAATTTTCGATGTCCATCATGGATGCCACGACATCATAATGGTCGGGGTTGGTCAGATCATGCGTCCGGATAAAGTCGAGCAATTGGTGGTAATGACTGGCGTCGCCTTTGATGACTACGTCATCATATTCCAGAAAATCGATACTGTCCGGATCCGCACCGTAATTGGCTGCAATAAAATGTTCGTTGATTTTTTCCCGGAGATTATAAATGCCCCAGTACTGGCCATTGATAAACACAACAACAGGCCGGTAACCTTGTGGCACCAGATGGGTCCCTTTAACCAGTGCGTGGGTCAATGCATCTCTCATAAATGAGAAATTCCAGTCATTTCCCGCATTGCGCAAAACGAACGATTCAAACTCTTTGATTGGTTTATCCGGAAAGAGCTGGTAGCGGATGGTGCCACTGCCATATTTTTTCCGGGCGTAGATAGCCAGTGAACGCTGGGGATAAGCACGGCTCCATCCGCCAAAAATCTTCATCCCGGCATGGAGCGAAAAAGCCAGCGACCGGTCACTTTCGAAAAATTCCAGATAAACAGGACGTTCCCAATCCTGCCAGAAATTGGCTCCGCGGTACGGGAAATCCGGTGAGGCATTGGGACCCATTGTGTAGATCCCCGTTGAATCATTCCACAAATTGTCAGGATCGGTGATGAGGGAGAAAACCGGCAGCGCCGTGTTTTCGCCGATGAAGTAGGAATGATTCACCACCGGACTGGGAAGGGCGCCCTGGCGGAAAGCACGGGCACGGACCACGGAGGTTTTCATAACCGGGATGGGAGATGTATAGATTGCTGAACGATCATCTGGGATGGAACCATCGAGCGTATAGCGAATGACGGCAGCGGGATCTTCGTGGCTGAGAGAGAGGAACTGAGGTTCATTGTAGAATCCGGATTCCAGCGAAAAGACCGGTGGTGCAATTGGTGGCTGGACGGCGCTGGTATCGTTGGGCTCTCCAGGTGTTGGAATTCCGAAGAAGGTCCATTCTGCAGATCCATCAATACGCCGCCCGTAGGACACATCTGGATCCATAGCCGGTAGGTTTATAAGATCGACCCACTGGCCGGAAGGGCTCACCAGGCCCAGAAACTCGCCCCCAGCTTTCAGCCTGAAGTTGGTGTGCAAAGTAAAGGTAGGGAACGGCAGCATGGCCAGCGGAGGCCGAAGCGTGTCCGGCGGAGAACTCAACCCCAGGGTCAAAAATGGAATTGCGGTGAGATCCGAAGCGGAGGCTGAATCTGGATAGTTGTGGACCTGCACCGCGAGAACGTTTTCGCCGATACGCAAAAGTGAACGGATGTTGGGAATAACAAACATTTCTGGCGGCTCACCGCGGTAGATATGGGCTTCGTGGGTGGTGTCAGCTGGGTAATTGTGAGGTGGAATGAATCCAGGTTCGCCGAGATTGGCCCTTGCTATTTCGTCTCCATTGAGATAGGCCACGAAACCATCGTCGTAATCCATGTGAAAAACACCTGTCACCACGTTGTCCAGATTGTTCAGATGGAAAGAAACGCGCATGTAGAGGGATGTGACAGGGTCGATCACCGTTGTATCGTCCCCATCACCCCAGCCGATCCCGGTTGCCCCAGATTGCCAGAGATGATCATCAAAACCGACCCAGGTCCAGTCCGGCGGAGGTTCCGATGTACCAGGCCGGTAGCGCCATACAGAACCCTGACTTACGACGGAGTGCCAAAAATTAACGTATGTCCTCCGGTCTTTTCCAGATGCAAAAAGCAGAAGGAAATTTTGGGGTGGAAGAAGAACATCGGGAAAAGCCCATTTCTTCATGTTGCCCGCGTCATCCGTGAGAAAATATCCTTTCAAGGATACCGGGACACTACCTATATTAAACAATTCAATCCAGTCGGGATAATCGCCATCTTCATCAGCAATGGTGTGGGTGTTTGCAGACATGACTTCATTGATGACAATCTGCTGGCCGCACAGGATGACGGGAAATAGAAGCATCAAAAGGATAAGATAACAACGAACTTTCATCGTTACCCCGTATTGTGTTCTATCACTATTTTATCGGCTTCCCCAGAGATAATATAACAAAATTCTTCCAGAAGAAAGAAAGATGATGACAGTCAGAAGTTGCACAGTCCGTTGAAGATTTTACGAGACTTTCGGCTACTGTTTGGCAGAAAAGAAATGAGATGAGAATACAGGCTGAAACTTAGACTCCGGTGAATTGTTGCTGCACAGGGTTACGCCAGGAGATAGGGGACGGAGATTGCGAGAGAGCCTTCACAGGGTATACTTGTTTATGGGGGTAGACCCGAATGAATGCGGATTGACACAGGTCAAAAAGAACCAAACATTTCCGTGATTTCCCCCTGCACCCAGTGCTGCTCTGTAAAACTCTGTGTTTTCGCAGATTCGATTGGGGCGGCAAAATAGAAAGGGACCAGCCGTGAAAATGTGTGCGAGCTGGTCCCGTTGGGATAGTTTATGGTTAGTGCAGGCTTTTCCCGTACGTTTTCTTCAGGATTACGGAAATCAAAATGGCCCCTCCTGCCAGAAGCACATACACCACAAACCCGCGGGCGTAGCCAATGTTGCCCATTTTGTCCACAAAAAGTCCGAGAATGGGCGGCACCACGAATCCACCAAATGCACCCAGGCCGCCTACCCAGCCGGAAGCGCCTCCTACTGCTTCCGGCACATATTTGGACACCAGCTTGAAAACGGCCGCATTGCCGATGCCCATACCCAGGCCGATCAGCAGTTCGCCGGTCAGGCTGAAGCCGAAAGTGGTGAAAAACATCAGCAAAAGGGCACCCAGGAACACCAGGCTGTAACTCATAATAGCCACGTTTTCACCGCCGTAGCGGTCGCTGATTTTTCCGCCATACACCCGGATGATGGCGGCCAGCAGGGAGAAGCCGGCGCCGCCCAGCAATCCGGCGGTATTGATGTCAAAATTGTGGAAAATCCGCCAGTAGCTGGGGAACCATGCTGTCAGTGCCAGAAATCCACCAAACGAAGTGAAATAAAGAAAAACCAGGGCCCAGGTCCGCAGCAGTTTGGCGGAGATTTTCAGGGATTCGATGAGGTTCCCACTGGGAATAAGTTCCTGGCCGTTTTGACGGGCAATTTCCGCTGCTTCTTCGTGACTGAATTTTCTGGCAATTAGTTGAAAGTACGGTGCATCATGGGTGATAATGAGGTAAATAATGGTTCCAATCAGTAGGAAGAGGAACCAGATAATGTAAGCCCTGGTAAGGCCAAGTACGGGAAGTAGAAAGGAGATGAGGATAGTAAACAATCCCGGGGCAATGTTTCCGTAGCCACCGTATGCCCCCAGAGCATAACCCTGCTGCGATTTGGGGAACCAGTATGCCGTTTGTGGGATCCCCACAGAAAAGGTAGCAATCCCGAAACCGCTCAGCAACCCGAGAAAAAGGATGAGGGGATAATAACTGTTGGTGAGCCGATCCGGGTAGAGAGTGAACAGCACGGTGGCCAGTCCCGCCATACCAATCACGGACACAAAGAGCAGGGTGGCCATGGGTTTTTTTCCGCCCAGTTTGTCCACCCAGGCACCGAAGGGGATACGAAGCAGGGAGCCCGTAAGCATGGGGGCTGCTACCAGAAGTCCGACCTGTGTGGCACTCAGCTGCATTACTTCTTTGAACTCTTTGGCCACCGGACCGTACAGGGCCACTGCAGCAAACCCGATAAAAAAACCAAATGTTGCTGCAAACAGTCCTTTTCCTGGACTGCCTTTTAACTGGACATGTTTCGGATCCATGTGTCGTTCTCTCCTCTCTGTTGCTGCTCAGTTAACTGTTTGACGCTTGGGTAAACGGATGACGATTTGCCACGGCCGTACCAGATATCCCAGAGGCAGGGTGAGGATGTGGATCAGCCGCGAAAATGGAAAGACGAGCAGAAGGGCGTACAGTCCGCCAATGTGCAGCTTCACCGCCAGCGGCATCTCGGCAACGAGATCTGGGTTCGGGCGGAAAGACAGCACCGAACGCAGGTAGGGCGTCAGAACCGCGGCCCCCCAGGTGGAGCCGAACCGGTAGGTAGCGGTCCACAGTCCGGTAACGATCTGGAATATCAGGAGAATCAGAACCAGCACGTCCACCGGAGATGAGTAGATCCGCAGTTCCCCTGCGGAAAGCCTCCGGATCAGCAGGATCAGTGACCCTACCAGGGCCCAGAGCCCCAGGGCAAATCCGCTGATCTCCAGCAGGTAAAGACGGAGTGGATTGCCGTTCCAGGCCAGAATGGCTTCCGGAACCAGCAGGGCCAGAAGGTGCACCAGCAGGATGAGGCTGAGGCCCCAGTGAAAGGGAATGGACCCCCAGAAAAGGCGGTTTCCTTCCAGAAGCTGAGACGATAGGGATGTGATGGATAGCGGCCGGTAGCGGAAGCGGTAAATTGTAACCACCACCGCAACCGTCAGCGCCACATACGGCAGCGTTGCGAAAAAGAATTCGTTCCAGTTCATGGTATTTCCTCACTCTTTTTTGCGGGAATTGAACGGACGTACCGTTCTGCTTCCTGAACGGCAGCTTCCAGAACCGGCAGATAATCGTTGTCCGCATCCTGTTCCCGGAGCTGCTGTCTCATTTTCGTTAGCGCGGGAACGAGAACTTCCAGAAGCTCCGCGGGAGGCGATCCGGCCACCGCCAGGTAGCGGAAAACAGGCACCAGATGATCCGGGAGTTCTCCCTCCAGGTCGATGCCCATCTGGCCGAGTTCCTGTTTCAGCATGGCCATAAAGGCGCCTCGCTTGAAGTCCTCGCCCCAAATGTGCCAGCCGATGTAAGGAGCCACCAGCGGGTTCAAATCGAACGTACGCGTGTAAAGCATTTCCTTCTCTTCCGGGGTGCGCGATTTACCCCGGACGAGGAATGTTTCCACCGCCTTCCGGAGGCGGGAACTGGCAGTGCGGGTCCACAGCTCCCGGATCTTTTCTTCCTGTCCGGGATAGGGATAGCGGAAAATTTCGGCCAGAAGCGCAAACCCTTCCATCACGGACCTCCGAGAGCCTCTTTGAGAATTCCAAATCCGGCACCGCCTTTGCGCTCCAGCGGATCGCTCCAGCCGCTGATGTCCTCCTCCCGCGGGAATGGCGGGATGACAAAGCGCTGGCCGAAATCCGCCAGCGAGGTCAGCTCATAGATTGCCTCTGCCGTGTCGGGCGTCAGGCCTACCTGTTCCAGGGCCTCCTGAACGGTGGCATCCACCGTCCCCTCCACCGAAGCCCGGCGGCGGTACATCCGCACGGCAAACATTTTCCTCAGAATGGCCAGAATTCTTCCTTCATCTCCCGCACTGAACAGCCGCGCCAGATAGCGCACCGGAAGCCGCAGCTTTTCAATCTCCTGCAGCGTTAGCAGATCCACTTCGTCCGACGGAAGATCCAGCTTTACCAGGTCCTTTTCCACGATGTTCATCACCGGCGAGAGCGGCGGGACGTAGAACATCATGGCCATGGTGCGAAACTCCGGATGAATGGGCAGAGCGAGCCCCCATTCTTTCACGAAGCGGTAAACAGGAGACTGCTGCGCGCTCTCAATCCAGCTCTCCGGTACGCCGTTGTCCAGGGCAGCCCGGATGACGTTTTCGTCAAAGGGATCCAGAATGGTGTCGAGCTGCGCGTCAACGAGCTGGCTGTCGTCCACCATGGCCGCGGACGGGACCCGGTCC
>Ga0209426_1000772_pt1 | contig 26785 bp, 21 predicted proteins | sample Deesub1362B_J571_FD_187697 | JGI IMG/M metagenome (GOLD analysis project Ga0209426, IMG submission 187697) | Deep oceanic, basalt-hosted subsurface ecosystem from Juan de Fuca Ridge flank, Pacific Ocean, CORK Borehole 1362B_J2.571 (SPAdes)... ...
AAATGCTTTACACGCGTACGTTCGATTTGAACCCGCTGGTGGCTCCTTACATCGGCTGGCACATTTGGGGCGAGGACTTCAAGCGAGGCGCCTTTATGGCCATGCTGAAACAGGAACTCGGCCAGATGGGCATCGACCTGGAGGGAGAACTCCCGGATCATCTGGTGCCTGTTTTCCGCTACCTGGCGGTGGCCGGATCGCCTCCCGCGGAGCTTCTGGAAGTTCTCGTTCCCGCGCTAACGAAAATGAGACAGCAGCTCCGGGAACAGGATGCGGACAACGATTATCTGCCGGTTCTGGAAGCTGCCGTTCAGGAAGCAGAACGGTACGTCCGTTCAATTCCCGCAAAAAAGAGTGAGGAAATACCATGAACTGGAACGAATTCTTTTTCGCAACGCTGCCGTATGTGGCGCTGACGGTTGCGGTGGTGGTTACAATTTACCGCTTCCGCTACCGGCCGCTATCCATCACATCCCTATCGTCTCAGCTTCTGGAAGGAAACCGCCTTTTCTGGGGGTCCATTCCCTTTCACTGGGGCCTCAGCCTCATCCTGCTGGTGCACCTTCTGGCCCTGCTGGTTCCGGAAGCCATTCTGGCCTGGAACGGCAATCCACTCCGTCTTTACCTGCTGGAGATCAGCGGATTTGCCCTGGGGCTCTGGGCCCTGGTAGGGTCACTGATCCTGCTGATCCGGAGGCTTTCCGCAGGGGAACTGCGGATCTACTCATCTCCGGTGGACGTGCTGGTTCTGATTCTCCTGATATTCCAGATCGTTACCGGACTGTGGACCGCTACCTACCGGTTCGGCTCCACCTGGGGGGCCGCGGTTCTGACGCCCTACCTGCGTTCGGTGCTGTCTTTCCGCCCGAACCCAGATCTCGTTGCCGAGATGCCGCTGGCGGTGAAGCTGCACATTGGCGGACTGTACGCCCTTCTGCTCGTCTTTCCATTTTCGCGGCTGATCCACATCCTCACCCTGCCTCTGGGATATCTGGTACGGCCGTGGCAAATCGTCATCCGTTTACCCAAGCGTCAAACAGTTAACTGAGCAGCAACAGAGAGGAGAGAACGACACATGGATCCGAAACATGTCCAGTTAAAAGGCAGTCCAGGAAAAGGACTGTTTGCAGCAACATTTGGTTTTTTTATCGGGTTTGCTGCAGTGGCCCTGTACGGTCCGGTGGCCAAAGAGTTCAAAGAAGTAATGCAGCTGAGTGCCACACAGGTCGGACTTCTGGTAGCAGCCCCCATGCTTACGGGCTCCCTGCTTCGTATCCCCTTCGGTGCCTGGGTGGACAAACTGGGCGGAAAAAAACCCATGGCCACCCTGCTCTTTGTGTCCGTGATTGGTATGGCGGGACTGGCCACCGTGCTGTTCACTCTCTACCCGGATCGGCTCACCAACAGTTATTATCCCCTCATCCTTTTTCTCGGGTTGCTGAGCGGTTTCGGGATTGCTACCTTTTCTGTGGGGATCCCACAAACGGCATACTGGTTCCCCAAATCGCAGCAGGGTTATGCTCTGGGGGCATACGGTGGCTACGGAAACATTGCCCCGGGATTGTTTACTATCCTCATCTCCTTTCTACTTCCCGTACTTGGCCTTACCAGGGCTTACATTATCTGGTTCCTCTTCCTACTGATTGGAACCATTATTTACCTCATTATCACCCATGATGCACCGTACTTTCAACTAATTGCCAGAAAATTCAGTCACGAAGAAGCAGCGGAAATTGCCCGTCAAAACGGCCAGGAACTTATTCCCAGTGGGAACCTCATCGAATCCCTGAAAATCTCCGCCAAACTGCTGCGGACCTGGGCCCTGGTTTTTCTTTATTTCACTTCGTTTGGTGGATTTCTGGCACTGACAGCATGGTTCCCCAGCTACTGGCGGATTTTCCACAATTTTGACATCAATACCGCCGGATTGCTGGGCGGCGCCGGCTTCTCCCTGCTGGCCGCCATCATCCGGGTGTATGGCGGAAAAATCAGCGACCGCTACGGCGGTGAAAACGTGGCTATTATGAGTTACAGCCTGGTGTTCCTGGGTGCCCTTTTGCTGATGTTTTTCACCACTTTCGGCTTCAGCCTGACCGGCGAACTGCTGATCGGCCTGGGTATGGGCATCGGCAATGCGGCCGTTTTCAAGCTGGTGTCCAAATATGTGCCGGAAGCAGTAGGAGGCGCTTCCGGCTGGGTAGGCGGCCTGGGTGCATTTGGTGGATTCGTGGTGCCGCCCATTCTCGGACTTTTTGTGGACAAAATGGGCAACATTGGCTACGCCCGCGGGTTTGTGGTGTATGTGCTTCTGGCAGGAGGGGCCATTTTGATTTCCGTAATCCTGAAGAAAACGTACGGGAAAAGCCTGCACTAACCATAAACTATCCCAACGGGACCAGCTCGCACACATTTTCACGGCTGGTCCCTTTCTATTTTGCCGCCCCAATCGAATCTGCGAAAACACAGAGTTTTACAGAGCAGCACTGGGTGCAGGGGGAAATCACGGAAATGTTTGGTTCTTTTTGACCTGTGTCAATCCGCATTCATTCGGGTCTACCCCCATAAACAAGTATACCCTGTGAAGGCTCTCTCGCAATCTCCGTCCCCTATCTCCTGGCGTAACCCTGTGCAGCAACAATTCACCGGAGTCTAAGTTTCAGCCTGTATTCTCATCTCATTTCTTTTCTGCCAAACAGTAGCCGAAAGTCTCGTAAAATCTTCAACGGACTGTGCAACTTCTGACTGTCATCATCTTTCTTTCTTCTGGAAGAATTTTGTTATATTATCTCTGGGGAAGCCGATAAAATAGTGATAGAACACAATACGGGGTAACGATGAAAGTTCGTTGTTATCTTATCCTTTTGATGCTTCTATTTCCCGTCATCCTGTGCGGCCAGCAGATTGTCATCAATGAAGTCATGTCTGCAAACACCCACACCATTGCTGATGAAGATGGCGATTATCCCGACTGGATTGAATTGTTTAATATAGGTAGTGTCCCGGTATCCTTGAAAGGATATTTTCTCACGGATGACGCGGGCAACATGAAGAAATGGGCTTTTCCCGATGTTCTTCTTCCACCCCAAAATTTCCTTCTGCTTTTTGCATCTGGAAAAGACCGGAGGACATACGTTAATTTTTGGCACTCCGTCGTAAGTCAGGGTTCTGTATGGCGCTACCGGCCTGGTACATCGGAACCTCCGCCGGACTGGACCTGGGTCGGTTTTGATGATCATCTCTGGCAATCTGGGGCAACCGGGATCGGCTGGGGTGATGGGGACGATACAACGGTGATCGACCCTGTCACATCCCTCTACATGCGCGTTTCTTTCCATCTGAACAATCTGGACAACGTGGTGACAGGTGTTTTTCACATGGATTACGACGATGGTTTCGTGGCCTATCTCAATGGAGACGAAATAGCAAGGGCCAATCTCGGCGAACCTGGATTCATTCCACCTCACAATTACCCAGCTGACACCACCCACGAAGCCCATATCTACCGCGGTGAGCCGCCAGAAATGTTTGTTATTCCCAACATCCGTTCACTTTTGCGTATCGGCGAAAACGTTCTCGCGGTGCAGGTCCACAACTATCCAGATTCAGCCTCCGCTTCGGATCTCACCGCAATTCCATTTTTGACCCTGGGGTTGAGTTCTCCGCCGGACACGCTTCGGCCTCCGCTGGCCATGCTGCCGTTCCCTACCTTTACTTTGCACACCAACTTCAGGCTGAAAGCTGGGGGCGAGTTTCTGGGCCTGGTGAGCCCTTCCGGCCAGTGGGTCGATCTTATAAACCTACCGGCTATGGATCCAGATGTGTCCTACGGGCGGCGTATTGATGGATCTGCAGAATGGACCTTCTTCGGAATTCCAACACCTGGAGAGCCCAACGATACCAGCGCCGTCCAGCCACCAATTGCACCACCGGTCTTTTCGCTGGAATCCGGATTCTACAATGAACCTCAGTTCCTCTCTCTCAGCCACGAAGATCCCGCTGCCGTCATTCGCTATACGCTCGATGGTTCCATCCCAGATGATCGTTCAGCAATCTATACATCTCCCATCCCGGTTATGAAAACCTCCGTGGTCCGTGCCCGTGCTTTCCGCCAGGGCGCCCTTCCCAGTCCGGTGGTGAATCATTCCTACTTCATCGGCGAAAACACGGCGCTGCCGGTTTTCTCCCTCATCACCGATCCTGACAATTTGTGGAATGATTCAACGGGGATCTACACAATGGGTCCCAATGCCTCACCGGATTTCCCGTACCGCGGAGCCAATTTCTGGCAGGATTGGGAACGTCCTGTTTATCTGGAATTTTTCGAAAGTGACCGGTCGCTGGCTTTTTCGCTCCATGCCGGGATGAAGATTTTTGGCGGATGGAGCCGTGCTTATCCCCAGCGTTCACTGGCTATCTACGCCCGGAAAAAATATGGCAGTGGCACCATCCGCTACCAGCTCTTTCCGGATAAACCAATCAAAGAGTTTGAATCGTTCGTTTTGCGCAATGCGGGAAATGACTGGAATTTCTCATTTATGAGAGATGCATTGACCCACGCACTGGTTAAAGGGACCCATCTGGTGCCACAAGGTTACCGGCCTGTTGTTGTGTTTATCAATGGCCAGTACTGGGGCATTTATAATCTCCGGGAAAAAATCAACGAACATTTTATTGCAGCCAATTACGGTGCGGATCCGGACAGTATCGATTTTCTGGAATATGATGACGTAGTCATCAAAGGCGACGCCAGTCATTACCACCAATTGCTCGACTTTATCCGGACGCATGATCTGACCAACCCCGACCATTATGATGTCGTGGCATCCATGATGGACATCGAAAATTTTATTGATTATCAAATCACGGAAATTTTCGTCAACAATCAGGACTGGCCTTCCTGCAACATAAAATTCTGGAGACCCAAAAAGCCGGGAGGTCGCTGGCGGTGGATTCTCTTCGATACGGACTTCTCATGGGGACTTTATTACCCTGACTCTTACTCATTCAATTCCCTCGCTTTCGCAACGGAACCAAATGGGCCCGATTATCCTAATCCGCCGTGGTCCACTTTTCTCCTGCGCAATTTGCTGGTCAACCCATATTTCAGGGTGCAGTTTATTAACCGTTTTGCCGATTTCATGAACACCATTTTCCACCCTGCCCACATTCTTCCAACCATTTCCCGCCTGAAAACCACCCTCTTGCCCGAAATGCCCCGGCACCTGAACCGGTGGAACCTGGATTATGACAACTGGCTGCGGGAAATTGAGGTCATTTCCCAATTTGCTCGGAAGCGCGCGTTTTACGTCCGCCAGCACATCCTTGAATATTTTGGGCTGACCGACACGGTGCAGATCGAGTTAAACATCTCTCCGCCCGGAACCGGACAGCTCCAGATCAACTCTGTGGTTCCGGATTCGCTTCCATGGCGCGGCGTCTATTTCGCTGATGTTCCCATCCACCTTTCCGCCAGGGCCGAAAAAGGATACCGCTTTGTCCGTTGGAGCGGCAGCATAACCGATAGCAGCGCCCATCTGCAGCTGACACCAGACAGGGAACTCACTTTAACAGCAGAATTCGAGCCTCTTCCTCATGTTCAAACGCCCATCCGAATCACCGAGCTGAACTATGCTTCCGCCGCATCCATTGATCCGGGCGACTGGCTTGAGCTTTATAATGCTGGAACTGTTCCCGTAAACCTGGGCAACTGGATCCTGATGGATAGTGATACCAGTCACCGTTTCGTCTTCCCGCCCGTTACCGTAGGGCCCAATCAGTACCTGGTCGTTTGCCGGGACACAGCAAAATTCAGAACCGTCTTTCCAGACGTACATCCGCTGGTGGGTGATCTTCCTTTTGGGTTTGACAGCAAAGGCGACGAATGCTGGCTGCTAACTACAGAAAACGAGGTAGCCTTCTTTTTTGCTTACAAAGCCGAACCGCCCTGGCCCGTTGAAGCCAGCGGCAGTGGCGCAACCCTGGCCCTGATTTCGCCGGACGCGGATCCCACCGATCCCGCAAACTGGTATGCGGCCGCGCCTCCGGGAACGCCGGGAAAAAAGAACGGCCCGATGGTGGGGGTACGCCAGGACCCCTCTTTGCTCCGCTCCTTCCAGCTTTTGCAAAACTTTCCAAATCCATTCAGAGAGGCGACTACCTTCCGTGTAGCCTTACCTTCCCCTGCCAGAATCAAAGCTATTATTTACGATGTCCGTGGAAGGCAGGTGGCCCGCCTTCTCGACAGGGAAGCCGCAGCCGGTTTATTCAGCTTTGGCTGGCACCCGGCACCAGATCTACCCTCAGGAATCTACTTTGTCCGTGTTCAGGTGGGAAAAAAGACCGTACTGAAGAAAAAACTGCTATTGCTCCATTGAGACACCATTCCGCCTGTACGGCCCCAGCGCTTTCCGATTTTGCGAACCACAAAATCTGGCAAAAAGCCCCTGCGGCCCGGACGACAGCCCGAAATGCGGCATTCTCCCGGATGTACCACAATCAATGGGCAGCTAAAAAATCTGCAGATCCTGACCGGAAACCACAGAACCGGAAAAATGCCGTTTCACTTCCCGGACCAATTCTTCGTCACTGGCTCCCCAATAAAGCTGATGATACAACACCAGCAGGCCCGGTGCGATCCTTTCCGCCAGCTTCCCCAGTTGCTCAGCCGAAGTATGATTGGCCGAATGATACCGCTGCCATTTGGCTGGCCTCTGCCTGAATTTCGCGGCGCTGTAAACCTCGTGGACGAGAATGTCGCATCCCTTTGCAAAGCGCACCAGTTTTTCGCACGGAGCCGTATCCCCGGAAATTACGATGACCCGGTCCGGTGTAATAAACTTATATCCAAACGCATAAGGCCACGAACCGTGTTGTACCTCAAAAGCCTGAACCTCCACTGCGTCATCCCGGTAAACCGTACCCTCCCGGATTTCATGAACACGGACCCGGTACCCTTCCCGGCTGATGGGCTGAAGGCCAAACAGGCGCACATAGATATCCTGCTGATAGGCCTTTAGTAGATGCTCCGTCATGTTTCGCAAGCCAGGCGGGCCGTACGCTTCCAGCGGAACACTCCGGTCCAAAACCCAGGGCGAAAGAATTAGATCCGGATAGCCCAGTGTGTGGTCGGAATGAAGGTGGGTAATGAAAACCAGCCGGAGCCTTGAAGGCTTCAGCGCTTCGATTTTCTTCTCCTGGTAAGCCTGGACAGCACGCCGGACCACGCCCGGCCCACAATCCACCAAATAGGCTACCGTGTCCACCACCACGGCCACAGCGGGACCGGATTTGTCGGGTTCGCTATTGGGTGTTCCGGTCCCCAGAAGGATCAGTTTCGTCCGGCTGCCAGCCGGCTGCTGGGCGATACCCGCAGTTAAGACGGACACCAGAAACATTACTTCGAAAATCAAAAAGATTCGCCAGCGTTTTCTCATCGGATGCCTCCGGCTTTCTGGGCCAACTGTTCAACGGCCTCACAAAAGGTCTCAATCTCTGCCTCGGTGTTGTAATAATGAAGGGAAGCCCGCACGACACTTTTTACACCCTGCCATTCCATATCCAGCCGTGAACTTTCCACATTTACCACAGAAACATTCATGTTTTTCCGATAGAGCGCGTTCCTCACATCCACCGGATTCCACCCTGCAACGGTAAACGCTACGATCCCACACCGGGTTCTTCCCAGATCTCTGACCTGCACGCCCGGGATGGCGGAGAGCTTTTGCCGAAGCAAACTGCCAAGATGCTGCACCCTCTCCCAGATGCGGCCGATCTCCCAGTCCATGGCGTATTCCATAGCCGTTTTGAATCCGATCCGTGCGGCATAGTTGGCTTCCCAGTTTTCAAAACGCCGGGCATCCGGCCGGATTTTGTAGGAATCTTTTGAAACCCAGGTGGCAGCATGCAAATCCAGAAACGGAGGTTCCAGCTGGTCCAGGATTTCCCTGGAGACGTAAAGGAAGCCAACGCCGCGCGGACCGCGGAGAAACTTTCGGCTCGTTGTGCTCAGCATGTGACAGCCAATTTCGCGCACGTCCACAGGGATCTGCCCCACCGACTGACAGGCATCCACAAGATAGAAGGCCCGGCTCTGCCGGACCACCCGGCCGATCTCTTCCACCGGATTCACCAGCCCGCAGCTGGTGGGAACATGGGTCACGCAGACCAGCCGGACGGAATTGTCCATCATATCTTCAAGTGCTTTCACAGAAGCCTGCCCGCTTTCGTCGCTGGGAATCAAATCAATGCGCAGATCGTATTTCCGCTGGAGCTGCAGCAAAGCGATAAAATTGCTGGCATATTCCGCCATGGTGGCTAACACCCGGTCTCCCCTGCGGAACGGAATGGCGTAAAAGGCCATATCCCAGGCCCGTGTGGCATTTTCCACAATGGCCACTTCATCGGGCTGGCAGTGGATGAGCCGGGCAACCGTGGCATAAATGCCCTCCAGTTCATCCGCCCGCATGCGATGGGCTTCATAACCGCCGATTTTTGTTTCGACGTCGAAATAATCCTGTACGGCGCGGGTTACCGGTTCAGGCATCAGCGCCGCTCCCGCATTATTGAAGTGAAGCACATGCTGGCAGCCGGGCGTTTCCCGCCGCGCTCGGTCTACATCAATGGTGCCAGAGGCAGAAATCTTGTTCCTTCCCAATGCTCCCTCCACTTTTTGAACCCAGCCGACTATTCACAGGAAACTCTGATGCCGTACCATGTAAAAATTTCTTTTGGTATTCAACCGCCAAATGTAGACCCGGAAGCCCTCCGCACAAACACCGGCCGGCAAAGTTGGAAAAGGTTTGTCCAGAGCTTCCGGTGCGTACTCCTAAAAGTCAGCCGCTACCTGTACCCCAAGCCACCTTTGCAATGCCCGGAAAATTTTTTCCTGATCTTCCCTGGACAGATCGCGGATGCGCACCGAATGATCGCCATCCGGCTTTATTACGACCAGAATCTCCGCCTTCCCGGAAGGAACCAGTCCTGTCGCACTCCACGGATCCAGGCCACCATATATGGCGATGATATTCCGCCCATTATGCCGCAAATCGTGAATGGCCTCCATCATCATTTGCGGGCGGAACGTCAGATCCACCCCCGGCGGCGCAAAAAACCTATTGCTGGGATCCGGTACAACTTTCAGGTGCTCAAACACCCGCCGGCTGTTGTACAGAAAGCCGTAATAGCCCAGTTCCGTACAGAACTGATAAAACGCAGGATAGAGCCGGCGGATGGCTCCGTCCGAATAAATGGTATGCAATCCGATAACGCGCTGCAGGTGCTGGGCCAGCGTGCGTGGATCAGCCGTTGAATCCGGAATATCCTTGCAAGAAACCCGGTGCCACTGCCAGAAACTGAACGGATACTCCAGAACCGCAAATTCCAGAACTTTTTCCAGTCCAATACTAAAGGAATAGTTCTTTTCCCGGGCAATGTCTTCCAGAAATTTCTTGACAGCCCCACGCTGCCGCAGCACAGCCATCTGAAAGGCTTCGATCTTCTGCGCACAGGAATCGGCAGAGAGCTTCTGAATGAACGCATCGATACGCGGGTCTTCCTGGGCCAGACCCAGTGGCGCCACGTACGCAATCACGGCATCCACATCGTCCGGATAAAAATGTTTGAACAGAAGGGCGGTAGTCCCCCCCTTGCTGCGCCCCGTACTCACCCATTTTCCTTTCAGAAATCTACGGAACGCCTGCACAATGCGGTGGTGATCGGCGGCCGCCTGCCGGGCCGTCAGATAGGCCCACTGGAGCGAATCGGGCCGGGATGTCCCGAAAAACCGGTGTTCTACCACAATCTGGTTTGCCTGGAGCATTCGGGCAGGTTCGCTGATGTACAGCCTGGAAGCCCCATACCCCGGTGTGCTGATTACCGTCACGGCAGATGAATCGCGGTAGGCAAAATAAACCCGCTGCCAGAATTTCCCCCGGGACCGGTCAAAATGATCCAGCGGTTGTGGAAACGCGATCCGGAATGCGGCTTTGTAGCCTTCCGGAACCCGGCTGGGCTCAACCCGGCTCCCCTGCGGCAGGATGGCCCGCAGCCGCTGCAGAACGATCAGTGAATCCCGTGACGTGCCCTGCGCCAGGGCGGCCGATCCCCCGCTTGCCATCAGCTGAAGGAACAGAAGGGCAATAATCCCTGCCTTGATGCCGTCGCGTCTCGTCAGACGAATCATTTTCGCCTCTTTCTCTTTTCCTGACCTCTCATCCGTTTTGCCAGTCGCTTATCCCTGATCTCTGTTCCAAATGCTTTCCGCTGCTTTTCGCGCCTCCCCTTTCCGCACAGGCGCTCCTTCTGCCGCCAGCACCGTTTCCAGCGCCTCCAGGCAGTACAGCACATTCTCCCGTGAAGATGAATACCCCATGAGCCCGATGCGCCAGATCTTTCCAGCCATGGCGCCCAGACCCGCCCCGATTTCCAGATTAAACTCCTCCAGCAGTCGCGAACGGACCCTGCTGTCATCCACACCCTCGGGAATCCGCACGGGGTTCAGTGAGGGAATCCGGTGTTCCGGCGCAACGGCAAGCTGCAGCCCCATCGCCTCCAGCCCGGCGCATAGGGCCAGGTGATTTACCCGGTGGCGCCGCCAGGCATTCTCCAGCCCTTCCTCCTTGATGAGAAGCAGCGCCTCCCGCAACCCGAACATGGCATTTACCGGCGCTGTGTGATGGTACGTCCTCCGTGCCGCTTTGCCCCAGTAGCTGATCACCAGGTTCAGGTCCAGAAACCAGCTCTGAACCCGGGTCTTACGGTGCCTGATCTTCTCGACCGCCCGCTCATTGAACGTGATAGGCGACAGCCCTGGCGGACAGGACAAACACTTTTGCGATCCCGAATAGCTTACGTCGATTCCCCAATCATCGATGTGAACCGGAACCCCTCCCAGCGAGGTGACCGTATCAGCCACCACCAGGCAGCCGTAGCGGTGGGCGATCCCGGCCAGGGTCTGCGCATCGGAAAGCGCTCCCGTGGAGGTTTCCGCATGGACAAAAGCCACAACCGCAGCATCGGAATGGGCCTTCAGTGTGTCTTCCAGTTTGCCGGGATCCACCGGACGGCCCCATTCCTCGTCCACCAGCACGGGTTTGCCGCCACACCGTTCCACAATGTCCAGCATCCGTCCGCCGAAGACACCGTTGCGGCAAACAATCACTTTGTCTCCCGGTTCCACCACATTCACCAGGGCCATCTCCATCCCGGCAGAGCCCGGTCCCGACACCGGAAAGGTTACTTCATTTTCCGTCCGGAACACATAGCGGAGCAGCGATTTGATCTCTTCCATTACGTCGATAAAAGCCGGATCCAGATGACCGATGGTCGGCCTGGCCATGGCTTCCAGTACCCTGGGATGCACATTGCTGGGCCCCGGCCCCATGAGAATGCGTTTGGGAATTCCAGAAGTTGGCTGTTGCATCAGTTTTCCTCCCTCATTTTATCAGCACACCGCTTTTATCATACCCCCATCCCGATGGCGAGAAAAAAATGCAATAAAAAATGAAATATCACAAGTGGAATTTTATCAACGGCAATGCCCCCCGTGTCGCAAACATTTTCGGTGCAGAAGAGTGGCATTGCCTGAAAGTTCTGATCGCAGAAATAACGAGCTGTCAGAAATTCATATAGATAAACCCAACTTCGGTCTTCAAAGTGACAGCCCTTGGATTGGGGACTTAATCTATTGAAAACCAGTGTAATTATAAAAAGATTGCTTTTCTCTTCTTTCGAAATTAATTTCTATGTGCCCGTTTGTTTAGGAGATCCTTTATTCCGTTTTTTGATGAACTCCGAAAGTCCCCATTATGGAAAACATTAAGAAAACGCTGGCGGAAATCTTGCAAAAACACGGCGCAAGATCGGTCAAGATATTCGGATCGTACGTTAGAGGAGATGCCGGCCAAGACAGTGACCTGGATGTGCTGGTAGAGTTTCACACCACCAAAAGCCTGCTCGAACTTATAAGCATCGAACAGGAACTTGAGGAAATCTTGGGATTAAAAGTGGACCTGCTGACAAGAGAATCCATCAGCCCATATCTTATCGGAAAAATCGAAGAGGCATGTGAGGTCCTTCTGGATGAAAAAGGACGATAACATCTACCTGCAACACATCCTCGATGCAATCGACCTGATCCTGCAGTATATAAAAGGTGAAAATTTTGAATCTTTTGAGAGAAACCGGATGCTGCAGGATGCTGTCATCCGGGAGCTCGAAATTATTGGAGAAGCAAGCAAGAACCTCTCCGAAAATATCCGGGGAAGATACAGCGATGTGCCCTGGAAAGAAATGGCAGGAATGAGGGATAAACTGATTCACGCTTATTTTGGCGTTAATCTTGCCGCAGTCTGGAAAACGGCGGCCTAGGAAATTCCGCTGCTAAAAGAAAAAGTCGGCAAAATACTAAAACACAGAATGAAATAAAGATTTTCGAATCCCAGATCTCTTAATCCACCTGGAAAATTTTGACCATTCCAGATACCAGCCGCATGCCTTATTTTGCGGAGACCGCCCATTCGTCCTGAAAAAAATGTGCGATTCCTTACTACCGAAAGAGGAATCTTGCTGCCTCCTCCTTTTGCTCAGCGCACAAACAAATTCTTCACCACAAACCAGACGTTGGCGGGCCGTTCGGCCAGGCGGCGCATGTACCACGGGTACCAGCTTTCACCATAGCTGATCAGTACCCCCACATGCAGTCCCGCTTCCGCCAGCCGCAGCTGGTCCGCCGACCGGATGCCGTAAAGCATCTGAACTTCCAGATCACCATCCTTCATCCCGCGATGCCCGGCCTCCTGGCGGATCGCCTCGATTAACCCCACATCATGTGTCGCAAAAACGGACCGGATAACATTGCCATCCACCTCCTCCAATAGCAGGCGTGACAGCTTCAAAAAATTCCGGTCCACATCTTTCTTCCGCGGAAACGCCACCGATTTCGGTTCCTTATAGGCCCCCTTCACCAGCCGTATCGCCGCAGGCCGTTGCAGCAAACGGCGCAGATCTTCTTCCGTACGGTACAGATAGGCCTGCAAACAGATCCCCACATTTTCATGCTCCTCCCTTACCGCTTCATAAAATTTCAGGGTTTTTTCCACATAGGGACTGGCTTCCATGTCTATCCATACGAACAGGCCAGCCTTTCCGGCCCGCTGAAGCAGCCGGAGGAAATTGGCCAGGGTCTGCTCCTCCGAGATATCAAATCCAAGTTGCGTAAGTTTCACGGAAATTTCGGCAGGAAGCTGTTCTGCAGCGATCCGGTCCAGCACGTGGAGATAGTGGTCCGTAACCTCCTTCGCTTCGGAGAGATCCCGAATGTTTTCCCCAAGACGGGTAAATACCGTATGGATCCCTTTTTCCGTGAACTGATGGGCAGCTGCCAGAGCTTCTTCGAAAGACTCACCGGGCATGAACCGGCGGACCGAATAGCGAACAAACCGCCACCGCGGAACATGTTCTTTGAGCCAGCGATTTTGCGATGCCCAGAGCAGAATTTCCCGCGACAGTCCCATCCGGCTCCCTCCTCTTCTTGGTCAGCGGATTAAGATCAATTCCTCCTGCGGTGTGGAAAGCCACTCGGCACCCTGTTCTGTTACCACCACCATTTCCTCAATGGTAACCACGCCGCGGCCCTCTACCGGCAGCCTCGGCTCAATGGTGAAGACCATCCCCGCTTCCAGCGGCTGAAACGGCTTTGAGGCATACTTCTCCCAGGCCGGACCCAGCAGGGCCGTACCGTCGTGGGAAAAGCGGCCCACCTGATGACCCAGGGCATGAGGGTATTCCGGATACCCTGCTGTGACAACGTGCTCCCGCGCAATCCGGTCGATGTCCACTCCTTTGGCCCCGGGACGTATTGCGTCTTTCGCTTTCCGGATGGCTGCCACAATGGTCTCAAATCCCCTGCGCACTTCTGGCGGCGGACCGTCCTCACCGGGTTCCAGCACATAAAACGTCCGCTGCAGATCCGAACAATATCCGTCCACCTTCACCCCGAAATCCATATTCAGCACGTGGCCCGGCTGTACCTGCCTATCAGTGGGATGATAATGGGCTTCCGCCTCAGCGGGACCGGTGAACACGCCAGGGCAGTAAGCCGGGTCCCACGCCAGCTCCAGTCCCCGCTCCTTTACCCGCTGTTTCATGAATTCCGCAATCTCCTTTTCCGTTCGTCCAGGTCGGATAAACTGCCGCACCTCGTCGAAAATCTCCTCCGTTGCCCGGATGGCGCGGCGGATGGCGTCCAGTTCCGCTTCCGTTTTCCGCTGCCGAAGGGCCGAAACAACCGCCTCTGCCGAGATGATCCGGTCACCGTAGCCGATCTCTTCAAGCATTTCCTGCAGCGTGAGGAACATCCCGTGCGTAATACCGTCGCAGATCTCGCTGTCCTTCGAATAATTCACCGCAATTTGCCGCGGCTGCAGCCGCCGGATCACCTCCTGGAGGTGTGGGCGAATGCTTTCCACGTAGCCAATCACCTCACCGTAAGCGCCCAGGTCTTCTACCGAGGCCTGATCGTATTTTCCAACTATGGCCCACGTCTTCCCTTCCCGGCTTACTATCAGGGCCGTGTGCCAGGTTACATCCGATGCCAGCAGAAAATCCAGCACCGGATCGCCGTTCAGCTGGCTTTCGCGCACGAACGTGATCCAGCAGTCGACGTCAAACTCCCGCAGAATATCAGCTGCCTGATGCAGCTTTTCCTGGACAAGGTTCATGGTTTCGCTCCCTTCGCATGTTCCCGTTCCGGTTGATGATCCATTTTGCCCGGAAGAAGAGGCGGCAGCGGGCTCCGGTTGCCCTATCCGCTGCCGCTGGCTGCCGCTTCTTTTTTGCGCAGTCTTTCCTGCACCGCGGCACTGGTCAGTTCACGCAGGGCATCCCGGGCAATCCACCGGGCGCTTTTTGCATCCAGTTTCAGAATATGCCCGGCCACATCGATGGCTCTCCGGTTCAGCCAGGAATTCCGCTTCCCAATCTGCCGCAGCGCCCAGTTCACCGCCTTTTTAACCATGGGACGCTCGTCGGTAGCTCCCCGCACAATGGCAGCAAAATATTCCTCAAACACCTCGTCCGGCGCCTTCCTGTCCTGAAACGCCCGCCAGGCCATTATGGCAAATCCGGCCCGCCTGACAAATTCCTCCGGACGCTCGGCCCATTCCAGTGCCTTTCGATGGGCAAAGGGTGTCCGCGCAAAAAGATTCTGGCACACCTGGTCACAGATTTCCCAGTAGCTAAATTCCCGAACCCAGGCCTCCATCTGCTCCTCTTCAACCTGGGCTGGATCATCGATCATGCTGGCCAGAATGCGGGTTTCCCGCGTGTCGATGGCCCAGAGCTGCTGAGCCAGCAGGTGGTCTTTCCCGATGCGTTTGGCCAGCTTCCGCAGCTCCGGAATGGAAACACCGTAAGCCTTTTCCGGCGTAATCCCGAACCGGGCCATCCCTGCCACTGCTTCGGAGCGCCCAAGCATACGCAGGGATCTCAGAATAGTTTCCAGCTTATCCAGATGGTCTTTCATTGAATTCAGACGTTTGAACTCTCTTTAAAGCCGACAACCAGCAGCCGGATTCTGTGGGTCAACCACCATCCCATTTTATACCCGAATCTATGAACCGGCAAATGTTCTGCGCAATAAAAGAACCAACCTATTGTACAATCTTCTTGCCAACGGATCAAGTGCTAAATCGGTCCCACAAGCAATACACTGAGGATCTGCAGCAACGTAATCTTACTGGCACGGACTTGAATGGAACCTATCCCAAAAGGATGGATCGGCGGTGTAGAGAATTGAAGATAGATTTTTAGGTGAAGCAGCGGACCTCGATAGGAAAAAAACAAAAGGGCGGCTTTTGAACCGCCCTTTTTGTGAGCCTGGGAGGAATCGAACCTCCGACCCACGGCTTAAAAGGCCGCTGCTCTACCGACTGAGCTACAGGCCCGATAGACAGCCTTAAATATAAAAAAAGCTTGTAGATTTGTCAACATTTTCTAGTTCTTTTTACATTGCAAAAAGATTGTTTTGAAATTTCAGTAGACATAAACGAAGATACCCTCAGTTAGGTTATATTTGGTTTTGTGGCACACAATTCCATCATGTTTCATACCTTTCAAAAATATCACCATAATTATTTGAGTTGGTTCAGCGCCTGCCCAACCACGAAACTCTCTTAACCGTTCTCTTAGATGACCAAAGAAGCCTTCCGATTCACTCTTTCATCATATCACGATAGAAATGCCATAAGCAGATTTGAAATTTGGCCCTGTTATAAACTTCATCGGTAGCGGGAGGCAGACCCAAAGAGACATCACCCCCAACAAGTTGAACATCGTTAAGCCCACCCTTTTTCAAACGTCTAAGAAGTTTTATCCAAAACTGATGGCTCTCACTTCTGGCTAATCCCCAATCAAGAATATGGACTTGTCCTTTACTGTCGACTCCAAAGGCTGCTAATATCACTTCCTTGCCTTCACCACCTATCTTCCCGTAAATACCGTCCACAATTAATGCATCCATTTCCCAACTTATCAGTAAACATGCAAATTTCTTTCTCAGCATCCCTTATTCTTGGTATTCTCACATCTTCAAGTCTCCCTAAGATACAGGTGATGTTTTTGCCTACTCTAAAGCCATATCCTTTCAGCGGACTATTTCTTTCATAGGACGATTCCCTATGAAATTATCTCTCAGCGTTAATAAACTTCTCTACCGCTCCTCTTTTACAATCTTCAATAAATTTTGTCTTAATGAATTGATCACTTGCCCCATCCATCTTGAGAAACTTAGACTTCCCTCTGCGGAACTTATAATGCACCGTTTCTCCATTTTGTTATATGTTAAACATGGAGGTACTCTTATCCTTTTATAAAAAAATTTTTTTTGATATAAAATTTAACAGATCCGGGAATCTTGAAATAATTTTAAAAAAAATATGCTTACAAATGGCTGAAAGGAGAATTACTCCCAAGAGGGTCATTCAATACGAAAAGCAACAGGCAATAACTACAAAAAAGGTGGAAGCTCTAAAAAAGAAAACTTTAAAACCATAAACTTTGACGAATCGATAAAAAGCTATGACGTATTTTTAACCTGCAAAGTGAACGAATCAAGCCATTGCGATAAATTGGGAACTTTTTTAATATTGTTGTAAATTTTTCCATCTATTGAATAGACGAATCCATATTTATCCTTACCCAAATTAAACCTTTTGTTAGAAAAACAGTTTTCTGAGTGAAAGAGCAAAACGAAATGAATGACGGAGAAATTGAGCTAAAAAACCAGGACATAATCAGAAGCCTATACCAAGAAAGATATCTTAAGGAAAAGCTCAGTTGTCCATCCTATGAAAATAATGCTTTTCATATATTGAAATCGTTTGATGAAGAGCCGGAAGAACCCGAGTTCTTTTATAAGGAAATCTGTCCCGTTTACGATTCTTAACTAAATAAGAATGAATCGAAGGATATAAATTTATTTGAAAATACACAATAAAAGTTCCACCTGTGGCCAACAAGTATTCCGCTGCTTGGCCGGCTAATGTCATCCAGATTACCATGAAGATACCTTTATTTGCATTTTTCTGCAAAGATCCAAGATATCAATACAAAATTTCAAAGGCTCTGAAAAGAAAAATTCTTGGGCAAAAAAGATAGGGTCATAATTTTTAAAATGAGTTTTTTAAATAAAGGGGAGAAATTGAAATGGGATATTAAATAGTTTGAATACATTTTTTCCTTTCAAATCATTTGTGTAAGTGGGATTGAGGTTGAGGAGCCATGCGGGGAAGAGGTGAACGGTGGCATCCTCAGACAGAAGCAAGTGGAAGAAATATAATTAAGGAATATCGGTTGTTAATCCTGGGGACTTTTCGCGTTGAAGATATTTTTTCCGGCCACGTGGGTATAGATCATGGGGGTCTGGACGCTTTTGCGACCCAATAGCTCATGAACGACGCGCAGGTCGTAGCCTCTTTCGATGAGATGCGTGGCGAAACTATGACGGAGGGTGTGTATGGTAACGAGTTTAGGTATCTCTGCTTTGAAAGCGCCTTTTTTAAAGGCTTTTTGAAGTGAGGCTGGATAGATATGATGACGCCTTACTTTGGGGGTTCGAGGGTCTATAGATAAAGATTTAGATGGAAACAACCGGAACCAGGACCATTCTTTACCAGCATTGGGATATTTTCTCTCCAGAGCATCGGAAAGATAAACGCCGCCGATATCATCTTTTCTGTCTTTTTCGTAAATTTTTCTTACGTATTGTAAATGCTCCCTGAGTTCAGGTTTCAAACGTTCCGGTAAAATTGTGATGCGATCCTTGTTACCTTTCCCTTCTCTGACGATTAATGTATTTTGAAAAAGATCAATATCCTTGATTCGCAGTCTGAGACATTCCTGAAGTCTTAAACCGCATCCGTAAATTAGTGATGCCATTAACCTTATTGTGCCGGACATTTGAGATAATATGCTCTTTACCTCCTGCGGAGTTAACACAAGGAGGAGTCTCCTGATTATCTTGGTCTTCACGGCGTAGATTTCATTATCGATGTCTTTTTCCAGTACATTTCTGTAAAAGAAGACAAGGGCATCAGAGCCGGCCTTTGTTTCGCCGCGGCGAACTTTCTTTCCACAGCCAGATGACTTAAGAAATCCTGTTTATCGGTAGCATTTAGCAGATAAGGGAAAACATCACCCATAAAGCGTTGAAAGTCCCGCAGCCAGTGCAGATAGGATTTTTCAGTGCTATAGGAATGATGTTTGAGCCTGAGAGAATTAATCATTTTCTTGAAAAGTTCTTCCCATTGATGTTGATATAGTTTTGTTTCGTTCGGGGATTTTTTATTACCAGTTAGGTAATAGTTGTAGAGCCAGATGGCATCGTCAGCCTGTTTTACCTGCCAGTCTTCATATTTTTTTGAGAGTGAAGTCAAAAAGGATTTAAGCTCCTTGCCAGTAACAGGTAGATAGTCATGTTTATTGAGGAAGTAGGAACGTTTTTTATCCATTCGATGCAATATGGGATATATCGGTTTTTGATATTTGCTTTTATTTTCGGGAAGAGTTTGAAATCACGAGTGGTAATTTATTGAATTTTATATAATCTCTATATAATTCTTAATGAACTTATACGTACAAAATACGGGTTGACAATTAATTGAGTGTAAAATATATTGGCTTCATATGTTGTATAAATATAAAAAAGGGATGTTATAAGACAAAAAATATGGAGACTACAAATGGAGTATTTACCAAAAAAAGATAAGTTTTATACTTTTGTAATTTGGAGTGCTCCAATAATAATAATCCCATTTTTAATCTTTTCTTTCTCTGTAACAATTTTAATTATTTTTGTCTTGAGTTTTTTGCTCTCTTTTTGGCTGTGGAATAGTACAAGTTATAAAATCGAAAAAGGTGAGCTTTTTATTAAATGCTGGGTTTTTAGAAGAAAGGTAAATATTAAAGATATTGTAAAGGTGAAAAAAACAAAAAATTTCATGGCGTCATATGCTATGGCATTAGACAGATTAGAGATTACTGAAAAAAATAAAAGCAAATATTACATATCTCCGAATAATTTTGAAATGTTTATTGCAGAATTGAAAAAATATAATTCAGATATCATCATTAATTGATGCTTTATAACAATCGGTTCAACACGGACGCGAGCACGCGGGGCATGAATGGGTAATTGTAAGTTTTTTTCATGCGTGTTCGCGCCGGTTAACCGCAGGTCGTTAGCAGCTAGAGGAAAGTATTAAAATAAAAATAAATATGGATGATTTAATTATCATTAGCGAAGAATGAAAAATGTCAACCCATATTCATCAACAGCGGATAATTTATCATATATAAGTGAATTATAGACATTCACCCATCACCGATTTATACCCTTTTTTGTCCCCTCCCATAAACAAGATAATACATCGCCGGCTCAACAATCAATGTCAAGAATGTGGCAAATGCTAATCCGGAAATAATCGTGATTGCCAACGGATTCCAGAAATCCGCATTAGGTCCTCCGAAATAAATGTTAGGCTCAAGCCGTGAAAACAATCCGAGAAAATCGATGTTGATTCCAATAGCAAGCGGTAGTAGTCCGAAAATCGTTGAAAGAGTAGTAAGCAATACCGGTGTTAAACGGATAGAAGCTGCGCTGATAACCGCTTCTTTTTTGTCTTCTATTTCATCCATCTTGCGATTCATAAAGTCAATCAGTATAATACCGTTGGTAGCCACTACACCGCCTACAGCCACAATTCCCAATCCTGATAGCAGGATGGAAAAATCAAGCCCGAACAGAACCAGCACGAATAATATGCCCACAAAACTGAAAAATATCTGGATCATGATAATTGCTGGTTTCATTATGGAATTAAACTGAGCCACCATTATAACGAAAATTAAAAGAAGGGCGCCAATTAAAGCCACTCGAATAAATGCGATATTTTCTTTCTGCTGTTCCTGTTCTCCGGTAAATGCTATGTTATATCCATCGCTCATTTCGAAATACTTTAGCGCTCTTTTTAAACTGGCTATAATTTCATTGGCATTATATCCTTCCAGCACATTGGAAGAGAGAGTGACTGTCGGGTTGTTGTTTTTATGGATGATAGAACCATAAGTGTCTATTTCTTCAACGGACACAAGAGCTGAAATAGGCACGCTTTTGGGTGGATTTCCATTTCTCCCCGGAACTTCTATTTTTTGATTGAGCAGATGATCGATATCATTACGATATTTTTTACTTAACCGGACGCGAATTGGAAAATCCTGATCCCCTTCACGGAAACGGGATACTTCATTGCCATATAATGCTCCTCGCAACGCCGCGCCTATCATTGATACATTAATTCCTAATCCGTGAGCCTTATCCCGGTCAATGTTAATGATCACTTCCGGTTTGCCGAGTTCAATATCCGTTTCAAGCCGTTCAATCCCCGCTATATTGAGCCCGTTGATATAGGCTTCTAATTCTTCTGATATTTCGATAAGCCTGGCAATATTCGGGCCGCTGATTTCAATATTAATCGGTTTTTCCACGGGCGGACCGGCAACTACTTTTTCTACGACAATCTCTGCGCCGGGTATATCAGCCAATTCCGTGCGTAGCTCTTGCAGATAATCAAGAGTGGATTTTTCACCTACACGCTGTTCGTATCCATGGAAAATGATCGATATTTTAGCTAACTTATCCTGGGTTGTGCGGTCAAAAATGTCCATGCCAGCATTCGCCCCCACATTAACAATAATCGATTCAACATCCGGGTTGTTTTCACCCAGAACTTTGCGCACTTTTTGTTCAACCAGCTTGCTTACCTGATTGGTGACATCAAGATGGGTGCCAGCGGGCATGGAGATATAAACGTCCAACTGATCAGGTTCGCCAAAATTTACTAGAACTACTTTAGGCGGATTCACACGAAACATTACAATGGTAACCACAAATAAAAGCAAACCCGCCCCCATGAGCCAGTAAGATCGTTTGCCTTTTAAAACAAATTCTAAAATACGGCGATAGTTGACGATCATTCGGGGAATCACATTATTCTGAAATTTTTTAATCGCCGGCTCCAGGATATAGAGTTTTAACAGATATATGAGAAGAAGAAACAATATGATGTTGGCAACCAACATAGGTCCTGTTATATAAAAAACAGCAGAAACAAGAATTGCTCCGGCCGAAATAAAGATAAGCCTTCTCCTGTTCACATACCTTTCTTCTCTGAAACTGTATTTCATAAACGAAACGGCAAAAACCGGATTTATTGTATAAGCCACCAATAGCGAAGCGGTTAAAGTCATAAGCACTACAACCGGGATGAAGATAAAAAATTGTCCCATCTTTCCGGGCCATAACATTAAGGGAATAAAAGGAGCCATGGTAGTTAAACAGCCGCCCAATACCGGCATGGCTACTTCGGCAACAGCCCGGTTGGTTACCTTAAATATGGAATTCTTTTTCTCTTTAAAATGCCTGTAAATATTCTCTACAATAACAACGGAATTATCAACCAAAATGCCCAGAACCAGAATGAAAGCAATCAGCACCACATTATTTAAGGTAAAACCGATAATCGGAATAAATATAATGGCAATTAAAATGGATAGGGGGATAACCGAGCCGGCAAACAGTGCATTGTCTATACCCACAAAAAACATCATTACCAGGACCACTACAAAGAAGCCAAGAATCATCGTGTTCTGCATATTATTAAGCATTGTTTTAGTGCGGTCGCTTTGATCTCCTGTGGTTGTAATTATTAAACTTTCCGATGCCTCCTTTTTAAATTCATCCAGGATTTTATAGATTTCTTCAATGGTTCGAATCATATTCTCGCCGCCGACTTTGATTACATTCAAGGTAACCATATCCTGTCCATCCAGCCGGGCATAACTCTTTCTGTCGGCAAAGCCATCCACCACCTCAGCAATATCTTTCAGGTAAACGCCTTCTTTTAACAAAATATTGCCTATTTGTTCGGGTTTTTCAAATTTACCCATCACACGCAGGTTTTTTTTCAGTTCGTTGGTTTCAAGCTGTCCGCCGGAAATAATCAGATTCTCACTGCGTATGGCTTCATTTATCTTATTTAAAGTGATTCCGGCAGCCTGCATTTTATACAAATCGACATTGACCTGAATTTCGCGGTCCAGTGCCCCGACAATATCAACGCGGTTAACGCCTTTCAAAACCTCGATACGGTCCTGCAATTCTTCGGCGTATTCTTTTAACCGGGACAGGTCCAGGTCACCGGACAGGTGGATATTCAGAATAGGGCGTTCGCTGATTTCGATATCTAAAACATCGGGGTCTTTTGGTAAATCATTTGGCAAGTCGGCTTTTGCGTTTTCTACAGCTTCCCGCACATCCAGATAAGCTTTCATCTCATCCACATCCGTATCAAACTCTACAAAGATAGATGAAATATTTTGCAAAGACTGGCTTTTTATTTCTTTAACTCCGTCTATGCCTTTTAATTCATTTTCCAGCGGAATGGTGATTAAATTTTCCACATCCTCCGGTGATGCTCCCGGGTAGGTTGTGGTAATGTTGAAAAATGGGTAAAAAATCTCCGGCATATTTTCCTTTGGAGTATTGAAATATTGATAAAGCCCAAATATGACCAGAGATGCAACTATAAAGTATATGGTAATTCTATTGGTAATCGCCAAATTGGTTAAGCCGAATTTGTCCTTCTTCATTTCGCCGTCTCGCTCGTTTTTTATAGCCCTTCAAAAGTGTCTATTGACACGTGCACTCTTCAGAACTTTTCCGGATATTATAAATCAATTTATTTCTCTTCGGTTTTATAGATTTTCTCACCGATCGCAATCCTTTGACCATCCGCTAAATCCTGATAACCAAAGGTTATAACCGATTCTCCTGGTTCAAGTCCGGACAAAATTTCTACCTGCCCTCCATATGCTTTTCCAGTCTTTACCATTCGTTTTCTCGCCACCATTGTGCCATCCTCGTTTTCTACAACAAATAGAAATTCTTTGCCGCTGATCCTCCTGATAACCTTCTGCGGTACTGTTAATGCTTGTTTATTGGTATAATCATTAATTGTTATTTCTGCCATCATATTAGGTTTGACTCCTTTTATGCTCTCAGGAATATCGATTTCAATATTGAAGGTTCGATTTTTGGCATCTATGACCTGTGAAACGGCATTAATGGTCAAATTCAATTCCTTATCAATAGTGGGAATAAATACTTTGACACTATCGTTCTTCTTGACATTCGAAATATATTTTTCAGAAAGGGATGCTTTGACTTTTAAAGCAGAAAGTTGAACAATGCGAATCGCTCCAAATCCTGCGGATGCCGATTCACCTTCCTTTATGAGTATTTCATCTACTGTGCCGTTTATCGGTGAATATAGTTTTGTCTGCCGGTATTGCTCTTCTAATGTTGCTAACCTTTTCTCTAAACTTTCCTTATTGTTTTTAGCTTGCAAATACTCTATTTCGCTGCCAATATTTTTTTCCCATAGCCGGGCACGTCGTTCGTAAATGGTTTTAGCTAATTCCAGATTTGTCTTTAATTCATCAATGCTTCGCTCCAGAATCGAGCCATCCAGTTCGACCAGCAGTTGTCCTTTTTTCACCCTGTCACCTTTTTTTACGTGGATTTTCTTTACGATCCCGGATATTTTGGGTGGAATGAGAATATTTCTATCCGATTCTATACTACCCTGGATTTTAATAAAATGCTTAAATTCTCTAGGATTCACTTGTTGGATATTCACATAAGCTATTCTTCCATCTTGCAGTTTTTCATCTTCCTTTGCGATTTCGTCTTTTAATCTTTCAATCTTTTCGTTGAGTTGATTACGCTGTTCTATCAGCTTTTCTAATTGTTCCTGCTTATTGTGCGTTCCGCACGAAACAATAATAAATATTAGAAACCAAACAAATATTTTCATTTTTTTCATGATTAACGTTCTCCTTCAACTTTATACAATTAAGTTAGAAATGTGTACTAATATTTATTCAATAATTTATCCAGAGCATTTTTGGCATTTAATAGTTCCATTAAAGCCCTTATGTAATCCCCCTGTGCAGTTAAATACTGATTGTGAGCTTGAATGACATCCATACTGGAAGATATACCTTCTTTATATTTCACCATTGTTTTGTCATAAACTTTTTTTGCCAAAATCATATTTTCTTTCGTTGTCTGATAACTTTCGTATGCCGACTCTAAATTTGTTTTCGCTTTGGTTGCTTCTAATAAAAGTGCCTGTCTTACCTGCATTTCAGCATTTTGCGCCTGTTTTACTGCCACTTTTGCTCGTTGAATCTTAAATAGCTTACTACCGCCGTTAAATATCGGTATTTGCAAATCTACACCAACCATCGCAGTTGAATACCATTTTTTATTGAAGTCAAAAAAATTAAATTCGTCGCGCATGGCGAACCATTGATAGCTAGCAAAAGCTGAAATGTTCGGTAAAAACTTGGCCCTTTCGTTTTTCAACGAAAGTTCAGCCAGCTTTTTCTGTGTTGATATTATTTGAAAATCAATATTGTCTTTAAGGTTGAATTCCTGAATTAACAACCCGGAAATATCGGCGCTCTTTATGATACTTTCCAGATCTTCGGTCAGGGTAATTGGTTGTTCCAAATCGATTCCCATCTGAAATTTTAAAAGCTTGTAATTTATTTCGATTTGCCTCTCAAGTTTGGTAAGCTCATTGCTCATTTTGGTGATTGAAATCTGAAGCTGATCCACATCGGTTTCTTCAACAAATCCCTCTTTATAAAGTTCTTTAATCTGAATATAGTTTTGTCGCATGTTGTCCAAACTGGATTGCAAAAGGCGCTTGTTCTCTTCCGCCGCGAGTATCAGATAATAGGTAGCGGTAACAGTTTCTTTAATGTCAAGTTCAGTTTTACGTTTATTTAGTTTACTTAATTCAAGATAAATTTTGGATGTTTTTAGCCCTACCAGATAGCTGGCACTGAAAATAAGCTGCGATACGTTAATCCCATAGGAGGCGGTGTGCTGCAGGCCGAATTGTATTTCTCTTGTTGATCCAGGCGGCCCCCCAAATGCTTCCCCTGGAATAAGTTGTGTTCTTAACTTCAGGTTATCGGTATAGTTAACCATGCCATTGATCTGTGGCAATCCGGTAGCTTTGATTTCGTTTAACTGTTTTTTCGCTGCTTCAATATCTAGCCTTGAATTGAGTGCATTATAATTGTGCCGGACGGCATATTCCTGCGCCTCCTTCAGGTTGAACGTCACCTTTTGTTCATTTTGAGCAAATGTAACTTCTGAAAAAACAGTCAGAACAAAAGATATCGCTATAGTCAAATTGATAATTTTTTGCATTTATCCTCCAGTATCTATTATCCCCATTAAAATTGATATTTTCATATTTTCAACCTTCTGTTTTGGTTGACGGGGCAAGAAATCCGGCCTCAAGAAAATTTATGATGTAATTTAAAATGATATTCATATCTTCCGTCTCATTCTCCATGGATGAACCAGGGGTAGGTGGATTCATCATGATAGCATGCATGGCGCCGAGCATAAATTTAAAGCGCCAACTTAGCTCTGCCAGTGAAAGATGCGGTAGCGCATTCTTGAAAGCCATTAGATATTTATTGAAGACATCTGAAAAAAAAGTATGTTGTGGCAAATCTAAATAATCCTTATCAAGTTCCGCCTCGAGTTGGGCTATTAATTTTAACATCGATTTGAATTTTTTGCGTTCTTCCTCGTTAAGCTGAAAGTGTGGTTCAACAAATGCCCGTATCAGGTCACGTATATTTAGGGATGAATCGGTAGCTGAAGTTTTAATAATTTCGAGCCGATTTAATTTTTCTTGATTAATGGGCAATAGCCGGCGGACTATAATCTCCTTCAATAATACTTTTTTGGATCCAAAATGATAATGCACGGAAGCAACATTCACCCCAGCTTCATTGATGATTTTCCGGATTGATGTACCCTGTATGCCATTTTCAGCAAAAAGCTTTTCAGCAACATCCAATATTCTGGATTTTGTGTCAGATACCGATGTCATCTTTACCTCCAAATTGTTTCTATTGATAGAATCATATGATTAAATCATATGCTTCAAACTAATGATTTAATATAATAATGTCAAGTAAAAATACTTGATATGACATTGCAACAAAATTGTGTTGAAATCTTAGTAGACATAAACGAAGATACCCTCAGTTAGGTTATATTTGGTTTTGTGGCACACAATTCCATCATGTTTCATACCTTTCAAAAATATCACCATAATTATTTGAGTTGGTTCAGCGC
>Ga0209426_1000773_pt1 | contig 26762 bp, 20 predicted proteins | sample Deesub1362B_J571_FD_187697 | JGI IMG/M metagenome (GOLD analysis project Ga0209426, IMG submission 187697) | Deep oceanic, basalt-hosted subsurface ecosystem from Juan de Fuca Ridge flank, Pacific Ocean, CORK Borehole 1362B_J2.571 (SPAdes)... ...
GAACGGTAGTATTAGTCTGGCTGACCATTTCTACCAGCCGGAAGACATCCTGCATTTTGCCCGATAAGCCAATAATATTGTCAAAACGGTACCGGGTTTTGAGCTGCTGACGAAGATCCAGGTTTTCCCGTTCAAGCCGTTTTTTCTCCAGCAGCCGCTGGACCTTTAGGCGCAGTTCATCCATGTCGAATGGCTTGATAAGGTAGTCGTAGGCACCTTTTTTCATTGCCTCTACCGCCGTCTGGGCAGTCGCATAGGCGGTCATCAGGATAACATCGGTGCCGGGCGCTTCCTGTTTGATCTTCTCCAACAGTTCCAGCCCGGAAAGTTTGGGCATTTTCAAGTCTGTGATCACCACGGCGTAGTTTTCACTGCGGAATTTTTTCAGCCCTTCTTCTCCGTCGTAAGCCGTATCTACAGACACGTCAGACGATTCCAGCGCCGCTCTTAGCAGTTCGCACATGCGTGCTTCATTGTCGATAACCAGAATCCGTTCCATTGTACCCACCTTCGTCTATTCTTCCTGTACCGGCAAACGGAATACAACGGCTGTCCCTTTTCCCGGCGAACTCTCGATTTTGATTGTTCCACCGTGCTGTTCCACAATTTTTTTGGAAATGGCCATGCCCAGTCCACTTCCTGTACTCTTGGTGGTGTAGAATGGCGCAAAAACCTGTTCCGGATCCCCTTCAATTCCTTTGCCGTAATCCCGGACGGTTACTTCGGCCCATAGACCTTTGCGGGTGTTTTTGAGGGAAGTGCGGATATCCAGTCGGCCTTCGCCATCCATTGCCTGACAGCCATTTTTGATCAGGTTCATGAGCACCTGTTCAATGCCTGAAGGGTCGAAATCGAAATCCGGAAGTTCACCGGCAAGCTCCAGATGGAAATCAATTTCGTGAAATGACGGGTCTGTTTTAAGGCGGGAAATCACCGTTTCGATGAGCTGGTTCAGATTGCCGCGGGTTTTCTGTAGCGGATGTTCCCGGCTGAGGAACAGAAAATCACTTACCAGTTTATTGAGACGGTTAATTTCGTCTGGAATGTATTCGAACAGTGGGTCCGGCTTCTCGGCCGGGTTGTACCGGGAACGGAGAATATCGGCGGTGCCACGGATGATCCCCAGCGGGTTGCGGATTTCATGAGCCAGTACGGCGGCCATCTGACCCATCATGGCAAGCCGTTCCGATTGAAGCAAACGTTCCTGCGACTGCATGAGAAGGCGCAGGGCATAAGCCAGCAGTCCGCCAAACAGAATGAATAGCCCGGCACTGGCTACCACACTGGCATAAAATGTCTGGCGGTAACGGTCGAGGAGCAGGAAAAAATAAGCATTGGCTTCCGTAACCAGGACGGCCACGGTCTGGCCTTGCAGGTTCCGGATGGGGGCGAAAGCGCTTTTGAAGTGCTGGTTTCCAACTGCGTGGAGGGGGCTGGTTACCGGCACGCCCGTTTCCCAGGCCTTCCCGATGGAGCTGGAATCAGCTCGCAAGTAGCTCCGGGGAAGTGGCGTTTTGCCAAAAGGGCTACTGTCCAGCAGTACGTTAAATTTGCGGTCGATCAAGTAAAGACCTTCCAGTTCGTGCTGCCGCCGCAGATTCAGTAGACGGTCACGGAGGATGATGAGCCGCAGTTCATCCTGTGGCAATGAGCCAAAGGGGTCGAGATATTCCGTTTCGATGATATCGGAAATGAGCTTGGCGATGGAAATCAAACGGCGGCCCAGCTCTTCCTCGAGCTGGTTGGAGATTTGGCGGAGGAACAGAAACTGGATCAGGTTGAAGGATACTAGCAGGGCTAGGAAGGCGCCGATCAGCAGGGCGAAAGCCAATCTCCGGCGCTTCAGAAGGCGGTCAAGCCGCTGGGTTAGCCGGCTGTCGTCCGGACTCCACGAGCGGTTGTGCTTCCGCTCCCTTGTCATCTCTTCGGTCCGATCAGCTGTTTCCTCCATCTTCCGAAAAGCGCGGCTTCCTTTTTTGTGCCTGCCGGATGATCAGTTGTCCAGCTATTTCTGTTCGTCCTTATCACCTTCTGGATGGGCGCCAAACAGCCGCAGCCACTCGGCCAGTTCCTGACGGCTCATTGCAGGCGGTTCTGCCGAGTCTTCGAATTTTTCTTCCAAGCAAAGATACTTCCGGTAAAACTCTTCGGACCTCATAGTGTTGGCACCCAGGGTCCGGGCATAGTCCTTTACAGGATTATCGGACGAGACCACGGTTATATTTCGCCGGTTTGTGGATTTCTGAACAATCCTCCGGATTACGTCGTCCGCCTTTTGGGGAGGAAGAGTGTAAATAATTTCGATTGTGTCCATCATTTTGCGGCTGGGATGCCCCACGTGTTCTCCGTCAAAAACGATGGTGGCACGGAGTTTTTTACCGCGAAGGAAGCCCTGCAGTTTGAAGACCAGACGCCTGCGGGCTTCTTCCAGGCTTTGCAATGCTACGGCCCGAAGTTCCTCAACCCTGTGAATGAGGTTGTAGCCGTCGATGATGATTTGTTCTGCCATAACTCTGCCTCATTTTTGCACGGTTTTCCCGATAGATACCATGGTTAGCAAAAAGGTTTGCCTTTCGTCCAGCTGGAACAAAGAGTTCAGGTAATCATCATAAAAGGCGGCGATTTCGCAGGCGCCAAGCCCAAGTGCTTCTGCTGCCAGGTAGGCATTCTGGGCAATGTGACCGGCGTCCAGGAAAAGGTAGCGATACCCGCGGATGCCGTATTTCCAGAACATCCTTTCGGTGACGGCTACCAGCGCAAATACAACGGCTGCATCGGCCAGAAAGTACTGATCCAGGCCACCGGCCACCAGGTCCCGACGGCAATCGCCAAGAAGCATTGTGATTAGCTGGTGACGGCCCGGCTGAAAAAGGTACAGTCCCGGTTCCATGTCTTCAACCCGGTGGATCACCACAAACAGATCTACAGCGTATAGAGCTCCTGCGGAAGGAGCAGTCCGGAATACAATGGTTTCATCCCGCCAGCTTTTGCGTGCGGCTGTTTTGCCGTAGGTCATAAAAAGCAGGTTAGAGAGCTGCTGTGGAGAGATGGGCTCTGGGAGGTAATCCCGGCGGGACCGGCGCTTTTTCAGTGCCGAGATCAGGGTGACGTCCTGTTTTTCGTCGGGTGGAGGGAGGGCTATCACCCGGTGCTCCCGCCGCCATTCTGTGGTGAGCCGGTAATCTGCGGACATCATGTCCCGGTAGCGGTAGCCGGTTAGACGGTGCAGGGCTTCCAGTTCTTCCAGCTTGTGAGGCTGATGCGAGGGGCGCGCCAGAAAATCTGCAAGCTGTTCCAGCCACCGGCGCCGGTCATCTGCAAGCTGTTCCAGACGCCGGGAAAAGCTGGCATCAAAACCGTTCTTTGTCATGGTTGGTTTGTTCCTCCTCTTTTATCGGACCGGGTTGATGAAATACGCTCTCTGCACCTGTTAATTTTCCGCCCTTATTTTTGCTGGAAAAGGTCCCGCAATTTATGCCGGGCGGTTCGCCTTTCGTCAATGATATGAATCACTTCCCAGCCATTGCGGACCAGAGCGTCGGACACGAACCGCCGGTGGCAGCGGAAGTAAAGCATTTCTGCGCACATCAGGCACGAACGTTTGTCTCTGGCTTTTTGCTGAAGATCTCTAAGCCCCTCTTGGAAAGCAGATGTGCTCATGTACATCTCGTATCCGCCGGTGCGGTAGCCTCCTAGCGTTTCACCGAAATACATGTATGCAATTCCGTGGCGGTTTAGCTCTGCTTCCAGGTATTCCCTGTTAAAATGGGGAAATTTGCTTGAAACTGGGAAGCGTCGGAGATCGAAAAGCTGTTCGATACCATGATCTTTCAGCAGTTCCAAAAATGCTGCCAGAGACCGGTTGCTGTGTCCTATGGTGTAAATCGTCATCCCAAGGTTTGTTTTTTCTGTTTTTTCTGAATGTAGATTGGTGCGTCCGTCATTGCAAGCCTTTTGTGCCAGCGCCTCGGGACTACCGCCTATTGTACGCATAGGTGTACCGGATGGTTCACACTGGTGTACCTGCAGGTACACTTTTTCGGGCCAAAAGCAGTTTTTAGGTCTCAACAATTTTCGTAACTAATAGAAAAATAAGGAGATAAATAGTGTGGCACGGCTATTGCCTAAAAAGGCAGCGAAACGAAGAAGAAAGTAAACAAAACAGGAAACAGAACCGAAACTAAAAGGAGGATGCAAAAATGAGAAGGAGATTCATCTGGATTGGGTTGGCAACGGTGCTGAGTTTTGCTCTTCTGGCCGGCTGTTCCAAAAATCCGGCAGAGCTGGCATTTGATGAGGACGAATCGGAAATCCGCCAGCTTATTGAAGAGAACATGGATTACATTACGGCAGTGGGATTGGACGATGGCGGAGCTCAGCCTGCCAGTTATTCTTTCGGCACGTTTTCAAAGATTGCTGAACCCATTGAGCCGTTGCGCTTTGGCCGCAAAGGGCATTTTAAGATCGAATCCATTCACATTGAATTTCAGGACAACGGGACGGCAATCGCCACCATCCTGGGTTCGCTGGATGGTTACTTCTACATCCTGGCCAAAGACAGCACAGATACAACGGCCTGGGGAAAGCTTTACCGCAAGGAAATGCAGAATATTGTGGAGCGGAAAGTTATTTTCAAGCGGCGCAAGCGCCAGATTGCCCAGGCTGGCTCCCACGGAATGGGAATGAACGGGCAATTCGGCAATCAGGGCAACCAGTATGGCAATCATGGCAACGGTGCTTGCAGCGGACAGTATGCGAAGCACGGCCGCCGCTGGATGATTCACCGGATTTCCGGACTGGTTGCCTATAGTCCTGAAACCACCATCACCATTCACTCGCTAACCCTGGAGACGGCAAACGGCAGCTGGACCATCGAGGATCCGCTGAATTTCAGCGCCGATATCGACAGTCTGCCCACATTTTCCAGGGGGGACACCGTAAAGGTATATGTGGCACTGGAGAACAATTCTTCCTATGAGGAGAATCCTGGAACTCTTGTATCCCTGCGGTTCCGGACAAACCGGGCCATGATCCGGGCACGCAAACTGCTTCGCGATGACGGACAATACCCGGACGCTGTGGCGGGTGATGGAATTTACAGCGGCTACTGGGTGGTCCGGGCGCGCAAGGGTATCTTCCATACTTTTGTGGATGCCATTGACAATGGGACGCTTTTTGACAGCCAGATGCCTTACAACAGCCGCGTGTGGGGCATGACCTACTTCGTCAAACGGTAAAGGAGAAAGGGAGGGCCGCTGCATTTGCGGCCCTCTTTTTGTTCAAACCAAAAAAAGGAGGGACGTATGATGCGAGGGTCAAAGGGAGTGTTGATGCTGCTGGCGGTACTTGTGGCGTTCTCAGTCGCGAGTACGGCCCTGGCGGATGTGCTGGTGATTGTGCCACAGGAGGTGACACTGCCGCCGGGTGGGCATGTTAAATTCCATGTGCAGCTGTTCAACAACCAGCACATGCCGCAGCGTGTCCAGGAGCAGGTAGAGTGGTCTGTGGAACCGGAATGGCTGGGCAAAATTTCGGATGATGGCTTCTTTATTGCCGGTGAGCGCCCAGGAAAAGGGGAAGTAATTGCCAGGCTGACCATTTTGAACCGCGTGTACAAAGCCACCGCCAAAGTGAAGGTCGGCCCGGGAGTTGTGGACATGGCCCGGGGGATGGAGCTGATTATCAAGCCGGCACAGGCGGCTTTGCTTCCTGGAGAACAGCTCCAGTTTACGGCGCGCATCGTTTTTGCCGGCAATGTTCAACCCATGCCGCCGGTGCTGATCAACTGGGCAGTGCGGCCAGATTCGCTCGGCAAAATCACCCAGAGCGGACTGTTTGAAGCCGGCAACGTCAGAGGGCAAGGTCTGGTCATTGCGTATGTTGAATTCATGGGCGAGCGGCTGGTTGGAAAAGCCCACATTGTTGTTGGAATGAAGGCCGCATCCGCTATCGCCGGTACGGTTCTGGATGAAGACCTGGGTGGCGCCATTGCAGGGGCCACGGTAACTGCGCAGCGCATCGGGGAAATTCGCTGGTACCGAAGGGTTCAGACCGACCAGGACGGCAATTACATGCTGGGAGACCTGCTGCCTGGCTATTATGTGATCCGCGCCAAAGCCAAGGGATTCATTGCCGAATTTTACCAGGATGTGCGCAAATTCAGCGAAGCTACTCCCGTTCAGGTTGCGGAGAAAGATACGGTCCGGGGAATCGATTTTCATCTGAACCATGGTGGCGTAATTACCGGCACTGTGGTAAGTGAAGCCGACAGTATGCCCATTGCCAGAGCCCATGTATTCGCCGTGCTGAAATTGAACCCGAAGGTCAAATACCATGCGGTTACCAACGATAGCGGCAAGTACGCCATCGAAGGGTTGCCGACGGGTTCCTATCTGGTGGGGGCGGATGCAGAAGGCTACACAATGGAGTTTTATGATGATGCCCACAGCCTGATGGAAGCCACTCTTGTGCAGGTCCAGGAAGGGAATGAGACATCAGGTATTGATTTTGCTTTATCTGTCCGCAGTGCCATTAGCGGAAGGGTGATCTCTCAAAAGGATAGCACAGCAATTCCCGGTGCCGTTGTGGTGGCCCGGCCGCTGAATATGCCCAACGCGGTGGCTCTTTTCCGTACGCGGACAGATTCCAGCGGTAGGTATGTATTGCAGGTGCCGCCGGGCAATTACATTGTGCGGGCGGAAGCAGATAGTTTCAATGCCGAATTTTATGATGATGTGTATGATCCTGCCCTGGCAACACCGGTTGCAGTGCAGGAAAATGCCCATACGTCCGGGATCGATTTCGCGCTGGCTCCAATGAGTGTTGTCCGCGGAACGGTTACCGACGAGGCCGACCAGTCGCCCATTGCCAATGCCTGGGTCTGGGCTTTTCCTGAAATACCGGACCGCGAACCGGTAAAAACGCGCACCAATAGCGACGGCACCTATGAGCTGAATCGCCTGGCACCCGGAATCTACTTTTTGAAAGCCGCGGCGAAAGGGTACAACCCGGAATTCTATGAAGAAGCGGCCCGTCTGGCCGATGCCACACCGGTCCAGATCGGCTATGATCAGGTACTGGAAAACGTGAACTTTACGCTAACGAAAGCTGCTTCCATCTCCGGAACGGTGCTGGCTGATGACGGAAGTCCGGTGGTGCGTGCCGTGGTCATCGCCAAGATGGTGGATTCCCACTTTGCCCGCAAAGCCCTGACCGATGAAAACGGGGCCTATACCATTGAAGGGCTGAAGGAAGGAACCTACATCGTAAAGGCGATGGCAGAGGGATTTTACCCTGAATTTTACGACAATGCCCAGAACCGGGAGGACGCGACACCGGTGGCTGTAGCGGCATCTCAGCAGGTAACGGGTATCGACTTTAGCCTCACACCTGCGCCGGATAATCAGGGTGCCATTACCGGGATTGTGCGCAACGAGAAAGATGAGGCTCCCATTGCCGGGGCCTTCGTGATGGCACTGCCTGTGGGTGGCGGGAAACCCAGTTTTGCTGTAACCAATGCGGAAGGGCGTTATAAGATCACCGGTCTGGCAACGGGCAAGTACTTTGTGGCGGCCTGGGCTGAAGGGTACGTGGGTGAATTTTATGATGATGCACGGAACTGGCGGCGTGCGACGCCTGTGGCCGTGGTTTCGCCCAATGTGACTCACGGCATCCACTTCGATCTGAAGCCGAAACATGTAGGTCCGTACGTAATTCAGGGCCGCATTCTGGCAAGGAACGGACAGCCGCTAGCCTATGTGCTGGTGTTTGCTGTGTCAAAGCACGGACAGGTAATTGGCTTTGGCCTGAGCGATGAGAACGGCTACTACACCATTGCTGGAATGCCGGCCGGACATTTCAAAATCTTTGCTACGGCACCCGGCTGGATGCAGAACAACGACGGTGATCCCTCGACCCAGGATTCTCTTGCCGTGGATCTGAGTTCGGGTCAGGATACGTATCAGGCAGATATCACCATGGACGTGGATTTCATGACGGATGTGAGCGAGGGAGTTGGAGCTCTCCCGTCCGAATTTGCTCTGCACCAGAATTATCCCAATCCGTTCAATCCGGAAACGGCCATCCGGTTTGAAATCCCTGTCGCGGGCAAAGTGACCCTGAAAATCTACAATGCCCTTGGCCAGGAGGTGATTACCTTGGTCAACGCCAGCAGGGAGCCGGGCAAATATGCGGTAACTTGGAATGGCCGCGACCGGGCCGGAAACCGGGTCCCGTCGGGTATCTACTTCTACCAGCTGAAAGTTCAGGATGGCAGCCGGGTTCTCTTCCGGCAGGTTCGGAAAATGACGCTGATGAAGTAGGAGGTGGCACGGGGAGACCGCTTTGGCGGTCTCCCCGGTTTATTCTTTCTTGATTTCGTACGGAAGGGTGTGTAGGTTAAAAGGAGACAGGATGAAGGCCATGAAGAAACAGTTGTTGCTGGGGTTAATTTTGCTGGCATTGGGTACGGGCGTATTTTTGCAGGGCTGTGCCTATCATGTTGTCTATGTACGCAAGGCGCCTCCGCCAGCCCGCGTTGAAGTCCGACCGCCCAAACCGTTTCCCAATGCTGTTTGGATTGCCGGCCACTGGCACTGGAATGGGGTCACCTTTGTGTGGATTTCGGGACGCTGGGTGAAGCCACGGCCGGGGTATGTTTGGGTACCGGGCCACTGGATGCGTACCCATCACGGCTGGCGGTGGGTGCCGGGCAGATGGAAAAGAGTACGGGGTTGAAATATGTTTCGGCGTTTCCCGCACATACTTCTGCTGGGAATTCTGTTGCTGGGATTTTCGTCCCGGGGTTCGGCTCAGCCTCCAGGAATGGGGCCAGGTGCCATGCAACAAAAGCTGCAGCATCTGGACCGCCAGATTCAGTTCCTGCAGGAGGTGGCCAAGCAGTTTCCCAATCCGAAGCTGAATACGCTGGTGGCGAAGATTCTGAAGCACCGGCAGAATGCTAGCAGGGCCATCCGGTTGGGGCAGCGTCAACGAGCGATCGAAGAGCTCAAAGCGGCCCAGCGTCTGGTTGAAATTGCCATGAAAATCGTAATATCCGGCCCTGTGGCCCGGCTCCGCGAGCAGCTGCAGAACAAAATTCGCTTTCTGGAACAGCGGATTCATCGCCATTTCAATGCGGAAGCAAACCGCCTGCTGGATAAAGCACGCAAAAACCAGATGCGTGCAGAGATGGCTTTCCGCAATCAGAATATCCAGCTGGCCATGGAATATTATCGGCTTGCCATGTTCCAAGTAGACAAAGCGCTGCAGCTGATGGGAGGGAGTGGTGCAGGTGATGGGCTACAGGTTGTATACGAAGAGCAGGCCAATTTTGAAGATCTGCACCGGCGGCTGCAGCAGATGTTTCAGGGAACGCCAACAGGGGTTGTGGGTGAGCTGTATCATCAGGCGATGATGCAGCGGAACAAGGCGGAACAGGCAATGGCCCGGGGGAACTGGAAGCAGGCAGCGGAATACTACCGCTGGGCCACGCGTTTGCTTGTGCGGGTGGCCGATATGATGGGGGGCGGTGGGATGAACGCCCGCAAACTGGCACAGGAAGAAATGCAGCGCCTGGCCGATATGATGAGGACCATCGAACAAACCTATCCGGTTTCGACCGATCCGAGACTTCGCCGCGCATACCGGCAAGCCAGCCGCGTATTTCTGGATGCTCAGCAGGCTTTCGCCCGCGGAGATTATATCGCTGCCGGCAAAAAACTGGAAGTCGTCCGCCGGATTCTGGATCGCATTCTTCAGAGGGAGGGTTCCCGTCCGGGTGCAATGGGTATGCGGCTTCAGGCCCAGCTGGATCAATTCAAACAGCTGCTGGCACAGTTGGAGAGGGAGCAGGGGGCTTCTCCACCGGAAGAAGTTGCCGTTCTGTTGCGCCGGATCCGCCGGTATGTCCGCCGGTGTGAACGGGCGCTGGCACAGGGCCATGAGAAGCTGGCGCGGGCCTACCTTCTGACAGCCATGCGCCTTGCTGACTTGATGCCTGAATCCTCTGGCGAAAGCGGTACCGGCAAACGCCAGAAAGTGGAAGCCGCGGTCCGTGAGCTGGAAGCCGCGATTCGCTCGGCAGCAGATAAAGCGGGAATGAACGAGGAACAGCGGGCCTGGTTTGCCATCGCCCAGGATCTGTACCGACTTGCACAGGATGCCCTCTCCCGCGGCGATGTCAGACGGGCCGGCGAATATGCCAGATTGGGATTGAGAGCACTGCAAAGGGCAGGGAAGTGAGAAAAAAACCGCTCCGTATTTTTTCGACCACACGGCCCGGATCCTTTGTTCTGCTCCTTTTTTTCCTTTTGCCGCTGGCAGAAGCGGGACAGGCACAAGCTCTTCAAACCGTAGCGGATAGTGTAGATTACGAACTGGAATACCGGATGCAGCATCTGCGGCTGATCACCTTCTGGCCCAAACTGTCGGAACTTTCCAACTGGACCGATCTTGTTGAACTGAAATATTTTGCGGAAGAATCCGCCAAAAAAGGGGATTGGGAGCTGGCTCTGATTTACCTGGAAGAAATTTTTGCGGAAATCCCGGCGGATTTTCAGATTGGGGCACCTCAAAGCAAAAGGGAACCGGAAGCCGATCGGGCGGAAACAGCTTTTGAAAAAATGTTTCAATGGGGGATGGACTTTTCTCGACAACTCTACCACCTCACTTTTGGGGATCAGGACAGCGCCATTCTTGAAACCTATAACAACCCGTTTGTTGGGATGCAATTGCGCTGGAGTTCGTTTCAGGGGTATCGGAAAACCCTAACCGCCGAAATGCTGGCACGCTTCAGCCGGGATTATTCTCAGGTGAACGGACGTATGGAAACGGCTGGCAAGGCCTTTGGATGGCTGGCCTATCAGACCTTATCGGCAATAGAGTGGCTGGGCTATCGACGCGAATTTCCACTAAAATACTGGCAGGTTTTGCAGCAGTTCAGGCTCCGCTGGCCCCTCTCCCGGCAGATAGAGATTCTCACCGAAATCGAACTTCAATACCGCAGATCCCTGCAGGAGTCTGAGTATTTTCCCAGTTATACCCGGGACCGGGTACGGGCCGAGCTTGCCTGGAACGGACCGTTCAACGGACGGAGCAGTCTTTCATGGCAAAATGAGCAGAGAAATCAGAAACATTTCACGGCGTACGGATACAATGACTCCCGTCTGGATGCCCAGTATTATCGGTGGATGGGGCAGAAAAGCCATCTTCTGTTCTGGTACCAGTACCGCGATATGCGGTATCCCGACCCGGCCAGCGATAGTCTCTACCTGTCCGATTTCCGCCAGCAGTACCTTTCGCTTTCTTTCAAAAAAGGTATCCTGGGCAGTTTTGCTTTGCTTCTGAAAGGGGAGGGAATCTGGCGCGATTATCCCGATGCCATCAGCTTTCTGTCCGATTATAGCCGTTATCGTCTGGAACCGGGTTTGCTTTTTGACCTTTCTGATCAGGTTTCACTCGGTGTTTCCTATCTTCTGGAAGTGAAGCGGTACAGAACACCGGAGAACCGTGCCGCGGACTGGACCCTGGATCAGAATCTTTTTGCCGAGGGAGTGGAACTCACGCTGGATTTTTACAATTACAGGAACCTGCTGATCAGTCTCAGTCACCTGTTCCGCTTGAGCACGTATGAAGACGTGCCGGAGGCGGTGGTTCCAGGGCTGAGCCTTTATACCGACCGTTTCGAAAACAGCACCCTTCTGTACATCTCCTATCAGCCGTTCCGTCCACTGCAAATTAATCTGATGTTTCAGCATGATCTGGACCGCGATCGGGAAATTGCCAACAACGATTCACGGAGCTCCATTTTCAGTCTGGATATTGGCTGGCGTTTCTAAAATTTCCTCGTTTGATTTTCTCCGCAAAAATGTCGAATCGGATCGGCTGGAAGCTGTCCATGCTTGGAGTGAGGTTTGCAAAACAAACCATCTTCGAATCGGTTCCTTGACAAATGTATGGATTCCGGCCACTTTGTTATTTATTGGCCGGATTTTTCCCAAGGGATGCGGAAAAAGATGAAGGACGAAAGCCCCTGAACGTTGTGAGAAGGGGAGTAGACCGCAAAAAGGATGTTTCCTAACTGTAATAATTTCAATTTGATACAGTCAGGCAGAAGAGGCCATGGAAAATAAAAATGAAAATGTTTCAGATTGGAATAGTTGGCACGTCTCTTGCAGCACAATTATGACAGAAATGTAAAGAAGAAATGAAAAGGAAAGGGGTGGCACCATGGCAGAAGAAAAAATTCTTGTCGCTCTTCCAAACAATCCGAGGCGGCGGGAGATCAGCAAGCGGTTGCGCCAGGCGGGCTACACCGTACTGTACAAACGCTCCGGCCAGGAGATTCTTGATTTTGTGCAGACCGAGCTTCCTTTTATCATCCTGATGGACACGGATTTGCCAGGCGTAAGCGGCTGGCAGGTATGCGAACAGCTCAAAAAGGATTACCTGACACGGAAGGTCGGCGTCATGCTGTATTCCGAGACCAAAAATCCCGAGGATATTGTCCGCGGGCTGGAAATTGGCGCCGATGATTTTGTGGAGGGAAGTGATTCGGTGGAGGAAATTACCGCCCGGGTGAAAGCTCTTGGCCGCCGTTTGCAGATTGCCCGGAACCGCATCAAGGTCAAGGATCTGGAGATTGATCTGGATGAACACCAGGTGCGGAAAGCCGGCAAACCCATCGAACTGACGTACATTCAGTTTAAACTGCTCTACCTGCTAGCTTCCCGCCGCGAGAATGTGTTCTCGCGTCAGGAAATTTTGGAGAAAGTGTGGGGCAATAAGGTGTATGTTACCAACCGCACCGTGGATGTCCATATTAAGCGGTTGCGGGAAAAGCTGGGCGAGTCGCGCTATCCATCCAAGTACATCCAAACCATCCACGGGGTCGGGTACCGCTTTGCCTGATCCTCTTATTTTCATGCTCTGTCTTCCTCCCAAGGGGCCTTCGGCGCAAGCCGGGGGCTTTTTTTATTTTGGGAGTGATTTAACGATTTCCGCCCGGTTGGTTCCGGAGAAACGTACACGGTTCAGCAAAATTGGTCTTTCTGTAGCCGCCATTTGGCATCGGATGTGCTTCTTGCAGGAAACGCTGCAAAGCATCGTCGAGTAATTCCACTCTTTCATCTGCTCCCTTCAATTTGTCCCATCTTTTCCCGTTATTCCCATTTCACTGGATATTGCGACCCGGCGGTCGCTCAATTCGACCGGAAGGGCGAATAACATCTTTTCTCGGGACGCTTTTGTAACTGTAAATTTCTGAAAAAATAAGCAATTATGTTGTAAGTAATTTCTGGCACGGTCGTTGAAGATACTTAATGCGGAGTTCATAGCAGTTGAATCAATCAAAGGAGGTGCATCATGAAACGTTTCACAGTATCTGTGGTAGCCCTGGCGCTGATGATCTATCTGATTCGGGTAGACGGAGGGGTAGCCCAGGAAAAGAGCCAGAATGAAGTCCGGGTGCAGAAGCAATCAAGCAATGTGAGGGCCGTTCAGGCAGGTGGAAAAGGCACCGAACAGGCCGCAAAAAACGCGAGACCGGTCCGCCATGGCCGCGGTTTTGTGGATGCCAACGGAGACGGCTACAATGATAATGCACCGGACGCTGATGGGGATGGCATTCCCAACGGCCTGGATCCCGATTATACAGGGCCAAAGATCCGCGCCGGCCGGGGTGCCCGCGGATTTGTGGATCTGGATGGAGATGGTATAAATGACAACGCGATGGACGCAGACGGTGACGGAATTCCCAACGGCCGCGATCCGGATTACGTGCGGCCGGCAGATGGAACCGGAACACGCCGGGCTTTTGGCCGGGCGGGCTATGGGAAAGCCGTCAACCCGGGTATGCTGGGGACCGGGACCTGCAAGGGTACGGGGCCCAAGGGACAGATGGGACGAAAGGGACGGAGCAAGTGAGGCAATGTGGGCAGAGGGCGGCTTTTGTGGCCGCCCTTTTGTCCGAAAGCACGAAGGACTGGACCATGAAAGGAGCCATTCTCACCGCATGTGCTTTTTTTCTTTTGATTGGCGGAAAAACCTGTGCGCAGCCGCAGGTAACCGCAACAGTCCTGCGCCAGTACAGCAGCAATCCTTTGCGGTATGCAGGAGGCGCCGGTGACTGGATTACGGTTTATTCAGGCCAAGTATCGTGGGGGATAAGAGGAAGTACAGTCGGCTTTCAGGGAACCTGGCAACGGCCAGATATCCTGCAGAACCTGCGCGTCTCTCAAAGCCGTCTGGATATCGATATAAAAACCGGAAAGATGCGGTGGGGTGCCTTTGTCAGCCATTTGCGGTACGCGGATGATTTTTCCCAATTCAGTTCTTCTCAGGCCGGCACCTATTTGCGGATGACGTTTCCCAAAGGTGAGAGCCGCTATTCTGTGGAAGCCGGCTTTTCGTACAGGAAATATTCTTCCTTTCCATTGCTGAACCGCATTTCCGGGTCGATTGAGCTACTATTTTACCGCGGCGTAGCCAATGGTATTATCATCCTGGGCGGTGTTGGATGGTTTTCAGAGCTTTTTATGAATCCTATGCAAATGTCCGTACCCGGAGCGGGAAAATCAGAAGGTGAATTCTGGACCGGAGGTGGAAGAATGCACCGCCTTTCTGGCTGGTTCCGGATAGCTCGGTCCCTGACACCCAGAATTGGGCTGGCTGTGCAGGCCGATTTTCAGCACATTGTGGGGCAGTGGGCCTGTCTTATCTGCTCACCGGATGGGACGCTATCTGCATTTCCGTTTCTTCTTGACGACCTCTCCGGGTTCCATTCCCTGGGAATGTTTGTGTTGCTGACCCACCTTTTGCCTGGGTCGGCCGTTTTGCGTACCGGAGCAGCTATTGCGTACCGCGATTATCCTTTTGAAGGCAGGTATACGGTGGAAGGAATCCATAAAGCATCGGTACGGCGCAGGGATTTCCGCACAATGTTCTGGCTTTCGCTCCGGAAACCGTTGCGCTTGCATTTTTTGGGCCGTTTTCCACTGGAGGTTTATTGGCAATGCACCGGAGAACAGAATCAATCCAGTAGCGACTGGTTCAATTACCGGAACATATCGTGGTCTGTGGGATTTGAATGGAGCCGATAGTGGAAAGGAGTGGGGAAAATGAAAGGTGTCCGTTTTTTTAGTGTTCGCCGTTTTGTGAGTCTGTTTACCGCCATCTCTTTTTTGGTGTTGAGTCTTTCGGGAGCCGTACTTTACATCGATCCACCGGGCCGGGTGGCATACTGGACCGGGTGGACCTTTTTGGGGCTTACCAAAAATTCATGGAGCGGCTTGCATACGGTGTTTGCCCTTTTGTTTTTACTGAGCGGATCTTTGCACGCCTATTATAACTGGAAATCTTTGCTGTTTTATATTAAATCCAGAGTAGCCTCACACATACGGCTACGGAGCGAATTCATCGCCAGTGTGTTGACCACATTTTTGGTGTTATCCATGACCCTTGCAGATTGGCCGCCCTTCAGTGCGGTGATTCGCCTTGGAGAGGCGGTTTCGGCATCCTGGGAAGAAGAGCAGAAGCGGCCTCCAGTGCCGCATGCCGAACAGCTAACGATAGCTGAATTTGCCAGAGCGATCGGACTTCCTGCAGAGCTGCTTCTCCTGCGGCTGGAGGCAGCTGGTATCCGGCCGGAAAACGAAACGGAAACGATAAAGGATCTGGCCGCGCGGTACGGGCTTTCTCCGGCAGAACTCTCCAACCGTATGCTATCGGTTCCGGTGAAGTCCTCCGGTGCTGAAATGCATCGCGGCATGGGATACGGGAAAATGACCGTTGAAGAAGCGGCCAGTGTGCTGGGGGTCCCGGCAGGCAAGGTGCTCACAATTTTGTCGCGACATGGCATTCGTGCTAAAGAAAATTCATCGCTGAGGGATCTGGCAGCGGAATACGGAATGCTGCCGTATGAAATTATCGTTTTAGTAGAGAGATCACTGAGGGACGGAAAGGAGGCACGGTCGAACCGGAACAGGCCGCCCGCTGGTGTCTGGCACCAGTGATATGACAAGGCCGGCTGTAACACAGCTGCGGGTCCGTTCATCCAAACAATAATGCTGCCGGTGTCTTCGAAAATTAAGGATATCTGAGCGAGGCGAACAAGTGAGAATGAAAAAACAGGGTGTTCGCAAACCTGGCATCATCCAGCGAATGAATCCCGGGGGACTGGGCATCCGAGTTTATCTGCTGGGATTTGCTGCTGCCGCACTTCTCATGGTTTCCACAGCGCTCATCGAACTGCACCAGAGCAAGAAGGAGCTTCTCTCGATAATGCAGCGCCAGGCGCACCAGGTGCTGGAAATGGTTCTGGCTGCTTCCCGCAATGCGATAAGCAGCAATGAGCTTCTGGAACATACTTTCCGTTTGCGGCTGCTCAATAATGCGGTATTTATCCGCAAACTCTATGAAGAAGGAAAAATCACCAGCGACCGGCTTTCGGCGATTGCCACCGAGAATCATCTGTACCGCATAAATATTTTCCGGAAGGATGGAAAAAAGTTGTACTCCAGCCACAGTCAGGTTCATACGGGGCTTCCGGAAAGAATGTCTCCAGAGGTTGTGCTGGCGCCCATTTTTCGTGGCGAAACAGATACCCTGTTTATTGGTCTAAAGCCGGCGCGTTTTGAATCGGGTTTCCGCTACGCTGTGGCGGTGGCCGCTCAGAACCGCAGTGCCATCGTGGTAAATCTGGACGCAGCCACTTTGCTGCGGTTCCGGCAACAAACCGGTTTTGGGAATCTGCTCAGAAATCTGGCGGATAGTCCAGGGGTGGTGTATGCGGTACTGCAGGACTCCACCGGCATTCTGGCGGCCGCGGGGAATGTGAAATTGTTGGAAAGAGCAGATGGCGAAAGTCTCCGGGACCAGGAATTCCGCGATTCCACCTTTGTTACCCGCCTGGTGCAACTGGACTCGCTGGATGTGCTGGAAGCCATCCATCCATTCTATTACGGAGACCGGTTTCTGGGTATGTTCCGGCTGGGGCTTTCTGCACAGCCTCTTGTGCTGGCAAAACAGCGCGTGTTCCGCAGGATTCTTATCATTTCTCTCGCATTGACCGTTTTTGGGTTTATTCTGTTCAGTCTAATTCTGGTACGGCAGCATCTGGACCTCACACGTAAGCAGTACCGGGTGGTGGAAACATATTCGGGGCAGATCATTGAGCATGTGAGCGATGCCGTGGTGGTCTTCCATCATGTCCAGGGAATCCGCATTTTCAACCGCGCGGCAGAACAGCTTTTCGGGATAAAGAGAGAAGATGTGGAAGGGAAACCGCTCAGTATTTTGCTTGGCGATGCCCTTTGTTTGGAGCTCATGCAGGGGGAACAGACCATCCAGCAGGTAGAATGCCGTATTCAAGGAAACCGGAGGAACCTTATTGTTTCACGCGGGAAGTTTACGGATGAGGGTGGAGAACAGAACACAATTTTGGTTATCCGTGACATAACGCGGCTGAAAGAGCTGGAGGAACGGATGCGCCGGCAGGAGCGGCTAACGGCCATGGGCAAACTGGCTTCCGGAGTGGCCCATGAGATCCGCAACCCGCTCAATGCCATTAGTACCACGGTGCAGCAGCTGGCCAGGGACTTTCTTCCTCAAAAGAATGCGGATGAATACCAGCAGCTGATGAAACTGGTGCATCAAGAAATTTTGCGCATCAACCGGACCGTGAGTGAATTTTTGCGGTTTGCCCGGCCCGAACCGCTGGCGCCGGAACCCTTCATCCTTTCGGATTTTGTGGAAGAAATCCGCGCTGAATACAAATCGCTTCTGGAGAATCAGGGAATTCGCTGGATCGTGGAGCAACATTGGGATGGGGAAGTGGTGTGGGACCGTCGGAAAATCCGCCAGGTCCTGATGAATCTAATTCAGAATGCCGCCGACGTCACAGAAGATGGGGATGAAATCCGGCTAATAGTAAGCAGCGAAAATGGGACGGTCCGGTTTCGGGTCCAGGACACCGGCCCAGGTATTGCGCCGGAGATTCAGCCGAAAGTGTTTGATCTGTATTTTACCACAAAAGCACGAGGAACAGGGATGGGACTGGCTATTGTTCAGCGGATTGTGGATGAGCACGGTGGGCGAATTCTGCTGGAAAGTCAGCCGGGAAAGGGCACCACATTTGAAATAATTCTTCCGGTGGACGTAGGGGATGTGCCACGGAAGGGTGGGGACCACTTCCGTTCTGGGACCGCGAATTGAGGAAGTCGGGAAGTGTCCCGGAGAGGCGAAAAAAACGACACATCGGCTATGGAGAAAAGAGGATGAAAATCGGATCTGAATAGCCGCACAGAGCCACCCGGCTAAATGCGGATGCTTTTACCGCGGGCAATTTGTGGGGTAAACAATGAAAGATTTTGGCATTCTGATCATTGATGATGAGCCTTCTCAGCTTCAGTCGCTGAAGAGTTTTCTAGCACGGCGCGGCTATCGGGTATTCACGGCAGAGTCAGGGCCCGAGGGATACCGGATTGCTTCCGCCGAAACTGTTGATCTGGTTCTGACCGATTTCCGGATGCCGGACTGGGACGGCCTGACAGTTGTAAAGAAAATGAAAGAACTGAATCCCGAAATGGACGTGGTGGTTGTTACTGCGTACGGCAAGCTGGAAGAGGCGGTAGAAATCATGAAAGCGGGAGCCTACGATTACCTCACCAAACCCATTGACCTGGATGAACTGGAGAACCTGATCGGACGTGTGGAAGAAAAACATCACCTGATCCGGGAAAACCGCCTGCTGCGCGAACAGCTTCAGGAACGGTTCCGCTTTGAAGCCATCATCTCCCAGAGCGGAGAAATGGAGGAAGTGCTGAATACTGCGGCCAGAGTGGCAAGCAGCAGAGCTACCGTACTGATCCGCGGCGAAAGCGGTACGGGGAAGGAGCTCGTGGCCCGTGCAATTCATTTCGCCAGTCCTCGAAAGAACCGACCTTTTGTGGTGGTGAATGTGGCAGCTCTGGCGGAAACGCTGGTCGAAAGCGAACTGTTCGGCCATGAGAAGGGTGCTTTTACGGGAGCTGTAACCCGGCGGATAGGCCGCTTTGAAGAAGCGCACGGAGGCACGCTGTTCATCGATGAAGTGGGAGACATACCGCCACCGGTCCAAGTAAAGTTGCTTCGTGCCATCCAGTCGGGCGAAATTCAGCGGCTGGGAAGCAACGAGACGCGAAAAGTGGATGTTCGCATCATTGCGGCTACACATCGCGACCTGGAGGAAATGATACATCGGGGAGAGTTCCGGGAGGACCTCTACTACCGGCTAAATGTAGTGAGCATCTGGATTCCTCCGCTGAGGCGGCGGAAGGCGGATATCCCGGTGCTTGTGGAACATTTTATCCGCAAATACGCCCGCGAAAACCGGAAAGATGTAAAAGGCATAACCCGCGAGGCGCTGGATCGGCTGATGAAGTACAGCTTTCCCGGTAACGTACGGGAGCTGGAGAATATGATTGAACGGGCTGTGGTGTTGACGCGGCAGGAATTCATTACCTTGGATGATCTGCCTTCCTCCCTGGAAATTGCGCCGGGGGGGAAATTTGCTGGATCCGCATCATTTGGAAGATAGTTATGAGGCCAAACTCAGGGCGTTCGAACGGGAAATGATCACGGAAGCACTCCGGCAAAGTGCAGGAAATCAAAGCGCTGCAGCGCGATTGCTCGGTATCACAGAGCGGCATCTGCGGTCCCGTTTGGAAAAGCTGGGGCTGAAACGCCGCTCCTGACCGTAATTGCCACGCGGCGCGGATTGAACAGGCGTTTTGGGAAAATTTGAGTCTGGGGTATTTAAATGACGCCAGGATGCGCCAGGAGTCACAAAGGGGATAGAAAATCGGTGAGATGATAGGAAAGTTGGCTTCGTATTTCCAAACGCTCGCCCTGTAAACGTGAGTTTGTACGGTCAATTGCTTGCCATCCGGGCTCGGTTCACCCTGAAAGCCGGGCAAAATGCAAAAATCAGGGTACTGGCAGTTTCTCCGTATCTTTTCGTGTGATTCAACATCTGGATTTCAAGGCACGCTAAACCGGAACAGCTTCCTAATCCCACCAGTAATAAACCGGCCGTTTCTGCATTTTTTTCACCAGGTACATTCCGGCGAGAAAGCCGCCTACGTGGGCAAACCAGGCAACACCGCCACTTCCGGGCATTCCAATGGAAGAAAAAGCGTTCATCAACTGAATGAGAAACCAGAAACCCAGAACAAAGACGGCCGGGATCGAAATCATCTGGACAAAGAAGAAAAAGAACACAAGCACCTGGACTCTGGCCTTTGGGAAACGGAGGAAGTAAGCGCCCAGCACACCGGAAATGGCACCGCTGGCGCCAATCATGGGGATGGTGGAGCTGGGTTGCATCAGAACGTGTAGCAGCGACGCGGCGATTCCTGTGGCCAGATAAAACAGGATGAACCGGACACGGCCCAGGATGTATTCTACATTGTCACCGAAAATCCAAAGGTACAGCATGTTGCTGAAGAGGTGAAAAAATCCACCGTGGATAAACATGGCGCTGAAAAGGGTGAAAATGTTTGGAAAGGGTGTATCGAACTTTGCGAAGCCTGTAATCTCCCGGAAATGGGTGATTTCATAGGGAATCACGCCGTAGCGGTAGATGAAAGCTTCATTTCCGGCATGACCCAGGAAAAGCTGGTAAAAATACACGGCTGTGTTGATAGCGATAAGGGCAATGGTCACATAAGGGGTCTGGCGGATTGGATTGTCGTCTCTAATGGGAATCATTGGGTTACCTGATCATAAAAGTGAAAGATTTTTCCGTGCGGTTTCCGGCACGGTCCTGAATCCAGAAGCTCAGCGTGTGTTTGCCGGGCGAGAGCGGCTTTCTGGGCTGATAGTGGATTTCTTTCAGTTCGGGGTCGAGCTCGGCGATGCAGAACTGGCCATCAATGGTTAGGCGGAAATCATTTTCGGTGCCAATTCCAGAAAGATCGTCATCGTAGGTCACCTTTACATAAAATGACCGGCGCGAATACGTTTGCCCTTGCCGGGGGGTTACAAATCGCACATAAGGCGGTTTCCGGTCGCGCAGAAGGGCGAATGTCCCAAAAGAATAGATGCGAGTGAAGAATTCTCTGGACCGACCGTCCCATTTGTTGCTCGAGAAATTCCATTTCCTTTTTGCCGGGTCCCACCGGTAAATGGCCACCTGGCGGGGCTTGGCAAGCGTATCTGCTTTGATAAAAAGTTCCAGCGGCTTGAGAAGCGGGAAGCGGTCCGGTTCGAGGCGGAATATGGGGCTTTCCAGGTGGCCGGTTCGTGCTGCCCTCCGGAAAAACTGGCTGGACAGGCGCTCCGCCGCAAAGAGCAGGTCGCGGTTGCTGGCCTTTGGGGGCACGCGGATGCGAACCGCGCCCTCCAGAATACGAAACTCAGACAGCCGATCCTTCGGGGCGAGGTAAAAATGGCTGGACTTTTCCCATAGTGCCTCGGTGTTTCTGGTTTCCAAACGAAAGACAGTGCGCGTGTTGGCCAGATCATAGCTATCTATCAAGACCGAGAGCTGCTGGTCGCTGTTCCATACGGGCCGGAATGCCTGGCGGCCAAACCGGCGGTTGTACAGGACGAACTTTACGTCCGCAAGGACCGGCCTATCCGCTGTTGCGGAAATTACAACATGACGGCCAACCGGTTCGATGGTCACATTCCAGTGGCGCGGGATCAGGAAATCTTCACCCGGGATGTAAAAAAGCGGGAAAGCTGATTGTCCGCCGCCCGTCACCAGTTCAATCCAGAGGGGGAATTGCGGTTCACTGGAATTGCCGTTCTGGCCCAGGAATTTTTCTGCAGATGTCCGGAGCCACCCGTAGCGCGGATGATATTCCTGCACGCTATGGACCGTATTCCGGTTCAGAATATCGTATAAGGTGGCCTTATCCGTGATCAGCTGCGGATGATGAGTAAATTGTTCGCCGGCCAGAAGCGGCACCTGAACGGTCGTACGGTTTCCAAAAAAATCTTCCAGCACAACTTCCAGAGTGTGAGAACCCGGAGAAACGGAAACATACCCGGAAGGACTCTTCTCAAAATACCGTTCTTCGATGGATGTCAACCGATCGAAAGGATCCTGGATGAAGACAAAAAACCGGAGCCACTCCGGGTGGGCTGTCAACCGGCTGAGAAATCCTGAGGTGTAGATGGCTCCCGAAAAAGGCGTATTTTCCGCGTAAAAGGGGAGGTCGTTTTCGGGTTCCACAAACAGGTTATAGAACGTCTCTTTCAGGAAACCTTTCAGATAGTAGTTCCTGTCCAGCAAGATTTTTCGCGTTTGAAAATAGCTGAACTGGCGGTATTCACTCTCAAACAGCACACTGCCGTCCAGGCGCGTCTGGATCTTGTAAACGGCAAATTTATTGCGGCGTCCATCATCCTGATCGTATGCCCGGATGGCGAAGCCGATGAAACCAGCCACTTGCACAGGGCGGGGGATGGTATAAACCTTTTGGGTGATGCGTGTCAACCGGTAGCGCCTGGGCAGAAACTGTCCGTCTACGTGAGAGCCGGGTTCCAGAGGGAGAACCGCCAGGCTCACGGGAGTGGGAGGCTGGCTGTCCCGCACCGGAAAGTTTTTGGTGAGGGGATTCACCGGAGTATTTTCGTTCCGGCGGATTTCAAAGTGGAGGTGGGGAGACCCAATGCCCGTCCGGCCCGTAAAAGCAATGAGCTGCCCTTTTTTGACAGGGAACTCACCCGGCCGAAACGATAGAGTAACTGTGTACCTCTGTTTCTTTTGCTGTTCCCGGTAAACCAGATTTTCCAGTTCCGGAATGAAGCGCTGCAGATGAGCATATACTGCCAGTTCACCTGTATCCAGAATCTGATAGATCACTTTTCCGTATCCGAAAGGCGAGACGCGCACTTTCCAGATGTACCCGTCCCGGGTGGCAAAAACCCGGTAACCCTCACGGGCCCATGTTTTGATGTCCAGTCCAGCATGAAAATGGTCAGACCGGGATTCGGCAAAGGATGAGGTCAGGTAAACGCTGGCATCGGTAGGCCATGCGTATTCCGGTTCCGAAGCCGCGCCTATCCGGAGTAAAAGAAAAAGAACCGCAAGAGAACTGATGATACGCATCCAAGTAATCCTTTCCGCATTCTGGCAGTTTGGAGTTGAATATAACAAAATTTGAGCCTCAAAGCAAACGGGCTGCCGCCATTCTCCCTGTATTCCATATTCGTTTCGGCTTTCTGCCTGAAAGGGGTTGAACGCTATCCAATTTTGGCGTAATTTACAGCTCCCGGTTTTGGGAACCCTGATTGATATTTGGGAGGTTTTTTGAAACCAGTGGATCGTTTGAAGTACGGGACACATTCGACAGAGCTGCAGTTGGAACTGGATGCCCGGCAGCTGGCGGAACTGCGGCAGCAGTTGCTGGAATGGTTCTGGAAGAACAGGCGGCAACTTCCCTGGCGACAGAAGCCAACACCCTACCGTGTCTGGATTTCCGAGGTAATGCTCCAGCAAACCCGGGTGGAAACGGTTGTCCCATATTTTCAGCGCTTTGTTGAAACCTTTCCGGATGTGTATTCGCTGGCGAAGGCAGATGTACAGCGCGTGCTGAAACTTTGGGAAGGACTGGGGTATTATTCGCGGGCCCGCAATCTCCTGGAAGCGGCACGCGAAATTGTGAGCCGTTTTGGGGGCGTTCTGCCTCGTTCCTACCGGGAGCTGCTGAAACTGAAGGGAATTGGTCCTTACACGGCAGCTGCCATCGCCAGCATTGCATTCGGAGAGCCTGTAGCGGTGGTGGATGGCAACGTTATTCGGGTAATTACCCGCCTGTTTGTTATCCGAGAAGATCCGCGAAAATCTGCTATCCGCCGGAAAATTGCTGCTCTTGCTCAGGCCCTCCTGGAGCCAGAAATACCCGGCGATTGGAACCAGGCGATGATGGAACTGGGGGCCACCCTTTGCCTTCCTGCAGCGCCGGACTGCGAGAACTGCCCGGTCCGGGTGTTTTGCAGAGCCAAGCAGGAAGGAAATCCACGGGATTTCCCGATGCGAGCTTCCAAAAAACCGCTCCCCTTTTACGAAATTGCTGTGGGAATTATCTGGAAAGACGGAAAAATCCTGATTGCACGGCGGCCAGAAAACGGTTTGCTGGGCGGATTGTGGGAATTTCCCGGAGGAAAGCGCGAAGCAGGAGAAACCCTGGAAGAGTGCGTTCAAAGAGAAGTACTGGAGGAGCTGAACATTGTGGTGGAAGTGGGGGAACGGTTTGTCACGGTAGATCATGCCTATTCTCATTTCCGCATCCGTTTGCATGCCTTTCGGTGCCGCTGGCTTTCTGGCGAACCCGAATGCCGCGGTTGTACGGCCTTCCGGTGGGTTGAACCCGGTGACCTCGGCAACTATCCTTTTCCACGCGCCAACCAGAAAGTTATTGAGCAGCTCCAAGGAATGGTCGAAAACAGCTTTGGGCAGCGCAGGTAGAATAATCAACAAATATTGTTGGCATTTTAAACGCAAGCAATCTCCATTATCCGTTCTTAAGTGATTTTGAACAATCGCTGCTACGAAATTCTACACGCCCGATCTCATTTTTCAGAAGTGCATCGGGCAGGAATTGAACTTTTTAACGCTGACCGGGTGGATAAGGTGAATCCACTTGCCAAAAATGAATCTGTCCAGTAAATTTCCATCAGAATGGAGTCGGGAATTAAACATATCTGGTCTTTCCTATTTTTCAGTCTGCAATTGTACACCCGCGTTGTATTTTCGCATCCAGTTTTTTCGGTTTCCACAAATGCAGGAGAAGGTCTATGATTGAAATCCGCATTCACGGACGTGGCGGGCAAGGTGCTGTTATTGCTTCCAAGTTACTGGCATCGGCCTTTTTTAAAGAAGGAAAATACGTTCAGTCATTTCCCACCTTTGGGGTCGAACGCCGCGGTGCGCCCGTGGCTGCTTTTGTCCGTGTGGACGAGGAACCCATCCTGGTGCGCAGTCAGATCTACGAACCGGACCACATCATTGTGCTGGATCCCACCCTTATTGAGGCCATTGATGTTACCAAAGGGTTGCGGGACGGTGGCTGGATCCTGATTAACACGGCGAAAGGGCCTGGAGAATTTCAGGATTTGCAGAATTTCCGGGTGGCCACCGTGGATGCCAGTGGAATTGCCGTCCGCCACCGGCTGGGGTCCAAAACTCATCCGATTGTAAACACGGCTATTCTTGGGGCGTTTGCCAGAGCGACGCAGCTGGTGCAACTGGATTCCATCTTGGAGGCTATTCAGGAAGAGGTGCCCATTGCACCTGAAAACAATGTGAAAGCTGCCAAAGAAGCATTTGAAAAGGTCCTTCTGGAGGAAGGAGCTATAACAAATCCGTAAGAAAAAAAATCGAACCGCGGAAGTAGAGAAAGGGGCTCTGTATGGCAAAAGGAAAACGAAGCGAAGATGAACTCCGGGTTTACCAGTTCCGATCTCATGCGGAATTGCCACCGCTTCCGATGTCCCTTGGAACGACGCTTATCAACAAGACCGGTTCCTGGCGCTACATGCGGCCGGTTTACGAAGACAAAACGGCTCCCTGTATAGAGGGCTGTCCTGCCAGTGAGGATATCCAGGCATACATGTACTGGGTTGCCCGCGGGGAGTTTGAAAAGGCATGGGAAACCATCATGGAGGAAAATCCGTTTCCGGCGGTATGCGGCCGGGTGTGTTACCATCCCTGTGAGATGAACTGCAACCGCGGGGAATACGACGAAGCGCTGTCTATTAATGCCGTTGAGCGTTTCATCGGGGATTTCGGGCTGGAATTCTCCCTGGACCGCTTTAAGGTCCGAGAGGAACGGAAAGAGCGGATTGCTGTGGTGGGTGCCGGTCCTGCAGGGCTGACCTGTGCCTATCATCTGCGGCGGCTGGGATATCAGGTGGTTGTTTTTGAGATGCACGAAAAACCGGGAGGGGTGCTTCAGTATGGGATTCCGGCGTACCGCCTCCCGAAAGACATTCTGGAGAAAGAGATCCGCCGTCTGGAAGATTTTGGAGTGCGGATTGAAACTCGCACAAAAGTTGGACTTCATGTGAAATGGGAAGAGCTGCTGAAATACGATGCCGTGTTTCTTGCCACGGGGGTTCACAAAGGCCGGGAGCTGAACATTCCAGGCGAAAATATGCCGGGAGTGCTGTCCGGGTTGGAATTTCTTTCGAAGGTAAACCGCGGTGAGAAAGTGGAACTTGGACGGCGGGTGGCTGTTATTGGGGGCGGGAATACAGCCATGGACGCGGCACGAACAGCCCTGCGCTTGGGTTCCACGCCTATTATTTTCTACCGGAGAACGCGCGCAGAAATGCCCGCTATTCAGGATGAAATTGAAGAAGCTGAACGGGAGGGCATCCGTATGGAGTTTCTGGTGTCTCCCATACGGATCATCGGGGAAAATGGCCGGGTAACCGGGCTAAAACTCCAGCGGATGGAGCTGGGTGAGCCGGACGAAAGCGGGCGGCGCCGTCCTATTCCTGTACTGGGTTCCGAATATACGGTAGAAGTAGACAACGTAATTACCGCCATTGGTGAAGCGGCGGATTTCAGTTTTCTGCCGTCCGAGCTGGTGGACGGGGGAGTGGTGAAAACGGACATATACGGTCAGACTGGAGTGGCAAAGGTTTTTGCCGGCGGCGATATTGTGGAGCAGCCTCATACGGTGGTTCATGCCATCGGTTCGGGCAAAAAAGCGGCCATGGCCATCGATGCGTTTCTCCAGAAAAAATCACTGGAAGATGACGTCCGCAAG
>Ga0209426_1000774_pt1 | contig 26752 bp, 24 predicted proteins | sample Deesub1362B_J571_FD_187697 | JGI IMG/M metagenome (GOLD analysis project Ga0209426, IMG submission 187697) | Deep oceanic, basalt-hosted subsurface ecosystem from Juan de Fuca Ridge flank, Pacific Ocean, CORK Borehole 1362B_J2.571 (SPAdes)... ...
GTCCGTCGAGACAATGCCGTCGTTGGCGCCCAGCACGGCCGCGCGAAGCCAGCCGATCCTTGAGACGGCGTGCCGTTCGCCGTGAGTCGAGCCATTGGCCATGCGTCGCTCCTGTCGCCGCCCCGGATAGCGCCGTTACAGGACGCTCGGCCTTGATCGCGGTCAACCGTCGCGTTGGGCCTAGAGGATGCGCGCGGGGCTGACGCCCAGCCACCGGCACAGGTCGAGGACCACCGATCGCTCGTCGGCTTCCAGCCCGCCGTCGATCGCCACCGCCGCGGCGGCGGCCGCGATCGACTCCGCCTCGGGGCGCCCCTTGAGCCGCCGGATCATCAGCTCGGCCTCGACCCAGGTCTCCTCGGGCCGCGCGGCGAAGCGCGATTCCAGGGACTCGAACGCCTCGAGGGCCTCGTCGACGCTGACGGGCGGCGCGCTCGTCGCCAGCTGGGCGACCATTTGTCGGCGCTCGTCGGGCGTCACCTGGCCGTCGATCTGCGCGATCAGAAGACAGGCGGCGACGAAGGCCTCCAGGCGCTCCCGGTCGTTGGGCTCCCGGTCGTTGGGCTCGCGCGCGTCGTTCATCGCCAGCGCGCCGCCGTCGCGTTCATCTCGAGGATCCAGAGTTGCTCCTTGAGCCGTTCGCGGCGCAGGTCCCAAAGGCGAACCAGGCTCCGGTCGGGCTCGGGTTTGCGTGCTTCCTCGTACAGCGCGCGCGTCAGCCGAGCGATCTCGGCGCGCAGTTGTCGGGCGTTCAACAGGGTCAAGGCGTGCGCTCCTCCATCAGAGGGGCGCGCTCGACGGTGGGGCGGGGAAGGCGGGGAGGGGACATCCGCCAGGACCCGGCATCGAGCGCACCCGATGCGGTCCGACATCACGTTCGACGAGGGGTGTCGAAAACGCCAGAGGGGCCCGGCCCGCTTTCTGGATTTGGGCGGGGCTCACCGGGTCTCAAGAGGGGGGCGCGAAATTTTTTCGTCGGCGCGTCAGCCGGCCACGGGCGTCCAGAGCACGTCCTCGATCCGCCGCGCGCCGGCGGCCAGCAGCGCCAGGCGGTCGAAGCCCAGGGCCGCGCCCGAGGCTTCCGGCATGTGCGCCAGGGCGGCCAGGAAGTCTTCGTCGATCGGGTATCGTTCGCCGTAGATCCGCGCCTTTTCGTCCATCTCGATCCTGAACCGGCGGCGCTGTTCGGCCGGGTCGGTCAGTTCGCCAAAGGCGTTGGCCAGCTCGACGCCACAGGCATAGAGCTCGAAGCGCTCGGCCACGCGCGGATCGGCGGCCTTGGGGCGGGCCAGCGCCGCCTCCGAGATCGGATATTCGCACAGCACCGTCGCGCGGCCTTCGCCCAGGCGCGGCTCGACCTTCTCGACGATGATCCGGCTGAAGATGTCGGCCCAGCCGTCGTCCTCGGCCACGCGGATCCCGGCGGCGCGGGCGGCGGCGGCCAGGGCGTCGCGATCCGTGGCCCCGTCGGCGGCGATACTGGCCAAGAGGTCGACGCCCGCGTGGCGGTCGAACGCCTCGGCCACGGTCAGGCGTTCGGGCTCGGCGAACGGATCGCAGGCCATGTCCCGGAAGTCGAAGCGCCGCCCGCCCGCCGTCTCGGCCGCCAGGGCCAGCAGGTCGGCGCAATCGTCCATCAGGCTCTGATAGGGCTCGCCGGCCCGGTACCACTCCAGCATCGTGAACTCGGGATGATGCAGCGGCCCGCGCTCGCGGTTGCGCCACACCTTGCCCAGGCTGAAGATCTTGGTCTCGCCGGCGGCCAGCAGCTTCTTGCAGGCGAATTCCGGCGAGGTGTGCAGATAGAGCGGCGAGGCCTCGCCCGAGGTGGTCAGGGCCTGGGTGGCGAAGGCGTGCAGGTGCGCCTCGTTGCCGGGCGAGACCTGCAGGGCGGCCGCCTCGATCTCCTCGAAGCCCCGCGCCTCGAACCAGGCGCGGAAGGCCCGGGTGATCCGGTTACGCGCCAGAAGAAACGGGCGGCGATCGGCGTGGACGCCGGCGCGCCACCAGGTCGGGGAGGTATCGGACAAGGCTAACAACCGAAGAGACTGGAGATTTCGGCCCGTTCGCTATACGAGGGCGCTCACGGATCAATAGCACGAACGCGCCCGCGGCCTCGCGCGCGCTTTCCACCCAAGGACGGTAACTACGTGAAGGTCGCAGCCAGCTCGCTCCGCAAAGGCTCCGTCGTCGATCTGGACGGCAAGCTCTATGTCGTTCTGAGCGCCGAGAACATCCACCCCGGCAAGGGCACCCCGGTGACCCAGCTGAACATGCGCCGCATCTCGGATGGCGTGAAGGTTTCGGAACGCTACCGCACGACCGAGCAGGTCGAGCGCGCCTTCGTCGACGACCGCGACCACACCTTCCTGTACCAGGACGGCGAAGGCTTCCACTTCATGAACCCGGAAACCTACGACCAACTGGTCGCCACCGAGGACGTGATCGGCGATGCCGCGCCCTATCTGCAGGAAGGCATGACCGTCATCCTGTCGACCCACAACGACGTGCCGATCGCCATCGACCTGCCGCGCACCGTGATCCTCGAGATCGTCGACACCGAACCGTCGGTGAAGGGCCAGACCGCCAGCTCGTCGTACAAGCCTGCCGTGCTGAGCAACGGCGTCAAGACGACCGTGCCGCCGTACATCACCTCGGGCACCCGGGTGGTGATCCTGACGGAAGACGGCTCCTACGTGGAACGCGCCAAGGACTAAGCGCTCCGCGGCGACGCCGAAAAGACGAAAGGCCCGACGGGAAACCGCCGGGCCTTTTTCTTGCGCTGTCCTTGTCGTTCGACAGGCCCGGGTCGGAAACCTCACCCTCGGCTTGTCGAAGGGCGAGGCTTCCGCTCCCCCCGGTTCTAGAAGTCCGCCGACAGGGTGACGAAGCCCTGGCGCGGCGGTTGCGGGAAGGCCGCGTAGCCGCCCGAGTTGCTGGTGACGCCGGCGCTCGAGACGCCCTTCTTGTCGAACAGGTTGGTGACATTGGCGGTGACGCGCAGGCCCTTGACCAGGCTGTCGGCCGGCATGTCGAAGGTGTAGCCGGCCTGCAGGTCCACCAGCATCAGGCCCTTCACCGACAGGTCGTTCAGATAGGTGACGTAGCGGCGGCCGACATAGTCGCCGCTGATCTGGGCGTCGAACTTGCCGAAGTTGAAGCGGGCGATGGTCTTGTTCATCCACTTCGGCGTCAGGGGCACGTACTTGCCGCCGGTGGCCACGGTGACCGGGGTCGAGACGCCGTTCACCAGGGTGGTGCCGCTCTGATAGTCCTGATCGTACTTCGACGAGTTGTACGACACGGCGTTGTAGAGCTGGAAGTGCTCGCCGAACTTCAGCGTGCCGGCCACGTCCACGCCCTTGGTCGTGACGCCGCCGACATTGGCCAGGATGGCCGGCGCCGGGTTGATGAAGTTGTAGGGCGCGATGTTCAGCAGGCGGTTGCTGAACTTGACGTCATAGGCGTTGATCTGGCCGTCGAAGCCGGTGATCACGCCCCAGTTCACGTCGTGGCGGGTGCGCAGGCCGGCTTCGTAGGTCCACGAGGTTTCCGGCTTCACCGTCGACTTGAAGAGGTCGAAGGCCGCCTGGGTGCCCAGGCTCCACGGCGAGAAGCCGTAGAAGCCGCTGCCCGCGCCGTAGGGGATGATCTGGCGCATGTTCTGCTGGACGTTGACGAAGATCTGCTCGTTCGGGGTCACGTCCCACAGAACGCCGACCTGCGGCAGGAACCACTTGTCCGACTTGATCGTGCCCGACGGATAGTGGACCGGCACGGCCACGGTCGGCAGGTTCTGCTGGTTGATCGGGAACTTGCCGGTGGCGTTCTGCAGGCTGGACTTGAAGCCGGCCTGCAGAAGCAGGTTCGGCGCGATCCGCCATTGGTCCTGCAGGTGCAGCTGGACGTCGTTGGTGAAGAAGGTCGCGTAGTACTGCGTGAAGGCCTTCTTGCCGCGCGGCACGTCATAGGGCGACAGGTCGTTGTTCTCGGCCGTCATCGGATACCAGACGCGGTGCTGGGCCGGCTCGTTGTGCTCGAGCCAGACACCGCCCTTGATCTGGTGATCGCCCAGCGTCCACTCGGCCGTCGAGATCAGGCCGGGGCGGTTGATGCGATATTCGGTGGTGCGCACGGCGTAGCCGCTGCCGCCCATCAGGTTGACGATGTTCTGCAGCGTGGCCGCGCTGGTGGTCGAGCCGACGACCAGGTTCGGATAGTAGGTGGCGAACAGCCCCGGCAGGCCGGCCGTGTTGACCGGGCCGGACACGATGCCGCGACCGAAATTGTAGTGGTAGTAGGCCTGGTTGGTCCAAGTGAAGTTCGGGACCGGCTTCCAGGCGTACTTGACGTAGGACAGGATGTCCTCGCGCTGGGCGGCGCTGAAGCAGTTCGAGAAGTTGTTGCCCTGGGCCGGGGGCGGCGTGCCCGGGCCGCCCGTCAGGTTGGCCGTGCAGCCGGCCAGGTTCGGATAGATGAAGGGGCGCGAATAGGGCGTGAAGCCCTGGGCCGCGGCGGTCTGCTGGTTACCGAAGGCGGTCGCGTCTTCGTTGGGCTCCACCTTCATCTGCCAGTCGGCGTAGAAGGTCAGTTGGCCGTGGTCGTCGTCGTGGACGATCTTCAGGTTCACCTGGTGGCCGCGCTGATGGCCGTCGAAGTCCCAGGCCTTGGCGTCCTGATAGACGTAGGAGACGAAGCCCTTCCAGCCATTGCCCAGATCGCCGCTGTCGGCGCGGACGAAGGTGCGGGTGGCTTCATAGCTGCCCAGGGTCTGGCGCAGGTTCAGGCCGCGCTGGGCCGACGGGTCGCGGCTGTAGGTTTCGATCGCGCCGCCCAGGTTGCTGGTCGAGGCCACGCCCAGCGAGCCGGCCCCCGACGACAGGGTCACGCGGCTGACGTTCTCGGACGTCACCGCGCGCGAGACCGACAGGCCGTTGTAGTTGCCGTAGGCCTGGTCGCCCAGCGGCACGCCGTCCATCGTGAAGCCCAGTTGCTGGGTCGAGAAGCCGTGGACGAACAGCGACAGGTTCTGCTCGTTGTTGCCCCACGGATCGGCGGTCCGATAGATGACGCCGGGCAGGAACTGGATGGCCTTCAGCGGGCTGGCGCCCGGCAGGACGCGCTGGATCTGCTCGCTCTGCATCGCCACGGCCGAGCGCGTCTCGCGCTGGCCGGTGATGACGATCTGCTCGACATTGGTCGAGTCGGTGTCGGACGGCGTCGCCGCATCGGCGGGCGCCGGAGCGGCGGGCGCCGTGGCGGCCTGGGCGCCGCCGGCGACCATTAGGGCCGCCAGGGCCGCGCCGCACCACAGGCGCGACTGAAGGCTGGAACTCTTGGTCGATTGCATCTTGCCTTATCCCCTCGGCCAATGCGGCTTCTGGGAAGGGCAATAGGATCGGCTCAAGACGGCTGGACGACAGTCGTGCGACGCCCTTGTGACGCTTGTTATGAGAACGTTATCAGAGGCCGATCGCCTGCAACTGGGCGGGGCTCATGGCGTCCAGCTGAGCGACCGTCAGCTTGTTGACCTGGGCCCGCGACAGGGTCGACAGCTGCCCCGGCGAGAAGGCCGCGATCTGGGCGCCGGTGAAGCCCGGGATCTGGCTGGGCATGATCTGGCCCATCTGGGCGGTGGTCAGGGTCTGGATCGCCGAGGTCGGCAACTGGCCGATCTGGGTCGTGGTCAGCGCCCCCAGCTGGAAGCCCGACATCCGCGACAGCCCATCGCTGGCGAAGGCGTCCAGCTGGCCGGCCGAGAACCCGCGCACCTGGGTGGCCGAGAGGCTGGCGAACTGGTCGTCGCTGAGCGCGCTCAACGCCGTGTTCGACAGGGCGCCGACCTGAGACGCGGTCAGGGCGGCCACCTGGGCCTTGGACAACTCGCCGATGTCGGCCGCCGACAGGCCTCGCAACTGCACCGGCGTCAGGGCCGAGATCTGGGCCGAGGTCAGGGCCGCCACCTGGGTGGCGGTGAAGGCCGAGATGTCGGCGGGCGAGAAGCCCTCCATCTGCGCGGCCCCCAGGGCGCCGATCTGGGTGGCGGTGATCTCGGCGATGTCGGTCGTGGTGAACCGCTCGATCTGGCTGGTGGTCAGGCCCCGGATCTGGGTGGTGGTCAAGGCCGCGAACTGGCTGGCGTTGAGGCCCGACAGCACCTCGCCGGGCAGGGCGCCGATCTGCTGGGCCGATAGGGCGGCCACTTGGCTGGCGGAGAACGCGTTGAAGGTCGCGGCGCTCAGGCTGGCCATTTCGCTGGTCGACAGGCCGGACAGCTGCGTCGGGCTGAGCGCGGCCAGGCGACTGGCGCCCAGGGCCGCGAAGGCCGTCGTCGACAGGGACCCCAGCTGGGCGCCGCTCAGGCCGGCCAGCTCTGTGGCGGTCAGGCCGCCGATCAGGGCGGCCGAAAGGCCTCCGGTCTGGGTGGCGGCCAGCTGCGAGAGCCGGCCGCGCACGACCGTGTCGGGCAGGGCCGCCAGCTGGGTCGGCGTCAGGCCCGAGAACTGCGTGGCGGTCAGGCCCGCCAGCTGGGTGGTCGACAGGCTGGCCAGGTTGGTCGGCGCCAGGGCGGCGAGCTGGCTCGGCGTCAGGCCCGAGACCTGGGTCGCGCTGAACTCGCCGAAGTCGGCGGCCGAGAGACCCGAGATCTGGGTGGTCGACAGGGCCTGCAGCTGGGTGGTCGACAGCCGCGCCACCTGCTCCGGGGTCAGGGCCGAGAAGGCCGTCGCGCTCAGGGCCGACAGGAAGCCGCCGGTCAGGCCGCCGACCTGGGTGGTGGCCAGCGCCGCCACCTGGGACCCGCTCAACGCCCCGGCCTGGGTGGACGACAGGCCCGACAGCTGAGCCGAGCTGAGGGCGGAGACCTGGGTGGTCGACAGCGTCGGCAGGATGTCGCTGGCCGCCGCGCCAAGCTGGGTGGAGGTCAGGACCGCCAGCTGGGTGGTCGACAGGGCCGGAACCTGGCTGGGACGCAGGGCGGCGATCTGCGAGGGGACCATCGCCTTGATCTGGCTGGTGGTCAGGGCCGCCAGTTGGCCGGCGCCCAGCGCGGCGACCTCGGTGGCGGGCAGTCCGGCCAGCTGGGTCGGGGCCAGCGCCGCGACCTGGCTGGGGGTGAACTCGGCGATGTCCTCGGGCGACAGACCGCGCAGCTGGGTGGCGGTGATCGCCGCCACCTGGGTGGTCGTCAGAGCGGCGGTCTGGACCGCGCTCAGGGCCGACAGGGCGGTGGGGGACAGCGCCGCGATCTGCGTGCCGGCCAGCAGCTTCAGGCGATCGGCGCTCAAGGCGGCGACGGCGTTGGCCGACAGGCCGGCGATCTGGGTCGCGCGCAGGGCGCTCCACTGGGTGTCGGACAGGCCCGCCAGGTGCGTCGGATCCAGCGCGCCCAGCTGCGTTGTGCCGAGGCCCTGGATCTGGGTGACGCCCCACAGGGACCATTGCGTCGCCGAGAACGCGCCGATCAGGTCGGGTGACAGGGCGCCGACCTGGGTCGGGGTCAAGGCGCTGACCTGGGTGGTCGAGAGGCTGTCGAACACCGTCGTCGACAGGCCGCGCACCTGGGTGACGGTCAGGCCCCGGATCTGGCCGGCGTCGAGGCGCGACAGGGCGTCGGGCGGCAGGAGGGCCAGGATGCCCGTCGACAGCTGGGCCAGCTGGGTCGGCGACAGCGCCGCCACCTGGGTGGCGTTCAAGGCCTGGGCCATCGTGCTGGACAGATTGATCAGCTGGTCGCTGGTCAGGCCCCGGATCTGGGTCGCGCCCAGGGCCGCGGTCCTTGTTCCGTCGAGGTCGCGCAGCGCCGCCGCCGGGATCTTGGACACCTGCTGCGCGGTCAGGCCGCCGATCGTGGTCGTCGACAGATGCGAGATCATCGCGCCCAGCTGGACGCCGTCCATCGCCGCCAGTTGGGTCGCGGAAAACTGAGCGACATCGGCGTCGTTCAGGCCCTTCAGCTGGGTGGCGGTCAGGCCCTTGATCTGCGCCGCGCCAAGGCGGGCCACCTGGCTGTCGTTCAGCGCCGACAGCGCCTCGGGCGTCAGGCCCGACACCTGGGCGGCCGACAGGGCGCCGATCTCGGCGTCGCTTAGCGTCGCGACCTCCGTGGCCGAAAGCCCCTTGATCTGGGTGGATGTCACGCTCGACCACTGCAGGGACGACAGCTCGGCCACGCCGCGCAGGGCGGCGAGCTGGCGACTGCTCAGCGCCCCGACCTGGGCCGCGCCCAAGGCCTGGGCCTGGGTGGTGGTCAGGGCCGCGATGTCCGAGGTCGACAGCGCCTTGATCTGCAAGGGCGTCATCACCTTCAGCTGCTCGGGCCTGAAGGCGGCGAACGACGCGTCCGACAGCGCCGCCAGCCGCTCGGGCGGCAGGGCGCGGATCTGGCTGACGGTGAAGGCCTGCAGCTGGGCGCGCGTGAACTCGTTGAAGTCGTCGCCATTCAGGCTGGCCAACTGGTCCGGGCGCAGGCCGGCGATCTGCGCGGCGCCCAGCGCGCCCACCTGGGTCGTGTTCAGGCGCGAGAAGCTGGTCGCCGACAGGCCGCCCAGCGCCTGCGGGTTCAGGGCCGCGATCTGGGTGGTGGTCAGGTGGGCGACGGCCGTCGCCGACAGGGTCGCGGTCTGGTTGCCGGCCAGGGCGCCCAGCTGGGCGGCGCTGAAGGCCGCCAGCAGCGTCGCGCCGCCCTGACCGATGGCCGTGACCGACAGCCCTCGGACCTGCGTCGCGTTCAGCGCTTCCAGCCGCGAGCCGCTCAGCGCCAGCACCTGCTCGCCCGACAGGCTGGACAGCTGCGCCACGGTCGCCGCCTTCCACTGGTCGGGGGTGGACAGGGCCATGTCCGTGGCCGACAGCCCTTTCAGCGCTTCCGGCGAGAGCCCGGCGAACTGGGTGGGGCTGAGGCTCTGGAACTGGGTCGGCGTCAGCTGGCCGATCTGGGTCGCCGACAAGGCGCCGACCTGGGCGGCGGTGAAGGCCTGGATCTGCGCGGGCTCGAACTCGCCCATGTCGCTGGCGGTCAGGCCGCGCAGCTGCGTGGCGGTCAGCGCGCGGATCTGCTGGGTCGACAGCTCGCGCACCTGGGATTCGGACAGTGACGACACCGCCGTCGCCGAGAGGGCCGCCAGCTGGGTCGAGCGCAGACCGTTCAGCTGGTCGCCGTTCAGGCCGCCGATCTGGGTCGCCGACAGCGCCTGCATCTGGGCCTGGTTCAGCACCAGCAGCTGGTTGGCGCTGAAGGCCACGGTCGAGGCCAGTCGCGGCAGCTGGGCCGGCGTCAGCGCCTTGACCTGGGCGGGGGTGAAGGCCGCGAACTGCGCGGCGCTGAGACCGCCGATCGCCGTGACCGAGATCGCCTGGATCTGCTGAGCGGTCAGCTTGGCGAACTCGGACGGCGGCGCCGCGGCCAGGGCCGGGCCGCTCAGCGTCGCGATCTGCTGCGCCGTCAGCTTGGAAAGACTCGAGGCGTCGAAACTCGCGACCGCCATGACACACCACCGGGCTCGGAGCGGCGCCCGCGAACGCCGCCGACGGCCGTAAGCCGTCCGTTCGTGGGGGCCTGGCCTGGACGCCGCCTCTTCCGGGCGGCGATTCTGCTCAAGCTCACTCTAAGGGAAGTTGTGTTTAGTTCAAACTGTATTCGTGGATCGCGCATAGGCGGTCAGACCCTCGACCAGGGCGTCGAAGACCAGGCGCACGCGGCGGACGTCCTTCAGGTCCTCGTGGGCGACGACGAAGGTCTCCAGATCGTAGGCGAAGCTGTCGGCGAGGACGCGCTCCAGCATGGGATCGCGCAGGGCCAGGCCCACCTGGCAGATCCCCAGCCCCAGGCCCGCCCGGATCGCCGCCAGCTGGGCCAGGTCGTTGTCCGAACGCAACGCGAAGTCCTCGGGCTTCAGACCCAGGCCCATGGCGCGGACCGTCCTGACGCCCGCCGTGTCGGTCTCGTAGCCGATCAGCGGCAGGCGGCGGGCCTCGTCCAGCGTGGCGGGGCGGCCCCAGGCGTCCAGCACGCGCTTGTGGGCGTGCATCCCCAGCGTGATGACGCCCACCCGGCGGGCGACCAGGGCCTCCTGGGTCGGACGAACCATCCGCACGGCGATGTCGGCCTCGCGGCGCAGCAGGTCCTCGTTGCGATTGGTCAGGGCCAGTTCGAAGATCAGACCGGGATGGTCCTGGCGCAGGGCGGCCAGGATCGGCGGCAGCACCTCCATGCCCACGACCTCGCTGGCGGTGATCCGCACCACGCCGGCGGCCGCTTCCGCCTCGGCTGACGCCGCCCGGGCCAGAGCGGCGGCGGCGCTGGCCATGGCCCGGGCGTGCCGCGCCAGAGCGGTCCCCACCGATGTCGGGGTCAGGCCCGAGGGCGAGCGGGTGAACAGCGCCACGCCCAGCTGGGTCTCCAGGTCCTCGATCCGCCGCCGCACGGTCGGCTGGGCCGCGCCCAGCGCGCGGGCGGCGGCCGAGAGGCTGCCGGTGTCGATCACCGCCAGGAAGGCGCGGTGACGCTCCCAGTCGACGGCGGCGGAGAGGTCGTTGCTCATATATTTTTGATAAGCTGGTTAGTTATTCTGGGCAATTTATATCGAGCCTGTCGCGACGCATCCTGCGGTTATCGCAATGCCAGGAGCCGGACATGACCGCCCCCGCCAAGTCCTCCAAGATCGCTCTCGTCCTCGGCGCCCAGGGCGGCGTCGGCGGGGAGACCGCCGCCGCCCTGGTCCGTCACGGCTGGACCGTCCGCGCCCTGGTGCGCGATCCCGGCAAGGGCGGGCGGCCGGGCGTGACCTATTTGCAGGCCGACGTGATGGACCCGCCGGCCGTGATCGACGCCGCGCGGGGCGCCGCGATCATCGTCCACGCCGTCAACCCGCCTGGTTATCGCGGCTGGAACCGGCTGGTCCTGCCGATGCTGGACAGCACGATCGCCGCCGCGCGGGCCAGCGGCGCGCGGATCCTGCTGCCTGGCACGATCTACAACTACGACCCCGCCGAGCAGCCCCTGATCGACGAGACCGCGCCCCAGCGGGCCAGGACCCGCAAGGGCAGGATCCGCGTCGAGATGGAAGCCCGCCTGGAGGCCGCCGCCGGCGACGGCGCGCGGAGCCTGATCCTGCGGGCCGGCGACTATTTCGGTCCGCGCGCCGCCAGCAACTGGTTCGCCTCGGGCCTGGTCACGCCGGGCAAGCCGGTGAAGACCATCCTCTATCCGGGCGACAAGGGCGTCGGCCACGCCTGGGCCTATCTGCCCGACGTCGGCGAGACCTTCGCCCGCCTGGCCGATCGCGAGGCCGAGCTGCCAGACTTCGCGCGGTTCCACTTCGACGGCGTCTGGGACGCCGACGGGACGGCCATGGTCCGCGCGGTCGCGCGGGCCGCCGGCCTGAAGCGCTCCGATGTCCGCCGGCTGCCCTGGGCGCTGCTGCCTCTGGCCGGACCGTTCAACGAGACCTTGCGCGAACTGCTGGAAATGCGCCCCTTCTGGCGTTTTCCGACGCGCCTGGACAACCGTCGCCTGGTCGCCTTCCTGGGCGAGGAGCCCCGCACCCCGCTGGACAGGGCGGTGGTCGAGACGATGCGCGGTCTGAACGTGCCGGTGCGATAGGGCAGACGACCGCGCGCGCGGGAAAACTACGCCGGCGCGCCCGCCCGCCGGTCCAGGCGTCCGATCGTCGACACGAGGGCCGCCATTTCGATGGGCTTTTCGATGAAGGCGTCCATGCCGGCCGATAGGGCGGCCGAGCGTTCCTCGTCCATGACCCCGGCCGTCAGGCAGACGATCGGCAGGTCCTTGAAGCGCGGCTCGGCGCGGATTCGCCGGGTCGCCTCCAGTCCGCCCATCACCGGCATGTTGAAGTCGATCAGCATCATGTCGAAGTCGCGGTCATTCAGGGCTTCGATGGCGTGCTGGCCGTTGTCGGCCTCGACGATCTCGCAGCCCAGCGGCGACAGCATCATGCCGATGACCTTGCGATTGACCGGATAGTCGTCGACGACCAGCAGGCGCAGCGGATTGCCGTCCTTGGGCTGGAAGCTGGCCGAGGCGCCGGCGGCGGGCAGGGCGCATCGGAAGGTCAGGGTGAAGGTCGAGCCGCGTCCCTCGACGCTGCGGGCCGTGACGGCCCCGCCCATCATCTTGGCCAGCCGGCGGGTGATGTTGAGGCCCAATCCGGTCCCGCCCGTCCGGCGGGCCGTCGCCGCGTCCGCCTGGACGAACGGCGTGAACAGCTTTTCCAGCACCTGGGGACTCATACCGACACCGGTGTCGGCGACAACGATCTTGGCCATGACCGCGCCGGCTTCCTGAGCGGGTTCGCACGACACCCGCACCTGGATCTGACCGGCGGGCGTGAACTTGACCGCGTTGGAGATCAGGTTCGCCAGGCATTGGCGCACGCGGAGCGGATCGAAGACCAGCGAGCCCGGCATGGCCTCGTCGATGAGCAGGGTGATCTGGGTGCCGCGCTCGCGGGCCAGGGGGACGTTCAGGCGCACCACCCGGTCGGCCAGGTGAGCGAGATCGCTGGTGATCGGCGCGATTTCCAGCTTGCCGGCCTCGATCTTGGCCAGGTCCAGCACGTCGTTCAGCAGGGCCAGCAGGGTCCGGCCGGATTCCTCGAGCAAGTCGACCTGCTCGTACTGGCTGGGCGCCAGAGGCTCCAGCTTCATGGACTGGGCGATGCCCAACATGCCGTTCAGGGGCGTGCGCAGTTCGTGGCTCATCAGGGCCAGGAACTCGGACTTGGCCTGGCTGGCCGCCTCGGCCTGGCTTTTGGCCAACTCCAGGGCGCGGCCCTGCTGGGCGTTGGTCTGCGCGGCCTTGGCCGTGTAGGTGATCAGGATGGCGGCGGAGGCGCAGAGCACGAAACGCTGCTGCGGCGGAAAGTCGTTGAACACGCCGCACAGCGCCAGCAGCAGCAGCGAGGAGCCGCCGCCGATGATCAGCAGCAGGATCCTGGATCGCGCCGCGAAGGCCTGGGCGTGGACCAGGAACGCGCACACCACGCAGAGCGCCGAAAGCTTCAGGGCGAGAATCTCCTCCCGCCACAGCAGGACGGCCAGGGCCCACCAGACCAGGTTCATCCAGACCACGGCCGCGATATAGGCCAGGCGCTGGGCCGGGCTTGTCTTCTGGTCGCTCCTCTGGGGGATGCTGGACACCCAGACCCCGGCCTCGGCGCTGGCGACGGCCAAGCCCCAGAGCCAGCCGCCCAGGCTATCGACCGTGAATCCGTAGAGCAGGGCCGTGGCGGCGCAGATCGCCAGGCGAACGCCCAGCGTGGGCAGGCTTCGGGCCGTTACCGAGGTGGCGTCTTGATCCAGCCAATCGGTCGAACGCGACAAAACCGTTCCCTTACAATTTCGGGGTCGCCTTTCCCGTGAACGCCGGGGGCGCCGCCGTGAGACGGATAGTCAACCCATAATGGATTCCGCCGCGATGTCGAGGCTCGCGTGGTTGCGAGCGCGCCGATGTCGGCGTGCGCCGTCCTCGGTTCAGCTTTCGTAGGGCAAGCGCGTCTCGCTTTGCCTGAAGCGCGCAACAAAAAGGCCCGGAGGTAGAGCCCCCGGGCCTTTCTATCTTGGTGGATGGCGGGGCGGTTACTTGCCCGCGGCCGTCAGGGCGTCCATCAGTTCCGGCACGGCGGTCTTGTAGTCGGCGACCAGGCCGTAGTCGGCGACCTGGAAGATCGGCGCGTCGGCGTCCTTGTTGATCGCGACGATCACCTTGGAGTCCTTCATGCCGGCCAGGTGCTGGATGGCGCCCGAAATGCCGATGGCGACATAGAGCTGCGGGGCCACGACCTTGCCGGTCTGACCGACCTGATAGTCGTTCGGGGCGTAGCCGGCGTCGACGGCCGCGCGCGAGGCGCCGACGGCGGCGCCCAGCTTGTCGGCCAGCGGCTCGATCACGCGCTGGAACTCCTCGGCCGAGCCCATGGCGCGACCGCCCGAGACGACGATCTTGGCCGCAGCCAGTTCCGGACGGTCGGACTTGACCATCTCTTCGCTGACGAAGCGGGTCTTGGCCGCGTCGGCGCCGCCGACGGTTTCGACCGAAGCCGAGCCGCCTTCCGCCGCCGCCGCGAAGGCGGTCGGACGGACGGTGATCACCTTCTTGGCGTCGGTCGACTGGACGGTCTCCAGCGCGTTGCCGGCGTAGATCGGGCGCGTGAAGGTGTCGGCCGAGACGACATCGATGATGTCCGAGATCGGAGCCACATCCAGCTTGGCGGCGACGCGCGGGGCGAAGTTCTTGCCGCCCGAGGTGGCCGGAACCAGGATCGCGTCATAGCCGCCGGCCAGCGCCAGGACGGCGTCGGCTTGCGCTTCGGCGATGCCGTGGCCCAGGGCGTCGGACTCGGCGACCAGCACCTTGCGGACGCCGGCGATCTTGGCGGCCTCGGCGGCGACGCCCGAGACGCCCTTGCCCAGCACCAGGATGTCGATGTCGCCCGAGATCTTCTGGGCGGCGGTCACGGTCTTGTGGGTCGCGTCGCGCAGGTGCGCGTTGTCGTTATCGGCGACGACGAGAACAGCCATTACAGCACCCCCGCGGTGTTGAGCTTGGAGACGAGGTCGGCGGCGGTTTCCACCTTCACGCCGGCCGAGCGCTTTGCCGGTTCGGCGACCTTGACGACCTTCAGGCGCGGCGTGACATCGACGCCGTAGTCGGCGACCGTCTTGGTGACGATCTCCTTCTTCTTGGCCTTCATGATGTTGGGCAGAGACGCATAGCGCGGCTCGTTCAGGCGCAGGTCGGCGGTGATCACCGCCGGCAGGTCGACGTCCAGGGTCTGCAGACCGCCATCGACTTCGCGCGTGACCTTGGCCGACGAACCCGACACCTCGACGGCCGAGGCGTAGGTCGCCTGCGGCCAGCCCAGCAGCGCCGACAGCATCTGGCCCACGGCGTTGTTGTCGCCGTCGATCGCCTGCTTGCCCATGACGACGAGGTTCGGATTTTCCTCGGCGACCACGGCGGCCAGCAGCTTGGCCACGCCCAGCGGCTCGACGTCGACGTCCGAGGTGATCAGGATCCCCCGGTCGCCGCCCATGGCCAGCGCCGTTCGGATCGTTTCCTGGGCCTGCGCGGGGCCGATGCTGACGATGACGACCTCGGTCGCCACGCCCTTTTCCTTGAGACGCACGGCTTCCTCGACCGCGATCTCACAGAAGGGGTTCATCGACATCTTGACGTTCGCGAGGTCGACACCGGTCTGGTCCGCCTTCACGCGGGCCTTGACGTTATAATCGATCACCCGTTTGACCGGGACTAGGACCTTCATCGGTTTCCACCGCCTCCAGACTGCGTTTTCTCCTGCTAGGCCACCGACTTACTGGTTCGGCGTCGCATTGCAAGTTTCCTTTAACGTCAGCGTAATGCAATAAATCGTGGTTCGTTCAAACGACTGTACGATTTCGCGACGGTCGCGCCAGGGGCGCCGGGGCCGCCAATTCCCTTCCCGCCGGAAAGGCGGTAGGGAGCGGCCATGAACAAGACCTTCACGCGCCTGAAGTACATCTTCGTCGCCATCTTCCTGCTCGCGAGCGGCGGCGTCGTAGCCTACCACGCCCTGTGGGTGTGGCCGAAGCAGCGTTGCGAGGCCAGCGGCCGTCTCTGGGCCGGGCGGTGGATGAAGTGCGCGACGGTCTATTCGATCGAGACCCTGACCCGCCGCCCCGGCAACGTCCCGCCGATCAACGGCGAGGCGCGCCTGAAACCGCAAGCGCCGGAGCCGGCTCCGGCGAAATAGCCTAACGCGTCGCGCCCGGCTTCCAGAGGACGTCGGCGCGGCCCCGGTCATTGCTCCAGCGGGCCGCCACGAACAGCAGGTCCGACAGGCGGTTCAGATACTTGATCGCCGGCTGGCCGACGATCTCGCCCTCCAGGCCCGCCAGGGCCACGCAGGTCCGCTCGGCGCGGCGGCAGACGGTGCGGGCGACGTGCAGCGCGGCCGCGGCGGGCGAGCCGGCCGGCAGGACGAACGAGCTCAGGGGCGCCATCTCGCCGTTCAGCAGGTCGATCTCGCGTTCCAGGCGCTCGACCTGGCTGTCGAGAATGCGCAGCGGCTCCCATTCCGGCTTGCCATGCTGTTCCGGGGTCGCCAGGTCCGCGCCGAGGTCGAAGAGGTCGTTCTGGACGCGCTCCAGGATCGGATCCAGCACCGCGTCGCCCGCGGTATGCTGCCGCGCCTGGCCCACGGCGGCGTTGGTCTCGTCGACCCCGCCATAAGCTTCCACGCGCGTGGAAGCCTTGCTGACCGGGGCTCCGGTCGCCAGCCGCGTCGAGCCGTCGTCGCCCGTGCGCGTATAGATGCGGTTCAGCGTGACCATGGGTCGCGGACTCCCGTTCGTCGAACCGCGCTAATCAGGCCCCGCCGCGACGCCACCAGAAGGCGGCGGCGACCAGGACGATGATGGCGATGAACTGCAGAACGACCCGCAGGCGCATCAGCTTGTTGGAATAGGAGCGCCCGAAGTCGCCCCCTCGAAACAGGGCGTAAAGACCCGCCCCCAGGGCGATCAGGACGGCCGCGAGCGCCGCGGGAACCAGAATGTCGAAGAGATGAGACATGGCCCGCAGAATAGAGGCTGGAGCTCGGCCGTCCATAGAGCGTCGCGCCGGGAGGGCGGTTCGGCGGCCCCGCGCGGGCAAACGTTATCGACCGAATCAATTCGTCGAACCTGTTCGGTGAGCGCATTTGTCGCAGTGACGCTTTGGGAGCGCTCTCATATCTAGGCCGTATCGTCCCCATTCAGTGTTTTCGGTAAGTTTTCGCGGTTGCAATGACGTCCCTCTAGCGTTATGGCCCCCGCTCCCTATTTTCCAGTGCGCGTTCGTTGAACACGATCAACTCCCCCACCGCGGATCTGTTCGACGTTTTGACTCACCCCAGCGGGGGTAGGAGATAACCGCGATGGCTCAGAGCGCGTCGCTCTTGACCGCCGCTGGGCTCTCCGCGACCGATCGCGAAGAAGCCCTGGCCGAAGTCCGTCAATTGATCACCGACCTGCGCGACGCCGCGCAGGATGGCCGTCATTTGGCCCGCCGTTACGCTGACGTTCTCCAGAACGTCGTCGATGAGTACTGCAATGAGTTCGAGAAGCGCGCCGAGGCCGCTCTCGCCCGTCTGGAGGCCGCCGCATGAGCTTTGTGTCCGTCAATATCGAGTCCGCCACCGACTCGCCGGTGAAGCTCACCCGCCGCGCCCTGGCCAAGCAGCGCACCCGCGAGCGCGTGCTCGCCGCCGCCCGCCGCCTGTTCAGCGAGCGCGGCTATGAAGGCGCCACCATCCGGGACATCGCTCAGGCCGCCGGCATGTCGACCGGCGCGGTGTTCGCCAGCTTCGCCGACAAGTCGGAGCTGTTCGAGGAAATCCTGACCGCCGACTACGAGGTCATCCACGCCCAGATGACCCAGGCGTCGCGCAACGCCAAGACCGTCGATGAAGCCCTGCTGGGCCTGTTCGCCGTCGCTTACGCCTTCCATGTCGAGCAACTGCCGCTGCTGCGCGCCAGCATCGCGGTGTCCTGGACCCGTTCGGAGGCCGCCGAGCGTCGCGCCCGCGCCGACCTCAAGCACATCTTCCGCCTGATCGGCGAAGCCCTGCGCCGCGGCGTCGAGGAAGGTCAGCTGAAGAAAGATATCGACGCCAAGCTCTTGGCGGAAATCACTTGGGATGTGTATGTCGGTAACTATCGCCGAGCCATCTATGACGGCTGGTCGGTGGAAGCTCTGCTGACGCGGCTTTCGGAACAACTGAAGGTTATTTTCGCGGGCGCTCGCGCCTGACGACATCACTGGACGCTCCGTTCGGGGGAACGGAGCGTCTTCGTTAAAACGACGCTAGCGTGTTCGAGGGGGACGGGCGTGGGCGTAAGGGACGATCAGAAGGCGGCGACGCGCGAGAAGGTTCTCGTGGCGGCGCGGGACTTGTTCAACGAGGTCGGTTACGAGGAGACCACCATCCGCGCCATCGCCGAGCGGGCGGGTGTCTCGGTCGGCAGCGTCTTCACCACCTTCGCCTCGAAGGCCGAGGTGCTCAGCCACGTGATGAGTCATCGCCTGGCCGAGCTCTATGCCGAGTTCGACCGGGTGATTCCGTACCTGCGGGGCAGCGTGGCCGATCGGCTGAGCTCGATCTTCGCCATCCATTACGAATTCGAGACCCGGCGGGTGAAGCTGTTCCTGGCCCACGTCGCGGCCTCGTACAATCCCAACGGCGATCCGGGCGTGACGCCCTATGGCCGCAACCCGCGCCTGAACCAGATGCTTCTCGACGTGCTGGACGAGGGCGTGCGCAAGGGCGAGGTCCGGCCCGACCTGGATCTCCAGCTGCTGGTCGACACGCTGAAGGCCGCCTATGCCTGGAACTACCGCATGGCGGCCGCGTCCGGCGGGCAGGTCCCGGCCAGCGAGATGTCGGCGGTGATGGACCGGCAGATCGCCCTGATCGCCGACGGCTGGCGGCCGCGGTAGAGCCTTTAGCCTGAAATCGGAATCGATTTCAGGCGTCAAAAAGGTTCAAAATCAAATGGTTAGCTACCGCCCCGGGCGCCGCCTCAGCTGATCCTGGTCAGCCGCAGGTCCTGATAGTCGTAGCTGAAATCGGCCAGGGGCGAGACCGCCTTGACCAGGGCCGACACCGCCTTGCCGTCCTTCAGCTCGAAGGTGAGGAAGGCGTCTTCCTGGGTGCGGTCGTCGAAGACGGTCTTGAAGATCTCGCCGTCGAACGGCTCCAGCTTGCCGCGCAGCAGCGGGGTCTTGTCGAACGAGACCGACAGGCCCTGCTTCTTGCCCTTCCCGGTGACGGCGACGGTGACCGTGCCGTACCAGGGATCGCGATAGACGCCGGCATAGGCGGCCAGCGGCAGGCTGGGCTTGGCGCCGCTGCTGGGCGTGACGGCCTTGGCGGCGTCCTTGATCGTCTGGGCGTCGGCGTCGGCCTGCAGCCGCTTGGAATAGCCGATCCAGTCGAAGTCGCTCCGCCCCTGCAGCCGGTCGGGTCCGCCGTAGCGCAGGGCGCGCAGCACCGCGCTCTCCTCGGCGTTGGTCATGACCATGATGCCCGACTTCCGGCCCGGCAGCAGGCCCGTATAAGAGATGAAGCCGGCCAGGCCGCCGGTGTGCCACAGGATGCGCTCGCCGCGATGGTCCTGGACGAACCAGCCCAGGGCGTAGGCCTGGATCGTCGGACGCGTGGGGGCGTCGGGCGCCGGACCCTCGGACGAGGCGGTGATCGTCTGGGGCTTCCACAGCTCCTTCGACGAGGCCTCGCTCCACAGGCGCTTGCCGTCGGCCGAGAGGCCCAGGCCCAGCTGGACCTGCATCCACTTGGCGATGTCGCGCGGCGTGGAATTGACCCCGCCGGCCGGCCCGGCCGCGTCGAAGCTGTCGTCGAACGGCAGAACCGTCTGCGGACCCAGGCCCCGGACGGGCGGGCCCAGGCGGGCATGGGGCTGGGCGCGGCGGGTCCTGTCGACCAGGGCGGGGCTGGAGACGGTGTCCTTCATGCCCAGCGGCTCGAAGATCCGGGCCTTGATGACCTCTTCCCAGGATTGGCCCGTCACCGTTTCGATCAGCACCCCGGCGGCGACGTAGAGGACGTTGTCATAGGCGTAGCCGCCCCGGAACTGGCCGCCGATCGGCAGGTACTTCAGGCCCGCGACGATCTCGGCGCGCGTGTGGGTGGGCGCGGGCCAGATCATCAGGTCGCCGGCCCCCAGGGTCAGGCCGCTGCGGTGGACCAGCAGGTCGCGGACGGTCATCAGCTTGGTGACCACCGGATCGCTCATCTGGAAGGCCGGCATGTACCGGGTGACCGGCGCGTCCCATTCCAGCTTGCCCTCCTCGACCAGCATGGCGATCAGGGCGGCGGTCATGGCCTTGGTGTTGGAGGCGATGCCGAAGGCGGTGGTCTCGTCGACCCGGTCCTGGGTTCCCAGCCGTTTGACGCCATAGCCCTTGGTCAGGGTGACCTGGCCGTTCTCGACCACGGCGATCCCGAGACCCGGCTCGTCGGGGAAGGCGGCCATGACCTCTTGCGCGTACTTGTCGACGGCGGCGCCGACCGCCCCGGTCTCCCGCGCCAGGGCCCTATCGCCGAACGCCGCCAGGCCCGTGGCGGCCAGGGTCGAGACGAGGGCGGCGCGGCGGGTCGTGGTCAGCATGGGCGGTCCTTCCGGTAAGGACGCGAGGCTATGCTGATGCTCGTGGAGGCGGCAAGGGCCGGAGCGCCCCCTCCGTCACGATGCTTCGCATCGCGCCACCTCCCCCGTTGCACGGGTGAGGAGGGACTTCTCCTCCCCCGCGAAGCGGGGGAGGTGGATCGGCGCGGATACGCGACGAGACGGAGGGGGCGCTCAGCGGCGCCTAATTCCCCCCATCCAGCAACCGCCGGGCGATGACCTGGGCCTGGATCTCGCCCGCGCCCTCGAAGATGTTGAGGATCCGGGCGTCGGCCAGCAGCCGGCTGGCGGCGTATTCCATGGCGAAGCCGTTGCCGCCGTGGATCTGCAGGGCGTTGTCGGCGGCGGCCCAGGCGACGCGGGCGGCGATCAGCTTGGCCATGCCGGCCTCGAGATCGCAGCGCTTGCCCTCGTCCTTCTGGCGGGCGGCGAAATAGGTCAGCTGGCGCACGCCCATGATCTCGGCGGCCATCATGGCCAGCTTGTTGGCGACGCGGGGGAAGGCGAAGATCGCCTGGCCGAACTGCTGGCGGTCCAGGGCGTAGCCGAGGCCGGTCTCCAGCGCCGCCTGGGCCACGCCGACGGCGCGGGCGGCGGTCTGGATGCGGGCGCTCTCGAAGGTGGCCATCAGCTGCTTGAAGCCCTGGCCGGGCGCGCCGCCCAGCAGGTTGTCGGCCGGCACGGTAAAGCCGTCGAAGCCCAGCTCGTACTCCTTCATGCCGCGATAGCCGATCACCCCGATCTCGCCGCCGCTCATGCCCTCGGCGGGGAAGGGCGTCTCGTCGGTTCCGCGCGGCTTGGGGGCCAGCAGCATCGAAAGGCCGCGATAGTCGGTGGTGGCCGGGTCGGTGCGGACCAGCAGGGTCATCACGTCGGCGCGGGCGGCGTGGGTGATCCAGGTCTTGTTCCCGGTCACGACATAGTGGTCGCCCTTCAGCTCGGCGCGGGTGCGCAGGGCGCCGAGGTCGGAGCCCGTGTTCGGCTCGGTGAAGACGGCGGTCGGCAGGATCTCGGCGCTGGCGATCTTGGGGAGCCAGTATTCCTTTTGCGCGTCCGTGCCGCCGGTCAGGATCAGCTCGCCGGCGATCTCCGAGCGGGTGGCCAGCGAGCCGACGCCGATCCAGGCCCGCGACAGCTCCTCGGAGACCACGCACATGGCGGTCTTGCCCATGCCGCTGCCGCCATATTCCTCGGGGATGGTCAGGCCGAACACGCCCAGGGCGCCCAGCTCCTCGACCAGTTCGATCGGGATCAGCTGGTCCTTCAGGTGCCATTCGTGGGCGAAGGGCGTGACCTTCTCCTCGGCGAAGGCGTGGAACTGGTCGCGGATCATCTCGAAGGTCTCGTCGAGGCCGGTGTGCTCCAGCGTCGGGCGGCCGCGCGCCTCGGCCAAGCGCTGGGCGACGCGGCTCTTCACGGCCTGGGTTCCGCCCTCGACCATCAGCTTCATCAGGCCGTTGGAATAGAGGCGGTTCAGGACCGCGCGGTCCTCGACCAGGTGAGCGGGACGGACGATCTCACCCTGGTTCATCGGCACGCCACCGACCAGTTGGGCGCAGTATTCCGAGAAGAGGAGCTGGGCCAGCAGGGCCTCGATCTCGCCAAAGCGCCCCTCGGCCTCCAGCCGCTCGGCCCAGCCGGCGACCTGGTTCAGGAGCTCGGCATAGGCCGCGTACCAGCCATAGCCGTGCACCCGGTGCTGGTGGACGTCGGCCAGCTTGCGGTCGACCTTGCCGCCTTCGGGCGCGATATGGGCGAGCACGGCGGGTTTGGCCTCGGCCACGAACAGCGCCGTCGCGTCGGCGGCTTCCCGCAGCAGGCCGGTCAGGCCCGGAAGGACGAGGTTTTCGGCGTCGTCGCGCGCGATCGTCGTGGTCATGGCTTGCTCCCCTTGGCCGAACAGGTGTTTTACGCCAAACAATTGTTTTCTTTCACCGTGGCCCATTTCGCATCTGCGAGCAATGCGGCGGTGCAACATCATATGGGAAAACGGGGAGACAAATGCTGAAGGTCCACCACCTCAATGAGTCGCGCTCGCAGCGCATCCTGTGGCTGCTCGAGGAGCTGTCGCTGCCCTACGAAATCGTCTTCCACACCCGCGACGCCAAGACCCGCCTGGCCCCGCCGTCGCTGACCGACGTCCACCCGCTGGGCAAGTCGCCGGTGATCCAGGATGGCGATCTGACGGTGATCGAGTCCGGCGCGATCATCGACTACGTGATCCGCCGTCACGGCGGCGGCCGCCTGGCGCCCGATCCGGCCAGCGCCGACTATGACCGCTATCAGCAGTGGCTGCACTACGCCGAGGGCTCGGCCATGCTGCCGCTGATGCTCAACATGTATGTCGGCCGCCTGGGCGAGGCCGGCGCGCCGCTGCACCCGCGCATCCAGAGCGAGATCGCCAACCACCTGGCCTTCGTCGATCAGAGCCTGGCCGGCCGCCAGTTCTTCGTCGGCGACGGCCTGACCGGCGCCGACATCCAGATGAGCTTCGTGCCCGAGGTCGCCAAGGCCATGGGCAAGCTGGCCGACTACCCCCACATGGCCGCCTGGATCGAGCGGATGCACGCCCGCCCGGCCTGGAAGACGGCGCTGGACAAGAGCGGTCCTTACGCCCTGGGCGCCTAGGTTAAGGGCTGCTGGCTCTCGGAGGGGGCGCCGACGACCCCGATCTCCGCGAGCCAGCGCTCCACCAGCGAGGGCCACATCGCCACCGGGTGCGCCCTGTTCCGCATGGTGAAGGCGTGTCCGCCCTTCGCGAACAGATGCACTTCGGTCGGGACGTCGGCGGCGTCCAGCGCCCGCGCGTAGAGCGTGCTGTTGCAGATCGGGTCGACCGGATCGTCCCAGGCCTGCAGCAGGAAGGTCGGCGGGGTGTTCTTCGTCACGTGGATGGTCGGGTCCCAGGCGTCGCCCTTGCGGCAAAGGTGCCCAGGATAGAGGGCGATGGCGAAGTCGGGGCGGCTGCTGATCTTGTCGATGTCGTCCACGGGGGCGTAGGCGGGGGCGAGGATGTTGCTGGTCTGCGCGACCAGATAGCCGCCGGCCGAGAAGCCGATCACGCCGATCTTGTTCGGCTGAACGCCCAGCTCCCGCGCCCGCGCCCTGACGAGCCGGATGGTTCTCTGGGCGTCCTGCAGCGCGCGGGGGATCTTGGGGGTGATCTGACACCGGCACGCCGGGTTCCAGTAGTCGTTGCTACCCGGCACGCGGTATTTCGACAGGATGCAGGTGATGCCCTGGGCCGTGATCCAGTTGCAGATCTCGGTCCCCTCGGAGGTGATCACCACCACCCGAAAGCCCCCGCCGGGGAAGACGATCATGGCCGCGCCGGTGTTGCGGCCCCGAGGCGGATAGACGGTCATGGTCGGTTCGGTGACGTCGTAGACGCCCTCCGACACCTTGCTTGACAGGGCGTCGGGCGTGGCGGAGACCGACACCCGTTCGGGCTTGCGGGGCTGGTCGGCCATGTCTGGCGCGCCGTGTGGCCAGATCGGAATCTGTTTCAGGCCCCCCGGCGCGCGCCAGGGCCCCGTCGTCTCGCCGACGGTCACGCCGTCCGCGACGGTCGGATAGGCCTCGGACGCCGGGGGTAGAGGCTTGGCGTCCGTGCCGGTCCGGAAAGCCAGGCCGGCGATTCCCAGCGCGACGAACGCTCCGGCGACGATGATCCAACGCGACCGCATGACGCTCCTCCCCATCCAGACGCCGGTGACTTGGAGTACGGCCGAACGGAAAGAGGCCCAAAGGATATTAAGTCTTGGGAGACCCGAGATATTTTCATGACGCGTGACGACGTGACGAGGATACGTCGCGGTCTCGACCTGGGCTTTTCCCGCCCCGATCCACTTTTTTCGAACATGAACGGAATCTGTCGGCGCGGTTGGCGGGGCGGTTCAGCTTGGCCCTGCCATGGTGCGTCTCACGGGGTTGCTGACCCCGCAGACATCACGAAGGGACGAGGAGTTCTCTCATGTTCGACCAAATGACCAAGACCACCAAGACCATCGCCCTGACCCTGGGCGCCGCCGCCACGGCCCTGAGCCTGGCCGCCGCCCCGCAAGCCAACGCCGGCGTGCTCGGCTGCAAGGCCTCGGGCTCCAAGCAGGAGGTCGGCGCGGTGCTGGGCGGCCTGCTGGGCGCCGTCGCCGGCAACCAGATCGCCGGCAAGGGCGATCGCGGCGCGGGCACGGCCATCGGCGCGGTGGTCGGCGCGGGCGCCGGTTCGGCCATCGGCTGCGGCATGCAGCGGGATGACGCGGCCAAGGCGGTCGGCGGCGTCTACAAGGAGGGCGGCGTCCGCTACGCCACCAACGTCCGCGCCGCCCCGCTGGTCGAGACCAAGGGCAAGTTCGTCGCCCGCTCGACCCTGAACCTGCGCGCCGCCGCCTCGCCCCGGGGCGCCAAGGTCGGCGCGGTGGCCTCGGGCGAGACCTTCCAGGCCCTGGGCCGCACCGGCGACGGCAAGTGGATCCTGGTCGGCCAGGACGGCGTCGGCGTCGGCTACGTCTCCAGCGCCTACGTCTACCGCGCGTAATCGCGGTCTCTAGTTTCGGGGGCGCGGTCGCTCCGTCCCTCTAGATCGCGCTCACGAGAGAGAGCCCGTCCGGTCCCCGACCGGGCGGGCTTTTCCTATCAGCTGCGCCACTTCAGCGTGGTTTCCTTGACCGGATTGACGAACGGCCGGCCCTCGGCGCGGCTGGCGGTCCATTCGCGTTTCAGCTGCTGGTACCACTTGGCCTGGGTGTCGGCGTCGTCGATCCAGATCAGGGCCGGGTCGTATTTCAGGCCCTCGTTCTGCAGGTTCACCATGCGCCCGTCCTGGCGCAGGAACTCGCGGGCGAAGGGGGCGATCAGGGCGCGGAACATCATCACCGGATGGTCCGACCAGATCAGCTGGCTGATCCGCGTCGCGGTGGGGCTCAGCGGCGTCAGGCAGGTCAGGGCCAGCACCTGATGCTTGCCCACCTGGATGTGCTCCCAGCGATAGCCGGGCAGGCGGAAGGTGATCTCGATCTGCGGCGCGCCGCCCAGGATGTCGTACAGGCGGTTGGCCTTGCTGCGCCCATGCCGACGCATGACGAAGCCCTCGGGCGAGGGGGCGAAGACCTTGGTCTTCTCCGACTGGCGCTTGGACGACCGCGCCCACCAGGCCTCGTGCACATAGGGGGCGTGGGTCGGGTCCATCAGGCCGACGACGGCGTGGTCCATGTGGGTCTCGAAGACCATCGAGTCGACGATCTTGGGCCCGCCGCCGACCACGCCGGGGAAGGTCGGAGGCGGCGCCGGCGGCTCGCCGTCGAAACGCGGATCCTTGCTGATCCAGACGAAGACCATGCCCTGGCTCTCGGCCGCGGGATAGCGCCGCACGCGGATGCGCGAGACCTCCAGGCTCTGGTCGCTTGTCATCGAGGGGATGGCCGCGCAGACCCCGTCCGACCCGAACCGCCAGCCGTGATAGGGGCATTCGACGCTGGGCTTGCCGTCCGCCTCGCGGGTCAGCTTGCCGCCCGACAGCGGCGCGGCGCGGTGCGGGCAGACGTCGCGGATCGCGAAAACCTGGCCGTCCTGGCCCCGGCTGATCAGCACCGGCTCGCCCAGGATCTCGTAGCGCTTCAGCTTGCCGGTCTTAACCGCGCGGGAGAGAGCCACATAGTACCAGGCGTCGAACAGGAACCCCTCGCCGAACCGGGCGGCGCGGGCGGCGGTGTCGTCGGCGGGCATGGGAGCGTGGTCCTTGGGTTGGCTGGACCCACGTCTAGTCCGGTCGGCGGTTCGGGCCAAGGGCCAGGCGCAAGCGCGTCGGGCGTGGATGGGTTGGAGTTTGGGACGCTAGCGAGCCTTGGTCGTGAGGCGGTTTGCTACCGCCCAAGGAGTCTGTGTGGTGGAGTCATCGGAGTTCCGGCCGAACAACCCGCCGGGGAGGAAGCATAATTGTAGAAGGAAACTACGCTTTTACCGCTTCCCTGAAAATGATCATGCGCAGGACACCGCCTATAGCCATGCGAAAGCATGAAATTGGAAGTGATCATCCCTCCGTACATTTCGCTTAAACCGAATCCAAGTCCCATGACGACCAAGGCAATCACTACGGAGATAAAGGATTTTTTTGTCGGTGCATTAGATACATAACATACTGAGCAGGCCGCCGCGCTAAAAAGTGCCAGGCCTATGCCTACGAAGGCGCCTCGATCGACATCAACGCTAGATGCCTTGGCATTCACGGCGCGCGCTGCGGCGACAAACGAGAAAATGCCGCCATGCGCAAACCAACCCAAGACGTCTTGGGTAAATAGAGCGAAGATGATCGAGGCGATGCCAATGATCATCCAGACCTTACGGCGGGAATGCTCCGGCTCAGGCGGCGCTTGATCTGGAAGGTCGGCGTTCATTTCGGCCCCGCATCATGACCTACTAGAAGCTTCAGCTTGCCGGTCTTCACCGCGCGGGAGAGGGCCACATAGTACCAGGCGTCGAACAGGAACCCCTCGCCGAACCGGGCGGCGCGGGCGGCGGTGTCGTCGGCGGGCATGGGAGCGTGGTCCTTGGGTTGGCTGGACCCACG
>Ga0209426_1000776_pt1 | contig 26675 bp, 21 predicted proteins | sample Deesub1362B_J571_FD_187697 | JGI IMG/M metagenome (GOLD analysis project Ga0209426, IMG submission 187697) | Deep oceanic, basalt-hosted subsurface ecosystem from Juan de Fuca Ridge flank, Pacific Ocean, CORK Borehole 1362B_J2.571 (SPAdes)... ...
CCGGCCTGCTTGAACCGCGGGGCCTTCCGCCGCCGGTCGTAGAAACTGAAGTTAAGGCAGCCGATGCGGGTGTGCTCGGCCCCGCTCCCCGCGGCGACCACCGACATGAAATACCGGTCCTCCTCCTTCTCGGCCATCTCCTCGATGAGCCAGTGGCCGACCAGGTGGGAATCGACCGGCACGCCGTCCGCCTCCTCGATGGTGACCCGGCCGTTCTGCCCGTCGATCACCACGATGACGTCCTTCTCCGCCTTCCCCTGGATCTCCAGCGCGTCCCACCCGGAGAACTTCAACAGCGGGCCAAAGTGGCCGCCGACGTTGGAGTCGATGGGGATGTCGGTCAGCGGGGAGATGGTGACCACCAGCGACTTGCCCGAGCCGGGGTACTGGGTGATGCCGCCGCAGGGGCCGGAGGAGATGATGATCTCGTTCTCGGGGTCGTTCCACTTCGTATCGTCCTTTACCGCGTGCCACAGCAGCCACAGCCCGAACCCTCGGCCGCCGATGAACTTTTCCTTCATCTCCTCGGTGACCGGCTTGGCGGTGATGGTATTGTCGGACAGGTTGACGTAGAGGGTCTGGTTCGTGTACCCTCGCTCCACAGGAGGGACCTCGTAGGCAAACTCTGCCAACACACGACGGGAACCTTGCGCGGTCATTCTCCTCACTCCTTATCACGTCTCACGCATACGCACATTCCGTCCCACGCTTCACGTCGCAGGCCGTAAGACGCATTACCCGACCACCGTCTCCCACTGCTCAGTCACGGTCGGCGCGGGGGCTGCCTCCTCGACGATGGAGAGGGCCTCAGCCGGGCACTCCTTGACGCACTGCCCGCAGACGATGCACTTGAAGGGCTCCAGGTGGTCGGGGTGGTAGAACATCGCCTCGTAGGGGCAGAACCCCACGCACGAGAGGCAACCGACGCAGAGTTTCTTCTTCAGGCGGACGATCCCCTTCCGGTCCCGGTAGAGCGCTTTGGTGGGGCAGACGTCGATGCACTCGCCACATTGGACGCAGAAGACCGCCTTGAGGGGACCCGTCCCTTCGTCGAGGATGCGGATGCTGGACTTCTCCACGTCGGTCGTCTTGAACCACGTATCGGAGCAGACTTCTTCACAGATGTGGCAACCGACACAACGCTCTTGGTCGAAGGCTAGAACTTTCATCGGCTCTCTCCCTCAAGATGGGATGGTGGATGGAAACGTCCGAGCGCACAATATTTTAGCACAGAGGACGGGAAAGCCCAAATGACCACCGTGGACCACCTTGCCAGCACCGCTCCGGCGGAGTATAATCTGTAAAGCCCCCTGTTTCCATTTCTCACCATCACCTCCCCCTCGACACCCGACGGCGGGGGCCTGGCGCGTCTCGTTTTAGCGAAAGGAGGGTTAAAATGTCGGAAAGCGTCTATAAGATCATCGAGTTGGTCGGGACCAGCACCGAGTCGTGGGAGAAGGCCGCCGCGGCCGCTGTGGAAACCGCCGCCAAGAGCCTGCGGGACCTCCGCATCGCCGAGGTGGTCGCTATGGATATGCAGATCGAGGACGGGAGGGTGATCGCCTATCGCACGAAGGTAAAGGTCTCCTTCAAGTATCACCAGGAAGAGGACTGAACCACCGGGGAGGCGCGGGGGGCGCTGGGTTTCTCCGCGCCCTCCGCGTCTTTGTGGTCCCCTGCACTCGAACGAGGGTCTGTCGATGTCCCGCTTCCGGCTCGTATCCGACTTCAAACCCACTGGCGATCAGCCCCAGGCCATCGAGAAACTGGTCGAGGGGCTGCGGAAGGGGTATAAGCATCAGACCCTGCTCGGTGCCACCGGCACGGGCAAGACCTTCACGCTGGCCTGCGTCATCGAGCAGGTCCAGAAGCCTACCCTGGTCATCGCCCACAACAAGACCCTCGCCGCCCAACTCTACGCCGAGTTCCGCGACTTCTTCCCCAACAACGCCGTCGAGTACTTCGTCAGTTACTACGACTACTACCAGCCGGAGGCGTATCTTCCCCAGTACGACCTCTACATCGAGAAGGACGCCGACATCAACGAGGAGATCGACCGGCTCCGGCTGGCCGCCACCACCGCCCTCTTCTCCCGCCGCGACGTCATCATCGTCGCCTCCGTCTCCTGCATCTACGCCATCGGCGACCCCGAGGAGTGGGGCCGGGTGGTGGTCCGCCTGGCCGTGGGCGAGCGGGTGCGCCGGGAGACCCTCCTCCGCCACCTGGTGAGCATCTACTACGAGCGGAACGACCTGGAACTGCGGCGGGGCCGCTTCCGGGTGCGAGGGGACACGCTGGAGGTCTGCCCGGCCTACGGCGAGACCGCCTACCGCGTCAGTCTCTGGGGGGACGAGGTGGAGCGGATCACCGAGATCGATCCCCTCACCGGCGAGGTCCTGGCCGAACTGGACGAGGTCCAGATCTTCCCCGCCAAGCACTTCATCACCCCGGAGGAGAAGCGGGAGAAGGCGCTGGCGGACATTGAGGCGGAGTTGGAGCAGCGGCTGGCGGAACTGCGGGCCCAGGGGAAACTCCTGGAGGCTCAGCGGCTGGAGCAGCGCACCCGGTACGACATCGAGATGATCCGCGAGGTCGGGTACTGCGCCGGGATCGAGAACTACTCCCGCCACCTCCAGCAACGCCCGCCCGGCTCTCCCCCCTGGACCCTGATGGACTACTTCCCGGCCGATTACCTGCTCATCGTGGACGAATCCCATATGACCATCCCCCAGATCCGGGGGATGTACCACGGCGACCGAAGCCGGAAGGAGACGCTGGTCGAGTACGGCTTCCGGCTTCCCTCCGCGCTGGACAACCGTCCGCTCACCTTCGAGGAGTTCGAGGCCCGCGTCAATCAGGTCATCTACACCTCCGCCACCCCCGGTCCCTACGAGTTGGAGAAGAGCGAGCAGGTGGTGGAACAGATCATCCGCCCCACCGGCATCGTCGACCCCCAGATCGTCGTCCGGCCGGCGAAGGGGCAGGTGGACGACCTCATCGGCCGCATCCGGGAGCGGGTGGCGCGCGGGGAGCGGGTCCTGGTGACCACGCTGACCAAGCGGATGGCGGAGGACCTGGCCGATTACCTGCGGGAACTGGGCATCCGGGTTCACTACCTCCACAGCGAGATCGAGACCATCGAGCGGGTGGAGATCCTGCGGGACCTCCGGCTGGGGGTGTACGACGTGGTGGTGGGGATCAACCTGCTGCGGGAAGGGCTGGACCTGCCGGAGGTCAGTCTGGTGGCGATCCTGGATGCGGATAAGGAAGGGTTCCTCCGGTCGGAGACTGCCCTCATCCAGACCATCGGCCGGGCGGCCCGGCACGTCCACGGGACGGCGGTCCTCTACGCCGACCGGATCACCGACTCGATGCGGCGGGCCATCGAAGAGACGGAACGGCGGCGGCGCATTCAGATGAAGTATAACGAAGAGCACGGCATCGTCCCGACCACGGTGGTCAAAGAGGTCCGCGACCTGACCGACCGGGTCCGCCGCCAGGCTGCCCCTACCGCCCCGCCGGATCTCACCCCGGCGCAACTGCCGGTGGAGGAACTGGACCGGCTGATCCGCGAACTGGAGCGGCAGATGAAGCGGGCCGCCGAGGATCTGGAGTTCGAGAAGGCGGCCCTCCTGCGGGATCAGATCTTCGAACTGCGAGGGATCCTGGAGGTCAAGAAGGACGCCGTCCGGCGAACTCCCCAACCGGTCCACCCCGACGGCCTATCGGGATGAAACCACAGAGGCACAGAGAGCACAGAGTTTCTCCAATCAGTCCCCTGACACTTTTGAAGGGAGCCTCCCGCAGGTTCCCTACGACGCACCCGAACGCGCCGTAAAGGGTGCCCTGGCTGGTCGCTTGCGCTGTTAAGCCGTGCATAAACCTGCGGGAGGCTGGCAAACTGTCAGGTAGCCAGTTTCTCCAGATATCTTCTTCTCCGTATCGTCTGTGCCTCTGTGGTGGGAACCTCAAACCACCACGACCTCCACGCCGGTATCTCGCCGTACCTCCTCGGCGAGCCGGCCCACGTCCCCGACGTCGGCGGCCTCGTCCACCTTGTCCCCCGGCGCGCCGAGGACCAGCGTCTCGGCCCCCGCCTCGTTCAGGTAGGCCTTGATGGTCTCCCACACCGGCCCGGCGCGGACGACCGTCCGGGCCCGGACCCCCCGCTCCTGGGCGCGCGCCTGGGCGATGGAGAGGAGCGACCTCCCCAGCCGCTTCAACTCGTCCTCCATCGCCGCCGCCAGCGTGTCGCTGACCGGACCGGCGAACGTGGGGTCCACGACGTACAGGAAGATCAGGTCGGCGCCCCGCTCCTTCGCCAGCGCGATCGCCCGCTCCTGGGTGCGTCGGCTGGCCTCCCCGCCGCGCGTGGCACACACGATCGGTCTACGCTCCATCCCTCTCCAACTCCCCGGCCCTCTCCCCGTGCAGGGCCGCCTGGATCATCTCCAGCGCTTCCAGGCGGCGGTCTACCTCTTCCGTCAACTCCTCGTACACCACCGTTGAGATCAACCCTCGCCGCAGGGCGTCGCCCAGCGCTCCCCGCTCCGCCTGCAGCGCCTCCCGTCGGGCCTGGATCAGCATCTCCCGCTCCAGTTCGGCGTGCTCACGGAACAGCCGGTTCATCTCCTCGATCAACCTCTGCCGTGCTTGGTGGTAGTCGTCCCGCAGCCCGGCCCACATCTCGTCGGTCAGTAGCCCCTCCCGATGGAGCCGCTCCAGCCGCCGGAGGCCCGCCTGGGCGGCGAACAGCCGCCCCAGCCGCTTCTCCCGCGCCAATCGGTGCTGGGGCAGGGAGATCAGTCCCAACTTCCGCAGCAGGAAGTGGATGGTGGTGCCCTGACCCAGGAGGGTGAACAGCATCACCCCAAAGGCCATCGCCTGCAGCGTCTCCCGCTCCGGCAGGACCGCGGGGAGGCTCAGCGCCAGCGCCAGGCTGATCGCTCCCCGCAGCCCGCCCCAGAAGAGGACGTGCCGCCAACGGAGCGGGATGTGGGGCCGGCTCCGACCGGCGTGGGCCAGCCAGGAGAGGCCGTACACCACCACCACCCGGCTGATCAGCACCGCCGCTACGGCCACACCGATGGGACCCAGGTTGGTCGCCAGTTGAGCCAGGTCCACCGTCAGCCCAATGAGAAGGAAGACCAGGGAGTTGGCCAGGAAGGCCAGATACTCCCACAGGTTGAAGAGCATGATCTTGGTCGTGGGGGAGGCTCCGGCCAGACCGACGTTCCCGCAGACCAGCCCCGCCATCACCACCGCCAGCACCCCGCTGACGTGGAGCTGTTCGGCGGACAGGTAGGCCCCGTAGGCCAGGAGGGTGGTCAGCGTGGTCACCACCAGCCGGTCCTCCAGGCGGGCGATCAGTTGCGCCGTCAGCCACCCCAGGGCCGTGCCGATGGCGATCCCGCCCAGCGCCACCTCCGTGAAGTCGAAGAGGCCTTCCACCGGGCTGAAATAGCCGGAGAGGGCGGCCGCCAGCGCGATGCGGAAGAGGACGATGGCCGTGCCGTCGTTGAAGAGGCTCTCCCCCTCCAGCGCCACCGCCAGCCGACGGGAGACCCCCAGCGCGCGGAAGAGGGCGATCACCGCCACCGGGTCCGTCGCGGCGATCAGCGCGCCGAAGACCGACGCTGCGCCCAGGTCCATCCCCGTCCCCGCCGCCACGATCCCCCCGACGATCAGCGTGGTCAGCGCGACGCCCGGCACGGCCAGCACCAGGATCGGCGTCAGGTTCTCCCGCAACAGGCTGAAGTCCAGGTGGAATGCGGCCTCGAAGATCAGGGGCGGGACGAAGATCGCCAGGATGAGTTCCGGCGTCACCTCCACGTCCAACGGCCGCTGGACGGAGAGGAACAGCCCGACCAGCACCAGACTCACCGTGTAGGGAAAACGGATCCGGCGGACGACGATGGCGACCAACGTCGCCACCAGCACCAACAGGATGATCAACCCCTGCGCGTGTAAGAATCCCTCCATCTCCCCCAATCACCCAGTCACCCAGTTACCTAGTCACCTACCAATGTCACAACCGTCACCCCCTCCCCTCCCTCTCCATCCTCCCCGGCCCGGTACGTCTCCACGTGGGGATGGCCGCGCAGGAACTCCCGCACCGCCCGACGGAGCGCGCCGGTCCCTTTCCCGTGCACGATCTCCACACGGGTGAGGCCCGCCAGCGAGGCCGTGTCCAAGTACCGGTCCAGCCGCTCCAGCGCCTCCTCCACGGTGCACCCCCGCAGGTCGAGGCGGGTCTGGACAGGGGGCGGGCGGTAGGAGGGCAGGGTGGGCTCCGGCGGGGGAGGGGCAGCGCCGCGCAGTTCCACCTGCTCCGGCGCGACCTGCACCCGGGCCGGTCCGACCTGCACCTCCACCGTCTCCCCCAGCGCCAGCACCTCCCCTTCCGCCTGCAGCGGCTTCACCCAGACCCGGTCGCCGACCCGCACCGGGCGGGACGGGGGAGAGAGGATCGCCACCGACTCTGGCTCGACCTCCAATTCCTCCTCGACCCGCTCCTCCAGTTCCTTCAGTTCCTCCTCGACGGCCGCCACCTCCGCCAGCGGCTCGGCCGCCGCCCGGAGCCGTCGACGGAGGGCGCGGATCTCCTCGCGCAGCGCTTCCAGTTCCGCCTCCGCCTCCTCCCGCGCGGCCCGCAGGATCTCCGCCCGCTCCTCCTCGATCTGGGCCAGCCGCTCCCGCAGTTCCTCCGCCAGCCGCTCTGCCTCCCGCCGGGCGGCGTGGGCTGCATCCCGCTCCTGGACCGCCTGGAGCCGCAGCCGGTGGATGTCCGCCAGCAGCGCCTCCGTCTGCCGGTCCTCCCGGGAGACCAGCGCCTCGGCGGCACGGACGATCTCCTCGTCCAACCCCAACCGCCGGGCGATGGCGAAGGCGTTGGACCGTCCTGGCAGGCCGATGGTCAGGTGGTAGGTGGGGCGCAGCGTCTCGGGGTCGAACTCGACACACGCGTTCCGCACCCCCTCCGTCATCTGGGCGTAGGCCTTCAGCTCCGGATAGTGGGTGGCGACCAGCGTGGTCGCCCCGCTCCGGCGGAACGTCTCCAGGAGCGCCCGCGCCAGCGCGGAGCCCTCCGCCGGGTCGGTCCCGGCCCCCAGTTCGTCCAGAAGGACCAGCGAGCGGTCGTCGGCCTGGTGGATAAAGGAGAGGATATTGGTCAGGTGGGCGGAGAAGGTGGAGAGGGATTGCTCGATGGATTGCTCGTCCCCGATGTCGGCGTAGACGGCGGCGAAGGGGGAGAGACCGGAGCCAGGGGCGACGGGGATGTGCAGCCCTGCCTGGGCCATCAGGGTCAACAGCCCCACCGTCTTCAACGTCACCGTCTTGCCGCCGGTGTTCGGGCCGGTGATGACCAGGACGTGGGTCTCGTCGTCCAGCACCACGTCGATGGGGACCACCGTCTCGGGGTCGAGCAGGGGGTGGCGGGCCTGCACCAGCCGGAGGGCGGCCCGCGCGCCCGGGGAGGCCTCCCGGAAGGGGACCAGCTCCGGCGCGGTGGCCTCCAGGTCCTCGGCGTACAGCGCTTTGGCGAAGGCCAGGTCTAGATCGGCCAGTGCGTCTACCGTTGTTTCGATCTCCTCCCCGCAGGAGGCGACCTGGGCCGAGAGGCCGGCGAGGATGCGGTGGACCTCCTGTTCCTCCTCGATCTGGAGTTCCCGCCAGGCGTTGTTCAACTCCACCGCGCTCAGCGGCTCGACGAAGAGGGTGGCCCCGGAGGCGGACCGGTCGTGGACGATGCCCGGGATGCGGCCCTTGAAGTCGGCCTTGAGGGGGACGACGTACCGGCCGGCCCGCTGGGTGACGAGGGGTTCCTGGAGGAACGGTTGGTTTTCCGGGGAAGAGACGAGCCGTTCCAGGTGGCGCAACACCCGCTCGTGGGCCACCCGCAGGTCCCGCCGGATGCGCTGCAGCGCGTCCGACGCCGTATCCCGGACCTCCCCCCGCTCGTCCAGGCAGCGGCCGATGGCCTCGATCAGGTCCGGACAGAACGCGATCCGACCGGCGATGGCTGCCAGGCGGGGGAACTGGGGCCGGAGCCGGGTGAGCAGGTTGTGGAGGGTGCGGGCCGCCATCAACGTCTGACGGACGTCCAGCAGTTCGGCCGGAGCCAGCGTCACCCCCCGCCGCGCCGCGTCGACCAGGGGGCGGACGTCCCGTGCTCCCCCCAGGCTGGTCTGGGGGCGGCTGGTCAGCAGGGCCCGGGCCTCGGTAGTGACCTCCAGACGGGCGCGGATCTCCCCTGGGTCAGTGCTCGGGGTCAGATTGCGGGCCTTCTCCGCCCCCGCGGAGAACGTGGTGTAGGAAGCCAGCCGCTCCAGGATCTTGGGGAGTTCGAGGGTCTGCCAGTGCTTCGGGTCCATCATCGGAGCAGGTAGCCCAGCAGCGGTGGCGTCCGGCGGAACCAGAGGGAGTGGGTGGCCAGGTACCCCTCCCAGAAGGCCGCCAGGTAGGGGTGCAGCATGGCGTCTCGGTAGGCACGGATCAAGATCCGGCGGACCCGCGGGGCGATCTCTCCCCACGAGCGGTGGGCGGAGTGGCCGATGAGGGTGAGGAGCAGGCTGACGATGATCAGACCGTTGATGACGCCCACGAGAAGGCCCAGGATGTTGTCCAGCGCCTTCAGTTTCGGCAGGCGGGTCACCGGGAAACCGCGTCGCAGGAGGGCTTCTAGTGCGATGGTGAAGAAGAGAAACATGATCAGGAAGGCGAGGCCGTCGGCGAGGGTGGGCGCCCGTTCCTGAACCCAGGCGAGGGCTATCGCGCCGTAGGGGTAGGTGCTTCCAACGATGGCGGTGACGATGAAGAGCACCCCCAGGCTCATCAGTTGGCGGATGAACCCCTGGACCGCCGCCGCGATGCAGACGCCTACGAAAACTAAGATGAGGAAGATGTCCAGCCCTGTCATCGATTGCTCTCCTGGGTGGATTCAGCCTGCTCGCCTCCCTCCCGTCGGGCTGGATTACTATACCACAGACGCAAAATTGGACAAGGGAACGCTGCTGTCCACGAATAGGGCACGAATACACGAATCACGAATCACGAATCACGAATCGCGAATCACGAATCGCGAATCACGAATGCGTACATTCGTGCATTCGTGTCCATTCGTGGCCTGGACATTCGGCCCGTTCCCCGTTATAATCCCTCCCGTGAGGAGGATTTTGACGGTCGGAATGCTGTTGACGATGCTGGCGAGTGGCTGTCGTGGTTCGTCCGTCAGCCCCATGCCCACGCTTCCTCCGCCTACTCCCACCTTGCCTCCCAACCCTCACGCCCCCGAGGCCACTGCCGTCGCCTTCCTCGACGCCTGGGAGCAGGGGGATTACGAGACGATGTATGGGCTGCTCTCTCCCTCCAGCCGCGCCGCTGTCGACCTGGAGACGTTCGCCCATCGCTACCAGGCCGCCCTCCAGACGGCGACCGTCCTCACCCTCACCGCCGACCTGCGGGCTGTGCTCCAGGAAGGGACCCACGCCCAGGCGACCTACCAGATCACCTGGGAGACCGCGCTGGTCGGCACGCTGATCACGGAGACGCTGATGCCCCTATCCCTCTACGGCGACCGGTGGGGTGTCGAGTGGTCCGGCAACCTGATCTGGCCGGGGTTGGGGGACAACAACTACTTCTATATGGAATACCAGATACCCGCCCGGGCCAACATCTACGACCGAAACGGCCTGGCGCTGGCGACCAAAGGGATTATCGTCACCGTCGGCGTGGTGCCGGGGAAGATCGAGGACGAGGCGGAGGTCCTTTCGGCACTGACTACGCTGACCGGCCTGCCACCTGAGGAGGTCCGGGCCCGATACGCGGGCCGTCCGGCCGACTGGTGGACCCCCATCGCCGACATCCCTGTGGAGGTGAGTGTGGACTACGCCGACCTGTTCGACATCCCCGGCATCGAGGCACGGCAGAAGGAGGGCCGTACCTACTGGGGCGGAGGTGTCGCCCCTCACATCGTCGGCTGGGTGGCCCCCATCCCGGCCGAGGAGATCGAGACCTACCGCGCCCAGGGCTACCGCGGGGACGAGTGGGTGGGTGTGGCCGGCCTGGAGAAGTGGGGAGAGCCTTATCTGGCTGGTCGGCATGGGGGGACCCTTTACCTGATGGACCCCACCGGGCAGATCATCTCCGTCGTCGCCCGTCGTGACGCCGTCCCCAGCCGTCCCATCTACACAACCATCGACCGGGAACTCCAGGCGAGGGTCCAGCAGATCCTGGGAGACCGACGGGGGGCCATCGTGGTGATGGACGTGCACACAGGGGCGATCCTGGCGATGGCCAGCGGTCCCTCTTTCGATCCCAATGTCTTCGTCGGTCCGGGCAGCGAGCCGGAGCGGTTTGCCATCCTGGCCGATCCCGACCGTCCCCTCCTGAATCGGGCCACCCAGGGTGGCTATCCCTGCGGATCGGTCTTTAAGATCGTGACGATGGCCGCCGCGCTGGAGGCGGGGGGGATGACCGCGGATACCATCTTCTTCTGTCCTGGCTACTGGGAGGGATTGGGGTCCGCCTACCGGAAGACCTGCTGGAAGGCGGACGGCCACGGTAGCATCAACCTGAAGGACGCCCTCACCGCCTCGTGCGATGTCACTTTCTACGCCGTAGGACTCGCCCTGGACGGTATCGACCCGAACATCCTCCCCACCTTCGGTCGGGCGTTCGGCCTCGGTGTGCCGACGGGGCTGCAGGAGATTCCGGAGTTCTCTGGCCTGATGCCCGATCCCGAGTGGAAGCAGGCGGCATATGGAGAGGCCTGGTGGCCCGGCGACAGCGTCAACCTGGCGATCGGGCAGGGGTACCTGCTGGTGACCCCGCTGCAGGTGGCCCGGATGATGGCAGCCGTCGCTAACGGGGGCACTCTTTACCGGCCCTACGTCGTGGCTCGGATCGGTGCGGGCGGTGATGAGTACCCGGAGATCGTCTTCCAGCCGGAGGCGACGGGGAGCCTCCCTGTCTCGCCGGAGCACCTCCAGACCATCCGAGAGGCCCTGGCTGGAGTGACCACCTCCCCCATCGGCACGGCAGCCCACCGGTTCGTGGGGATGAGCATTCCGGTGGCGGGGAAGACGGGCACAGCACAGGCACCGGGGGCCGAATCCCTCCCCCACTCTTGGTTCGCCGCCTACGCCCCGGCGGACCAGCCGGAGATCGCCGTCGTCGTGATGGTGGAGAACGCCGGGGAGGGATCGACCGTCGCCGCGCCGATGGTGCGGCAGGTGGTGGAGGCCTACTACGGCCTGCCGCTCACGCCGCTGCCGCCGGGAGCGCAGACGACTCCGACCCCCATCCCCACCGGTCCGTAGGGAGGGCGATGAACACGGGAATCTGGTACGCCATCGGTGCCTACACCCTATGGGGCCTGCTGCCCGTCTACTGGAAGCGGCTGCAGCACGTCCCCGCCCTCCAACTGATGAGCCACCGCGTCGTCTGGTCCTTCGTGTCCCTGTGCACCTTCCTCGTCCTCACACGACGGTGGTCCCGCTTCCGCGCTGCGATCGGCGAGCGGCGCGTCTTGCGCACCCACCTCATCACGGCCGCGCTGATCGGGGTCAATTGGCTGACCTACGTGTGGGCGGTCAACGCCGGGTTTATCGTCGAGACCAGCCTGGGGTATTTTATCAACCCTCTGTTGAGCGTCGCGATGGGTGTCGTCTTCCTGCGCGAACGGCTGCGGCCCCTCCAATGGACGGCGGTCGGCATCGCGGGGGTGGGCGTTTTCTACCTCACCTTTGTCTACGGCGCTTTCCCCTGGATCGCCATCACCCTGGCACTGGCCTTCGGCTTCTACGGGCTGGTGAAGAAGACCGCTCCGTTGGGATCGCTCTACGGATTGACCCTGGAGACCGGCGTCCTGCTCCTTCCTACGCTGGGGTATCTCCTGTTTTGCGAGGTCCGAGGAGAGGGTGCCTTCCTCCACACAGGTTTCCTTTTCGACCTGCTGATGGTCGGTGCGGGGCCGATCACGGCGGTTCCGCTCCTCCTGTTCGCCGCGGCGGCTCAGCGTATCCCTCTCTCCCTCGTCGGCATCCTCCAGTACATCGCTCCGACGCTTCAGTTCCTCCTCGGGGTCCTGGTGTACCGGGAGCCTTTTCCACCCGCTCGGCTCATCGGCTTCAGCCTCGTCTGGATCGCCCTCGCCATCCTGGCGCTGGACGCGGGACTGACCCGCCGGGCACGGATTCTTGTGAAACCACAGAGACACAGAGGGCGCGGAGGGATCAGAGATGAATGAGAAACTCTGCCCCCCAGTGCCTCTGTGGTGGGAACTGACGGAAGAATTATGGACAGGCTGATTCGAGGCACCCAGGAACTGGGGATCTCACTGAGTGAGGAACACCTCACCCAGTTCGAGATCTACTATCGGGAGTTGGTCGAGTGGAACCGTCGCTTCAACCTGACCGCCATCACCGACTACGAGGCGGTGCAGGTGCGTCATTTCCTGGATTCCCTCTCCTGCTTACTGGCGCTCCCCACCCCCTGTCTCCGGGCAGGGGCACGGGTCGTCGACGTGGGGACGGGGGCGGGCTTCCCTGGCATCCCGTTGAAGATCGTCTGTCCCCATATCTCCCTCACGCTGGTAGAAGCGACACGGAAGAAGGTGGCCTTCTTGGAACATCTCATTGGTCGGCTTGGACTGGAGGACGTCCGCGTGATCCACGCCCGGGCGGAGGAACTCGGGCAGCAGAGGGCCCATCGGGAGCGGTACGACTGGGCGATGGCCCGCGCTGTGGCTGAGATGCCCACCCTTGTCGAGTACCTCCTCCCGCTGGTCCGGGTCGGCGGGGCTGTCCTGGCCCAGAAAGGGGAAAGCGGCCCCGCCGAGGTCCATGCCGCCGAGGAGGCGATCCGTATCCTGGGGGGAGAGGTGCGCCGCCTGATGCCGGTCCACCTCCACGGCATCGCTGAGACCCGCTACCTGGTCATCGTGGACAAGGTCGCCGCGACGCCGGAGAAGTACCCCCGTCGCCCTGGAATCCCCTCGAAGCGACCCCTTGGGGTCCGCAGGCAGCGGTCGACTCTCCTCACAAAGCCGGAGCGAGACCGTTGAGCGGGTATGTGTCCCGCGGAGAGAAGTGCAAGGGAGAAGGAGGATGGTGGTAATCGACGGCTCGATAGGGGAGGGCGGGGGGCAGGTCCTGCGCACCGCGCTCACCCTCTCCGTCCTCACCGGCATGCCGGTGGAGATCCATAACATCCGCGCCGGGCGGCCCAAGCCGGGGCTGCGCCCCCAGCATCTGACCGCGGTGCACGCAGCCGCGGCGGTCTGTGGGGCGCAGGTGGAGGGAGCGGAGTTGGACAGCCGGACCCTGCGTTTCGCCCCCCAGTCGCCCGCCCGACCGGGCCGGTACACCCTCGACGTGGCCCAGATCGCCGGGCAGGGGAGCGCGGGGGCGGTAGGCCTCGTGCTGCAGACGGTGCTCCTCCCCCTGGCCCTCGCCGATGGGGAATCCCACCTGACCCTCCGCGGCGGGACCCACGTCCCGTGGGCTCCCTCTGTGGACTACCTGAAAGAGGTTTTCCTGCCCACCGTGGCCCGGATGGGCATCCAGGTCGAGATCACGCTGGTCGCCTGGGGTTTCTACCCGGTGGGGGGAGGGGAGGTGCAGGTGCGGATCGAGGGCCGATCCGGGCCGCTTGCCCCCTTGCACCTGACGGAGCGGGGATCGGTGCGACGGGTCTGGGGGTTCGGCGTGGCGGCCAACCTGCCCTCCCACATCCCACAACGGATCGCCAACCGGGCGCGCAACGTGCTGCGGGGAGCGGGGCTCCCCGCCGACGTCCAGGCCCGCCGGGTGCGGAGCGCAGGGCCCGGCGCGGCCATCTTCCTCTTCGCTGAGTACGAGCAGGCCACCGCGGGCTTCGCCGCCTACGGCCGCAAGGGGCTGCCGTCGGACAAAGTGGCCCAGGCGGCCTGCGACGAACTCCTGGCCCATCACCGGACCGGCGCGCCGGTGGATCCCCACCTGGCCGACCAACTGGTGTTGCCCGCCGCGCTGGCGCAGGGGACCACCACCTTCGTCACCTCCGCCGTCACCGACCACCTGCTGACCAACATCTCCGTCGTCCAAACGTTCCTGCCCGTCAAGGTCGAGGTGGAGGGGAAGAAAGGAGCCCCTGGTAGGGTCACGATCCAAGGGGCTCCGTGAGGGGTTTAGGTTTTACCACAGAGGCGCAGAGGAATCTCTAATACAGAGAGAACCCTGTGCCCTCTGTGTCTCTGTGGTGTTCTAGACGGTACCCTCGTAGGGGCACAGCCTCCCCAGCGAGGCCGTGCCCCTACGAAAAGAAAATCCCCGTGCAGACCGCCAGCGCGGCCAGCAGCCACAGGTCGGCCCGGCGGAGAGGTAGGACTCCCGAGCCTCCCCGTGTCGGATCGAAGGCCCGCATCGCGGCTGCACTCACGACTTCGTCCCCGTAGCGGAGGGTGTTGGCGACCGTGGTGATCAGGAAGAGCCGCAGGGTCAGCCACGGCCGCCGCCGCCCCCCGCGCAGCCACAGGGTCTGGAAGGTCACCGTCGCCATCTCCCGCAGGGTTCCGAACAGGTTCATCGCCACACCGACGGCGAACCCCAGCCCCCGCAGGCCGACGCGGTCGAACACCGCCACCACGTCGGAAAGGGAAAGGGCGCCGATGCCCACGCTGAAGGCCAGGGTGAGGACGAACGCTCGCCCGGCCATCTCCACGCCGACAGCCCATCCCTCCCGTGAGATCCGAAGCGGTCCCAGGACCAGGTCCGGCTCGCCGATCAGGAACGGTCCCACGGCCACCGCCGTCAGCACGAAGATCCAGAACCGGGGGCGGCGCAGCATCCGCAGCGCCTCCCGGCTCCAGGCCCAGCCGAAGGCCATCTGGACCGCTGCCAGACCGGCCAGTTGCCAGCCGTGCAGGAGGACGGCGAGGACGGCCGACCAGAGGGTGAAGAGCAGATACCCCCAGGGGCTCAACGGACGACTTCCTCGCCTGAGGGGACGCGCCGCCCCAACCGCCGGGCCACCGCGCCACCCAACGCCCACGCGCTCCATCCGGCGATCCCTCCCACGATCAGTCGGACCAGCAGCAGCACGCCGAGGATCAACAGCGCGGCCGAGATGTCCAACCCGAGCATCTGGCTGCCCTCTTTGACCATCTTCTCGTACACCTCGACGACGCTGCCGCCGTACACCAGCCGCATCATCACGAACTTGTGGAAGAAGTTCCACCCCACGGCCAGCGCCCCGCCGAGGGCGAAGCCCCAGGCGCGGGGCCGACCGGCGATCAGGAGAGCCACTTCCATCAGCAATCCCTCCATCAGGATGGCGACGAACGGCCCTAGCCGGGCCCCGCCGGGGCTGAGCAGCTTGATCAGCGCGGTCACCACCGCGATCAGGAAGACCGATCCCTGGTTGGGCACGAAGTGGCGGCCCGTGAGGGCGATCAGCGCGCCGATCCCTCCCATCACCACCCCGGTCAGAAAGGTGTTGGCCTGGGGAGGGAAGATGACGTGCAGATACGAGCCCAGCGTCAGTTCGACGACGCCCCAAAGGGCTCCGAACAGACCGATGATGACCCAACTGCGAACGGTGTAGCGGTTCACGGTGTTACCTCCTCGTTCAAGATTTATGGTTCAGGGTTCAGGGTTCGAGGTTCAAGGTTCGGCGTCTCCCAGTTCCCATACATGTCCCTCCCTCACCTCCAGCACGCGGGTGGCGTATTGGTCGACCAGGCGACGGTCGTGGGTGATCAGGAGGATCGTCTGGCCGGACCGGTTCAGGTCGGCCAGGAAGTCCATCATCCGCTGCAGGTGGACGGGGTCCTGTCCCAGGGTCGGTTCGTCCAGGATGAGCAGGGAGGGCCGCAAGCTCAGGGTGGCGGCCAGGACCGTCCGTTGCTGTTGGCCTACGCTGAGGGCGTAGGTGGGGCGGCGGCGCAGCGCGGCCAGGCCGGTCTGCTCGAAGATCCGGTCCACGTCGAGGGAACCGACCAGGCCCAGGTTCCGCGGACCCAGGAGGACCTCCTCCTCGACCGTGTCGCAGACCAGTTGGTGGAGGGCGTTCTGCTGGAGGAAACCGACCCGCGCTTGGCGGCCGTTGGCGTGCCAGGCGACCCGCCCCGCGCGAGGGCGCAAGAGGCCGGCCAGGACCCGCGCCAGCGTCGTCTTCCCGGCCCCGTTCGGCCCGACCAGGGCGGCGAACTCCCCCTGGTAGAGGGTGAGAGAGCAGTCGGACAGGACGACCCGCCCGTCGTAACCGGCGGTGACCTTCTCCAGGGAGACCAGCGGGGCCTCGGTCCGACGTCGGTCAGGGCGACGCGGCTTGTGCGGCGGGAGCACCCGGGCCAGCGTCTCGGCGGGCGGCCCATCGGCGATGACCCGGCCGTCTTCCAGCCACACCAGCCGGTCGGCATAGGGGAGAAACTTCTCCAGCCGGTGCTCGATGACGACCACGGTCACGCCCAGCCGTCGGCGGAGCCCGTCCAGCGCGTGGACCACCGCCCGCGCCCCCTCCTCGTCCAGGTTGGCCGTCGGCTCATCCAGGACCAGCACGGAGGGGCGCATCGCCAGGACGGCGGCGATCGCCACCCGTTGTTGTTCCCCACCCGAGAGGTGCCGCACGGCGCGATGCCGCAGGTGCTCGCAGCCGGTCGCCTCCAGCGCGTAGGCCACCCGCGCTGCGATCTCCTCGGGCGGCAGGCCCAGATTGCGCGGACCGAAGGCGACTTCTTCCTCCACTGTGCCGTTGAACAATTGGGTGGCCGGGTTCTGGAGGACCAACCCGACGTGGGTGGCGACCCGCGCGATGGGCTCCCGCCAGGGGTCCAGCCCCGCCACCTGCACGCTCCCCTCCACCTCAGCCGGAAAGACCTGGGGGATCAGCCCCACCAGCGTGTGGGCCAGGGTGCTCTTCCCCCCGCCCGAGGGACCGCCGATCAGCACGAACGAGCCCGGAGCGATGGAGAGATCCACCCCTCTCAGCGCGCCCGCCTCGGGGTATCGGACCTGCAGGTTGTGGACCTCTACGATGGGGTGTCCGTCTTCCATTCCATCTGAGCCTCTCGCAGGTTGTCTTTTTGGGCGGCAGCGCGCCACGCTGCCCACGTCTCACGGCAGTCGGCCAGCCAATCCAAGACGGCCTCGATCTGACGGCGGCGGAAGTCGAAGACCAGCCGGTCGAAGTCGTGAGGGCCGTACCGCTCGGCGCTCTTCTCTAGCCGCTCCAACCGACGGCGGCAGGCGGTCTCCTGGGCGGAGATAAGGCGGGAGACGCCGTCCAGGTCCAGCAGGTGGAAGAAGTACAGTTTGGCAGGGAACTCCACCCGCATATCCCGCACGGCGTCCACCGGCTGCCGGACCCAGTCCAGGAAGCTGCGCTGGCCTGCAGGGGTGATGCGGTAGACCTTGCGGGGAGGGCGGTTCTCCTGGGGGAGCACCACCGATTCCACCTGGCCTCCCCGCTCGAGTTCCTTGAGGGTGTTGTAGATGTACCCCATTCCCATCCGCCAGACGTTCCCCAGTTCCGTCTCCACCCGCCGGTGCAGGTCGTACCCGTGCAGGGGGCCCTGCATCAGGAAACCCAGGAGCACTTTCTCTAGCGGCAGCCGCCGTCGGCCCATTTTCTTCCTCGCTTTGTGGATATTCACAATGTGAATACTTGGATGGAGATTATATCCAGATCGGATGGGTTGTCAAGGTAAGAGGCGTGGGAGGTGGAAAGTAGGACAGTTTGTCTCACCTGTGCTTCCGGGGTATACTCCGGGGGTGACCGCTTCGGCGGCGGCGCTGATCGTGGATCCCCGGGAGGATGGGGCCGTCCGCGAATGGGGCACGAATGCACGAATGTACGAATGCGCGAATGCACGAATGCGCGGATGTGCGGATGGGTGAGGGGGGGGCTTGACGCCCCGCCCGCCCGGCCTATAATCGTGCACGGACGGACCGAGGGAGAACCAGCGCGATGACCGCCGAGCAAGCGACCCCGATGCTCCGCCAGTACCGACGGCTGAAGGCCCGGTTCCCGGACGCGATCCTCCTCTTCCGCCTGGGCGATTTCTACGAGATGTTCGAGGAGGACGCCCGCGTCGCCTCCCGAGAACTGGACCTGGTCCTCACCTCCCGCCGGTTCTCCAAGCGGGTCAAACTGCCGATGTGCGGGGTCCCTTACCGCCAACTGGACGCCTACGTCGCCAAACTCCTCGCCCGCGGCTACAAGGTCGCCATCGCCGAGCAGATGGAACCCCCCGGCAGACGACGGCTCATCCAGCGGGAGGTGGTCCGCGTGATCACCCCCGGCACCGTCGTCGAAGAATCCCTCCTGCAGGAGAAAGCCCAGAACTTCCTGGTCGCTCTGGCCCCTGCAAAGGAGGGGTGGGGCCTGGCAGGGGTAGACCTCTCCACCGGCGAGTTCATCGCCACCCAGTTCATTGGGCCGGACGCGCTCGACCGGCTGCTGGAGGAACTGGACCTCCTCTCGCCCAGCGAGATCGTCCTCCCCACGACGATGGCCGACGACGAGGCGGCGGTCGCGCCCTTCCGCCGGGTCCGCCCGGCCCGCATCTCCCCCCTCGACCCCGCCGGTTTCGCGCCCGAGGAGGCCCGGCAGCGGCTGCTGGACCACTTTGGCGTGGCGACGTTGGCCCCCTATGGCTGCGAGGACCTCCCCCTGGCGACGGCGGCGGCCGGGGCCGCGCTCCGCTATCTCCAGGAGAGCCAGGTGTCCGACCTGGCCCATTTGCGCAGCCTGCGCACCTATAATCCGCAGGCGACCCTCGGCCTGGACGGGGTGACCCGACGCAACCTGGAGTTGACCCGCACCCTCCGCGAGGGGAAGGTCGAAGGGAGCCTCCTGGGCGTGCTCGACCGGACGGTCACCCCGATGGGCGCGCGGCTCCTGCGCCGGTGGATCTTGCAGCCGCTGGTGGACCTGGACCGGATCCAAGAGCGGCTGGATGCGGTGGGGGAGTTGGTGGGAAGCCAAGAAGCAGGGAGCAGGGGAGCGGGAGGAGCGTTCCTGCGGGCGGACCTGCGTCGGCTGCTCGACGGCCTGCACGACGTGGAGCGGCTGGTGGGACGGGTGGGGTTCGGCACGGCCAACGCCCGGGACCTGGCCGCGCTGCGCCGGGCGCTGGAGCGCATCCCCCGCATCAAGCGGGTGCTGGGCAAGGCCCACTCCGCCCGGCTGCGGGCCCTGAACGAAGGATTGGACGAACTGCGGGACGTGGCTTCTCTCATCGGTCGCGCGCTGGTGGACGCCCCTCCCTACCTCCTTAAGGAGGGCGGGCTCATCCGGGCCGGGTACAGCCCCGAACTGGACCGGCTCCGGCAGATCGCCGCTGAGGGGCGGGATTGGCTCACTGCCTACGAGGCCCGGGAGCGGGAGCGGACCGGCATTCCCACCCTCCGGGTCCGATACAACCAGGTCTTCGGCTTCTTCGTCGAGGTACCGCGGAGCAAGTCCCACCTGGTCCCGCCGGAGTACGAGCGGAAGGCCACCATCACCCACGCCGAGCGGTTCACCACGCCGGAACTGAAGGCCCGCGAGGCGGAGATACTGGCCGCGGAGGACCGGGCCAACGAACTGGAGTACGAACTGTTCGTCAAACTGCGGCGTCAGGTGGCCGGTCATATCGACCGGCTCCAGCGGGCGGCGCGGGTGCTCGCCGAGTTGGACGTCCTGGCCACCCTGGCGGAGGTCGCCGCCCGGCACGGCTACACCCGCCCCCTCGTGGACGATAGCACCGTCGTCGAGATCCGGGAGGGCCGTCATCCGGTGGTGGAGCGGCTGCTGCCGGACGGGGTCCGCTTCGTCCCCAACGACACCCTCCTCGACGGGGAGGAGCGCCGCCTGCTGGTCATCACCGGTCCGAACATGAGCGGCAAGTCCGTCTACATCCGCCAGGTCGCCCTCATCGTCCTGATGGCTCAGATGGGCAGTTTCGTCCCCGCCGCGTCGGCCCGCATCGGCCTGGTCGACCGCATCTTCGTCCGCGCCGGGGCCAGCGACGACATCGCCCAGGGCCGGTCCACCTTCCTGGTGGAGATGAGCGAGACCGCCTACATTCTCCGCCACGCCACCGACCGCAGCCTGGTCGTGCTGGACGAGGTGGGGCGTGGGACCTCCACCTACGACGGGATGGGGCTGGCGTGGGCGGTGGGGGAGGAGTTACACGACCGGATCGGCGCCCGCACCCTCTTCGCCACCCACTTCCACGAACTGACCGGCCTGGCCGACCGGTTGGAGGGGGCGCGCAACGTCTGTATGGCGGTGCGGGAACAGGAGGGCGACGTGGTGTTTCTCTACCGGCTCGTCGAGGGAAGCATCGACCAGAGTTATGGCATCCACGTCGCCCGGCTGGCCGGCATCCCCGACCACGTGGTCGAGCGGGCGCGGGAGGTGATGGAGTGGCTGGAGGGGGTGAAGGAGAGGGGGAAGCGCAGGGAGATAGAGGCGGTGTATCCGGTGAGCAGGGAGCGGGGAGACCTGCTGGTGCCGGCCGACGACGAGGTGGTCTGGGTGGTGGTGCAGGAGATCTTCGGGCTGGACATCGGCAACCTGACGCCGGTGCAGGCCCTGGTCCTGCTCAACGAACTGCAGCGGCGGCTCCGCGCCGCCTCGCGCCGCGTGTCCTCGTGACCTACGCCTCTGCGACCTGTCCTGCTCCTTTTCTTCCTACAACCTTGTGTTATAATCTTCCTTCGTTGTCGTTGACTTCATCCTGCCAGGAGTACAAGAGGTGAACCACCGCGAAGAGGTCAAGGTTACCCTGACCCGGGACCTGGGTCTGTTCGATATCACGATGATCGGCGTCGGTGGGATGATCGGCGCCGGTATTTTCGTCTTGACGGGGATCGCCGCCGGGGAGGCCGGGCCTGCCCTGATGCTGGCGTTTCTCCTCAACGGGCTGATCACCCTCTTCACCGCCGCCAGTTACGCCGAACTGGGCTCCGCCTTTCCCGGTGCAGGCGGGGGATACCCGTGGGTGCGGGAGGGACTCTCCCCCTTCTTCGGCTTCCTCGTCGGGTGGATGGACTGGTTTGCCCATTCGGTGGCCTGTAGCCTCTATGCCCTGGGCTTTGGTTCCTTCTCCGCCCGGCTGCTGCGGATGGCGCAGGTCCCTTTCTTTGGCCTTCCCGAAGAGCAAGCGTCAGTGGTGTTGGCCGTGGTCGCCGCCGCCCTCTTCACCTACATCAATTACCGGGGGGCCTCGGAGACCGGCAAGGTCGGTAACATCGTCACGATGGCGAAGGTGCTCATCCTCGGCGTGCTGGCGGTCTTTGGCCTCCGTGCCCTCTTCCTTCGGCCGGACTGGACCTCGGAGTTCGTCCCCTTCTTCCCCAACGGCTTCCACGGCGTGCTCATCGCGATGGGGCTGACCTCCATCGCTTTCCAGGGGTATGAGATCATCGCTCAGTCCGGCGAAGAGGTGGTCGATCCCGACCGGAACATCCCGCGGGCGATGTTCGGCGCTATCGGGATCGTCGTCGCGATCTACCTCCTCATCGCTTTCGTGCTCTTGGGGGCGGTTGAACCTCCGGACGGCAGCCCCTCCTGGCAGTTCCTGGGCCTCTACCAGGAACAGGCGGTGGTGGAGGCGGCGGAGAAACTGATGCCCTACGGCTCGCTCCTCCTCCTGCTCGGCGGCTTGATGTCCACCCTTTCTGCCCTGAACGCCACCATCTACTCCTCCTCCCGCGTCTCCTTCGCGATGGGGCGCAACCGCGACCTGCCCGGCTTCTTCGGTCAGGTCCATCCGGTGCGCCATACCCCCCACTGGGCCATCTTCTTCTCCGGCGGGTTGGTCATCCTGATGGCGGTCCTTCTGCCGATCCGGGACGTCGCCAGTTCGGCCAGCATTATGTTCCTGCTCGTGTTTATGATGGTCAACGCCACCGTCATCGTCTTGCGGAAGAAGCGGCCGGACGTCCGTCGCCCCTTCCGTGTACCTCTGTTGCCCCTTTTTCCTCTCCTGGGGATCTTCTCCCAGATCTTCCTTTCCACCTATCTGTTCAACCTTAGCCCCATCGCCTGGTACGCGAGCCTGGCCTGGATCGGGCTGGGGGTGCTCTTCTACTTCACCTATGCCCGGCGGATGGAGGCGCTGCCGGAGCCGGTGCGGATCATCCACGAGGAGATCGTCGCCGTCACCCAGTATTCGGTCCTCATCCCTGTCTCCGACGTCAACACAGCCCGTCTGTTGGGGATCCTCGGGGCGGCCATCGCCAAGGACCGGGGGGGCGAACTCTTCGCCCTCCACGTGGTCCGCGTGCCGGCTCAGTTGGGCATCAGCGACGGGCGGTTCTTCCTGAAGCAAGGGAAACCGATCCTGGAGGCGGTCATCGAAGAGGCGAAGCGGTACGATGTGCCGGTGCATACGATGATCCGACTGGGACGGCATCCGGCCACGGCGATCATCGACACTGCCTACGAGCGGGGCACCGACCTGATGATCCTGGCCTGGCCTGGCTACACCACCCACCCGAGCGCGGCGTTCGGCAGCGTCATCGACCTGGTGGCGAAGAACCCGCCCTGTGATCTGGCCGTCGTCCGTTTCCGTCGCCGGGAACCTCCTCGCCGCATTCTGATCCCCACCGCCGGGGGACCCCACGCTGCCCTGGCCATCGACCTGGCGATCGCTCAGGCCCGTCAGTATCGGGAGGAAAGTGGGGAGGAGTCCATCATCACCCTCTTCTACGTTCTTCCTGAGGATGCCACTCCGACCCAGGAGGCTCGCGTCTGCCGGATCCTGGAGGAGCAGAGCCGGCACTATGACTACCCACTGGTCTGCAAGGTGGCCCGGGCCTCCAGCGTCGTCGAAGGGATCCTGCAGGAGGCGGAGGATCACAACCTGGTGATGGTGGGTGCGTCGGCGGAGCGGTTGTTCGAGCAGCGGCTGTTCGGCTCCATCCCGGAGAAGGTGGCCCGGGAATGTCCCAAGACGGTGATAATGATCAAGCGGTACTGGCCGTTGAAGTCCCGGCTGGGCCGATTGTTGGCGTGGTGGCAGGGCGAGGGTTGAACAGAACACCGCTTAAGATTCTCTGCGTCCTTCGTGTCTCTGTGGTGAAAGTGAGGAGTGCAGACCGATGTCCCAACTGACCGTCGAGCCGGTGTCCGATCGTCGCGACCTGCGGGCTTTCGTGCGCTTTCCCTGGCAGGTGTATCGGGACGATCCCAACTGGGTCCCCCCGCTGATCTCCCAGATGATGCGCACCCTCGATTCGGCCCACAATCCCTTCTTCGAGCGTGCTGACGTCGCCCTCTTCCTGGCTCGGGAGGGGCGGCGGGTGGTGGGGACGGTGGCGGCCTTTGTGGACCGCTGGCTGATCGAAGTTCTGGGGGAGGCGGTGGGCGGGTTTGGGTTCTTCGAGGTGATTGAGGATTACGACGTCGCTGCTCGGATGCTTGACGTAGCAGCGGGGTGGTTGAGGGAGCACGGGGCGACGGTGATGCGGGGGCCGCTGAACTTCAACAACAGCGACCGGCCCGGTGTGCTGATCGGCGGAGCCGACTGCCCGCCGGTGATGATGGAGGCCCACACCCCTCCTTATTACGCCGCCTTCCTGGAGCGGTATGGAATGGAGAAGCATCAGGACCTCTACGCCTACCGGGCCTTCCGCGAGCAGATCGGGGAACGGATGGAGAGCCTACCGCCGGAGTTGGGTCGCGTGGCGGAGGCGGCCCGACGGCAAGGGGTGACCACCCGCGCGGTCCGGCTAGAGGCGTGGGATGAGGAGGTCCGTACCCTCCATCGGCTCTTCAACGCCTCGCTGACCCACCTGCCCTATCGGCTCCCGATCCCCGAGGAGACTTTCCGTCGTATGGCAGATGAACTGCGCCTCTTTGTCGATCCAAGGATGGCGATCTTCGCCGAGGTCGGGGGGGAGCCGGTCGGTTTCTGCATCGCTCTGCCGGACGTGAACCGGGTGTTGATCCACCTGAACGGTCGGTTGTTCCCCTTCAACTGGCTTCGCCTGCGCCGCCTGATCCGCCGGGTGGACGTAGCGACCTTCAAACTGATGGGCATCCTCCCTGAGTACCGACAGAGGGGCATCGACGCGCTCCTCTATCTAGAGGTCCTGAAGGGCTTCCTCGCCGGAGGATACCGGTGGCTGGACGGCTCCGTCACTTCGGAATATAATCTCATTGTGAACCTGGTCGCCCAACGGTTGGGCGCAGAACGGTACAAGCACTTCCGGGTATACCAGAAACCGTTGTGATGTCTCACTACAGAGGCACAGAGGATACAGAGGGTTGAGGTGAGGGAGAGACTCTGTGCTCTCTGTGCCTCTGTGGTGAGATTGGAATGGCGGAGGGTCGGATGGGGGTTCCGGCGCTCACCCTCCAGATGACGATGGGGGAGGCCCTGCGGCGGATCACAAAGGACCGTCCCCGCCAGGAGGCCCTGGTATGCGGCCCTCTCCGGTTGACCTATGAGGAGTTTCAGGAGCGGGTGGACCGGGCCGCGGCGGCGATGGCCGGGATGGGGGTCGGCAAAGGGGACCGGGTGGCCCTCTGGCTTCCTCCTGGAGTCGCCTTCGTCACCCTTTTCTTCGCTGCTGCAGAGCGGGGCGCGGTGGCGGTTCCGCTGGACCCGATGGCCCTCCCCCGGCGGATCGTGCGCATGCTGGAGCAGACCTCCCCCCGCCTCCTCGTCGTCTACGAGCCCCTCTCTTCCGCGGCGGAAGAAGCCCTTCCGGAGGTTGTGTCCGTCGTTGTGGTGGGGGAGGAGCAAGAGGAGGTGCTGCCAGGACCGGCGGAGGGGCCTCCTGCGCCGGTGGATGTTGTGCCGGAGGACCTCCTGGCCATCCTCTACACCTCCGGCACGACGGGGGCCCCGAAGGGCGTGATGCATACCCACCGCAGTCTGATCGCTCCGGTGGTCGCCAGTCTGAGGCTGCGGGATCTGTGGACCCGTCGACCGACGCTCTCCCACCTGCCGAAGATGGGGCGGGCGCTGGCCCGCTACGGAGAACGGCTGTTGCGGGCGGCCGGACGTCCGCAGGTCTTCCTCTCCACCGTCGGCTTCCACACCATCACCGGCGTCGAGGTCTTTCTCCAGGCCCTGCTGATGGGGGACACCCTGGTGATCCAGCCCCGCTTCCACCCGGTGGAGGCGTTGGAACTCATCCAGCGGGAGCGGGTTACGATCCTGGTCGCCGTGCCGACGGCGCTGGCGGTGATGCTGCGGCTGAAGTCGTTCGACGAGTACGATCTTTCCTCCCTCCTCATCTGCGGCACCGGCTCGGCCCCATGCCCACCCGAACTGGCCCGTGAGGTGCAGCGTCGGTTCGGCTGTGCCCTGCACATCGGCTTCGGGGCCACGGAGATCGGCGGAGGGATCGCCGCCACCGACCTGGGCGACCCCGAGGACCGGCAGGCGGAGACTGTCGGACGGCCGATGCCCGGGGTGGAGGTGCGCGTCGTGGACGACGAGGGCCGTCCTCTGCCGCCCGGGGAGGTGGGGGAACTCTGGGTGCGCACGGAGGGCCGGATGGTCGGTTACTGGGGCGCGCCCGATCTCACGGCCCAGGTAGTGGACGAGGAGGGGTGGTACCACACAGGGGACCTGGCGGTGATGGACGAGGAGGGGTATCTGCGGATCGTCGGCCGCAAGAAAGACATGATCATCCGTGGGGGGCGGAACATCTACCCGGAGAAGATCGAGCGGCACTTGATGACCCATCCCGCCGTTCGGGAGGCGGCCGTGGTGGGGGTGCCCAGGGGGTTAGGCGGTGAGGAGGTCTGGGCTTTCGTGATCCCGGAGGATGGGACTGACCTCACGTCCCGCCAGGTGCGGGAGCATTGTCGAGGCGTGCTGGAGCCCTACGAGATCCCTCAGGTCGTTCGGATTGTCGACGATTTTCCCCGGTCTTCCACGGGGAAGCCGCAGAAGTTTCGGCTGCGGGAGATGGCCTTGCAGGAGGGACGAACTCATGCCTAAGATCACGTTCGAGGAATTCCGACGGATCATCGCCGAGGAACTGGACGTGGACGAGAACCTGGTGGTTCCCGAGGCCTCCTTTGTGGAGGATCTGATGGCTGATTCGATCCAGTTGGTGGAGATGATGCTCCGACTGGAGGAACTGGGCGTTTCGATCCCGATGGAGAAGGCCTGGCAGGTCCGGACGGTGGGAGACGCCTACCGTCTCTACACCGAGAAGTAGGGTGAGCGTCCGCCCTCGTGGTTTCCTGGCGGGGAAGGAGGGGCGTGGTCAAGCCGACCACGCCCCTCTACTCTTTCCCGGCTCGATCAGCGGGTTGTCCCCTGCTCCTTCCGGAACGCCAGCCAGCCCAGCAGGATGAGAAGCACGCCCGCGCTCAGGATGCTGACCGACACCCCGGTCAGCGGAGCGGGACCGCCGCTCTCGGGGAGGGTCGGCATGGGGGTGGTGGGCGTCGTGGTTGCCTCAGGTGTCGTCGTAGGGGCGGGCGTCGGGGATGACGGCGGTGGCGTGGGGGTGGAGGTCGCCTGTTGTGGCGCGGACGGAGGTTGTGTCGGCGGCACCGGCGTCGGTGTCTCTTTCTGTTGCGGCGCGGACGGTGCCTCCGTCGGCGTGGGCGGGACCGGCGTGGGTGTTGGCGGCACGGGTGTAGCGGTCGGCGGGATGGGTGTCGGCGTGGGCGGCTTGGGCGTCGGCGTCGGCGGCACGGGTGTCGGGGTGGGTGTCGCCACCACCGGCGCC
>Ga0209426_1000777_pt1 | contig 26672 bp, 23 predicted proteins | sample Deesub1362B_J571_FD_187697 | JGI IMG/M metagenome (GOLD analysis project Ga0209426, IMG submission 187697) | Deep oceanic, basalt-hosted subsurface ecosystem from Juan de Fuca Ridge flank, Pacific Ocean, CORK Borehole 1362B_J2.571 (SPAdes)... ...
GGCGAGCCTTTCATGATCGACTGGGTGACGATGCGGTGGCGCCAAGCGGCGGGATAGCCGTCCTTGTCCAGCACCACCTTGACCGCGTGCAGGGTCAGCGGGCGGAAGTAGCCGGCCCGCATGTCGTCCTCGCGCGTCCAGACCAGCTTCACCGGGCGGCCCTTGCCGACCTTCTTGGCGATATGGACGCACTCGGCGGCGTAGTCGGACTGGAAGTTGGCGCGGCGACCGAAAGAGCCGCCGGCGAACAGGGTCTCGATCTGGACCGACCCCGGCAGGCAGCCGACGATCTTGGCCGCGTTAAGCTGGTCCAGGGTCTGGCCCTGCGAGCCGAAGACCATCTTCACGTCGGAGCCGTCGACGGAGGCGACGCAGTTCATCGGCTCCATGGTGGCGTGGGCCAGATACGGGAACTCGTAAGTCGTCTCGAACACTTGCTCGCCCTTGGCGGCGTCCAGCTTCGAGAGGGCGCCGCGCTGGTCGAACGGCTCCCACTTGGCCGACGAGTCCTTGCCCGTCAGCACCGCGCGGAAGTCCTCGGCGATCTTGGCCGAACCGCGCTTTTCGGCCTTGCCGTCGTCCCACTCGACCTTCAGCGCCTCGCGACCCATGCGGGCGGCGTAGGTGCTCTGGGCGACCACGGCCACGCCGGTCGGGATCTCGAAGACGTCGACCACGCCGGCCACCTTCTTGGCGTCGGCGGCGTCGAAGCTCTTTAGCTTGGCCCCGAACAGCGGCGGATGGGCGACCACCGCCGTCAGCATGTCGGGCAGGCGGACGTCCTGGGTGTAGCGGGCCGTGCCGTCGCTCTTGGCCTGGGCGTCCTTGCGACGCACGCGGTCGGTGCCGATCAGGGTGAAGGTCTTGGGGTCCTTGAGCTTGATGTCGGTGGGTGGATTGACCTTGGCGGCGTCGGCCACCAGGTCGCCGAACGTCGCGGTCTTGCCCGACGTGTGGGTCAGGACGCTGTCCTTAACGGTGATCTCGCCGACCGCGACATTCCACTTGTTGGCGGCGGCCTGGACGAACATGGCGCGCGCGCCGGCCCCGGCCTTGCGCAGTTGGTCCCACGAGTTGGAGATCGCCGACGAACCGCCGGTCAGCTGCGCGCCCAGGGCGCCATTGGCGTAGAGCTTGGCGTTGGCGGGCGCCTGCTCGACCTTGACCTTGCTCCAGTCGGCGTCCAGCTCCTCGGCGACGATGGCCGACAGGCCCGCGTGATTGCCCTGGCCGAACTCGATATGCTTGGACACGACCGTGACGACGCCGTCGGGGGCGATCTTGATGAACGGCCCGAACGCGCCGACCTCGACCTTGGAGCCGGCGCTCATGAGGTCGGCGGGCGAACAGCCGACCAGCAACGCGCCGCCGACCAGGGTCGAGGCGACGACCACGTCACGGCGGGTCGGCGCGGGCTTGAAGGGCGCGTTCATCGGCCAGCCCCCCGATGGGTCGCGCCCGAGGCGGCGACGATGGCCTCGTCGATATCGGCGTGCGGCTCGCCCATCGGCGGACCGGTCTCGGCCGCGTCGTGGATCGCCGCCCGGATCCGCTGATAGGCCCCGCAACGGCAGATGTTGCCGGTCATGGCGTTGTCGATGTCCTCGTCGGACGGGTGCTTGTTCCGCTCCAGCAGAGCCACGGCCGACATGATCTGGCCCGACTGGCAGTAGCCGCATTGGGGAACATCGTGGCGCACCCAGGCCTGCTGCACCGGATGCTGGCCGCCGAGGCCCTCGATCGTGGTGATCTTGGCGCTTCCCACCGCCTCGATCGGGGTCACGCACGAGCGGATCGGTTGGCCGTCCAGATGAACCGTGCAGGCGCCGCACTGGGCCATGCCGCAGCCGAACTTCGTGCCCGTCAGGCCCAGTTCGTCGCGCAGAACCCAAAGCAAGGGCGTGTCCGACGTCGCCTGTACGCTGACGGATTTGCCATTGATATCCAGAGTCAGGGCCATCGCGTTGTCGCCTCCCAGGCTTTCTCCCCACCAAACCTAACACTGTTCAATCTGGTCTTGGCCAGAGAAATTCGAAAAGCGCCGCTTCTAGAGCGTGACGCCGAAAGTGGGAACCGGTTTCGGCGCGAGTCACGCTCTAAGTGATTGATTTAGAGCCTCGTTATCGCGTCAAAACGATTAAGTTTTGACGCGCGAGGCTCTAGGGAACGCGCGAGGGATCAAAATCGCTTCGCGTCCGCGAAGGCGGGCGGGCGCCGTCTTCGAAACCCGCTATGCTCGCGCCCGCGCCCAACGGAGGTCTGATCTTGCGCCGCGTCCTGCTGCCCCTATCCGTCCTGACCCTCACGCTGGCTGGCTGCGCCGCCGTGGTCCCGATGGACGCCACCGACACGCCGATCTTCTACCGCTGCAAGGCCGGCAAGACCTTCACGGCCGCCTACGCCCTACGCGGCAAGCAGGTGGTGGTGACGGCCGGCGGCGCGACCAAGGTCCTGAAGCTGGCCCGCTCGGGCTCGGGCGCGCGCTACGCCGACGGCGCGGCCGAGATCTGGAGCAAGGGTCCCGACGCCATGCTTCACGGTTTCCCCGGCGGCCCTTATGACGACTGCCACTCGCAATAGGTCTTTCGAGGTTCGCGCGTTGGATTCCTTTCCCGCCTATTTCCCCCTGGCCGGCCGCAAGGTGGTGATCGCCGGCGTCGGCGACGCGGCCGACGCCAAGGCGCGTCTGTTCGACGGGTCGCCGGCCACGGTCGTTCGGCTCGAGGGCCATGAGGCCTATCTGCCCGGTTCCTATACCGGCGCGACCCTGGCCTTCATCGCCAGTCAGGACGAGGTGTTCGTCCAGGCCGCCGCCGGCGCGGCGCGGGCGGCGCGGGTGCTGGTCAATGTCGTCGACCGACCCGACCTCTGCGACTTCAACACCCCCGCCGTCATCGATCGGGGCGAGGTGGTGGCCGCCGTCGGCACCGGGGGAGCCGCGCCGGTGCTCGCCACGATGTTGCGCAACGATATCGAGGCCCAGGTGCCCGAGGGCATGGGCCGGGTCGCGGCGCTGCTGGCCCGCTTCCAGGGCGAGGTGCGCAAGGCCCTGCCGACCCTGCATGAGCGGCGGGCCTTTCTGCGCGACGCGGTGTTGGGCGAGGCCGCCCAGGCCGCGCGCGAGGGCGACATGGAAAAGGCCGGTCAGCTGTTTCGCGAAGCCCTGGCGCGCGGCGCGGGGCGAAAGGGGATGGTGCGGTTCGTCGCGGGCAAGGGGCCCGCGGACCTCCTGACCCTGCGCGCCGTGCGCGCGCTGGGCGCCGCCGACGTCCTGGTGATCGACGCCGACGCCGATCCCGAGGTGATCAAGATGGCCCGCCGCGACGCCGAGCGGATGGACCCCGCGACGGCGACCGCCGACCATCTGATCCAGCTGGCCGCCGAGGGTCGTCAGATCGTCCGGCTGATCACCCAGGCCGTCGATCCGGCCCAGATCCACGCGCTGACCCAGGCCGAAGTCGCCATCGAGGTGCTGCTGGCGGCGCCCAGCGCCTGAGCGATCGACGCCGCGCCCGTCTCAGGTCAGCGACCGTCCCCGGGTCTCGGGCAGCAGGAACGCGGTGGTCAGGACGCTGATCAGGGTAAAGACCACCGGGAACCACAGGCCGGCATAGATGTCGCCGACCGCCGTCACGATGGCGAAGGCGAAGAACGGCAGGAAGCCGCCGACCCAGCCGGTGCCGATATGGTAGGGCAGCGACAGGGCCGTGTAGCGCACCCGCGTCGGGAAGAGCTCGACCAGACAGGCCGCCAGCGGCCCGAACAAGGCGGTCGCGGCGATGACGAACACGAACAGCACGCCCAGCATCAGCGGCTTGTTCATGCGGGCCGGGTCAGCCTTGGTCGGATAGCCGGCCTTTGTCAGGGCGCCCTTGATCCGGGCCTCGACGCCGGCCTTGACGGCCTTCGACCGGGCCTTCGGCAGGCCCGCCGCGCTTTCGGAGGTCACCACGACGCCGCCGACCTTCATCGTCGCCACGGTTCCGGCCGGCGCGGCCTGGTTGACGTAGGAGACGCCGGCATTGGCCAGGGCGCTCTTGACGATGTCGCAGGAGGTGACGAAGGCGGTCTTGCCGACGGGGTCGAACTGCAGCGAACAATCGGCCGGGTCGGCGATCACTACCACCGGCGCCTTGGCGGTCGCCTCGGCGAGCGCCGGATTGGCGGCCTTCTCCAGCAGATGAAAGCCGGGGAAGTAGAACAGCAGCGCCAGGGTCATGCCCCCTAGCATCACCGCCTTGCGGCCGATCCTGTCCGACAGCCAGCCGAACACGACGTAGAATACCGCGCTGATCGCCGTGGCGGTCATCATCAGGCCGTTGATGTCGACCGGATCGACCTTCAGGAATTTCTCCATGAAGGTCTGGATGTAGAAGAAGCTGGTGTACCAGACCGCGCCCTGGGCCGACATCATCGAGAAAAAGGCCAACAGGACGAGCTTGAGGTTCTTCCATTGGCCGAACGCCTCGGCGTAGGGCGCCTTGGAGGCCTCGCCCTCGGCCTTCATGGCGGCGAAGGCCGGGCTTTCGCTCAGCTTCATGCGCATCCACACCGAGACGCCCAGCAGGCCGATCGAGACGCCGAACGGGATGCGCCAGCCCCAGGCGTCGAAGGCGCTGGTTCCGACGCTGGCGCGGGTGGCCATGATCACCAAAAGGGCGCCGAAGAGACCGAACGCGGCCGAGGTCTGCACCCACGAGGTCGACCAGCCCCGCTTGCCGGCCGGCGAGTGCTCGGCGACGTAGATCGCCGCGCCGCCGTACTCGCCGCCCAGGGCGAAGCCCTGCACGCAGCGCATCAGGATCAGCAGGATCGGCGACAGGATCCCGACCTGCTTGTAGGTGGGCAGAAACGCGATGGCGAACGTCGCCCCGCCCATCAGCAGCACCGTGGCCAGGAAGGCGCCCTTGCGGCCGGCCTGGTCGCCGATCTTGCCGAACACCAGGGCGCCCAGCGGCCGGAACGCGAAGCCGACGCCGAACAGGGCCAGGGCGGCGATATAGCCCGCGGTGTCGTTCAGTCCCGCGAAGAAGGTCTTGGAGATGACCTGGGTCAGGCTGCCGAAGATGAAGAAGTCGTACCACTCGAACGCCGTGCCGGCGGACGACGCCGCGACCACCGTGCGCATCGAAGCGCCTTCCTGACTTCCAACCGCCATATGGTTTCCCCCTCTTTCGACCCTGCTTAGCGTGGTTCAGGCTCTAGGGGAAAGGGGCTCAAGGCCGCTAGGCCACCGCCTCCCGGCGATCCGCCCCGGCCTGGGACAGACGAACGATCTCGGCGACCAGGGCGGCGGGGGCGATGGGCTTCGCGGCGACCCCGTCCATGCCCGCGGCGCGATAGGCCGCGCGCTGGTGCGCCATCACATTGGCGGTCAAGGCGATGATCGGCGCGCGCGCGGCCGGCCCCGGCAGGGCGCGGATGCGGCGGGCCGCCTCCAGACCGTCCATGCCGGGCATCTGCACGTCCATCAGGATGAGGTCGAAGACCCCCTCCCGCGCCGCCGCCACGCCCGACGCGCCGTCGTCGGCGACGCTGACCGCCGCGCCCAGCTGCTCCAGAATTCGACGGGCGACCAGCTGGTTGGTCGGATTGTCCTCGACCACCAGCACCTTCAGGCCGGTCAGCAGATCATCGGACTCGCGCTCGACCGGCCTTGGCGTGGCCGCCGGCGAGGCGGCGATGGTCAGGGTGAAGGTCGAACCCTCGCCCGGCGTGGAACGGAACGACACCGCGCCGCCCAGCATCTCGGCCAGTTTGCGAGTGATGGCCAGGCCCAGGCCCGAGCCGCCGAACCGGCGGGTGGTGCTGGCGTCGGCCTGCTGGAACCGCTCGAACAGCCGCGCCTGGGCGTCCAGGGGCACGCCGATGCCGGTGTCGATCACGTCGAACACCAGGCGCGCCCCCTCGTCGTCGTCCTCCTGCTTGCGGAGCCGCACCGTCACCGAGCCGCGCGGGGTGAATTTCACGGCGTTGCCGATCAGGTTGAACAGGGCCTGGCGCACGCGGGTCGGGTCGGTCTCGACCCAGCCCAGATCGTCGGCCAGATCCAACTCCAGCCGAAGCCCCTTCTGCGCGGCCTGGCCGGCCAGCAGCCGGGCCACGCTTCGGACCAATTCGCGCGGATCGACCGGCTCGCGGTTCAAGTCCAGCCGTCCGGCCTCGATGCGCGAGATGTCGATGACGTCGTCCAGCAGGGTCGACAGCATCTGACCGGCCGCGAGGGCCTCGGCCAGCAGGTCGGCGCTGTCGCCCGCCGGCAGCTCGCGCTTGAGCACGTGCAGGACCCCCAGCACCCCGTTCATCGGCGTGCGGATCTCGTGACTCATATTGGCCAGAAACTGGGCCTTGGCCTCGCTGGCCGCCTGGGCCACGCGCTTGGCCGCGACCAGAGCCAGCTCGGCCCTCTTCTTCTCGTCGATATCCAGCACCAGGCCGAACGCCTTGCGGGCCTGGCCCGCCGCGTCGCGCCGCACCTCGTGGAACACCCGCGCCCAGCGGACCTCGCCGGAGGGCGACAGCAGGCGCACGTCATACTCGTGGGCGTTCCAGTCGCCGGTCCCGCGCTTGTCGGCCGAGGCGGCGTAGAACTGTTCGCGATCGTCGGGATGGATCATAGGCCAGGCCGCCGCCCGCACGTCCTCGTAGTCGATCTGGCGCCCCATCATGCGATGGAATTCGGGCGAGCCCCAGAAGCTGCCCCGTTCATGATCGATCTCGTAGACCCCGGCCCGGGCCGCGCCCAGGGCGACCTTCAGACGGCGGGCGTTGGCCCTCGCCTCGCGCCGCGCCGCCGCCAGAGCGGTGATGTCGTCCATGTAGGTGATCACGCCGACCACCTCGCCGGTCATGTCGCGCCAGGGGCGCGCTTCCCAGCGATAGGTCCGCTCCTGGCCCTCGGCGTCCGTCAGCCGGTCCTCGCGCCGCGTGACCACCTCGCCAGCCAGCGCCCGGCCGACGCCCTCGACGAAGCGCCGGCGCTCGCCGTGGGTCAATTCCGTGAGCGACTTGCCGATGACGCCTTCCTCGGTCGCTCGGAAGATGTCGAGGAACCGGGGGCTGACCATCCGCAGGCGCAGATCGACATCGTAGACCGCGACGGCGAACGGCGCGTCCTCGACCAGGCGACGCGCGCGTCGCTCGCTCCAGAGCGCCTTGTCGCGGCTGCGGGCCACGTCGGTGATGTTCTGCGAAACCCCTCGCAACGCATACAGGCCGCCCGGGCGCGGTTCGGCGCGGAAGGTGCTGCGGAACGTGAACCAACGGCCGCTGTTATCGCGCAGCCGATATTCCAGCACCCCGCCCTCGCCCGTGTGGACCGCGCGCTGAAAAGCCAGCCGAACCTCTTCGCGCCGGTCTTCGGGAAGGCGGTTCAAGAAGAGATCGGCGGTGGCGACGTCGGCCGGCGACAGGCCGGCGGCCGCCAGGGCATCGGGCGACCAGTCGATGCGATCGCCGTCCGGTTCGTAGGTCCAGACGCCGATGCCGGCTTCCTCGGCCAACAGGGCGCGAGTGTGTCGCGCGATTTCCAGCTCGGCCCGGCTCTCGACCTCGGCGCTGATGTCGTGCAGCACCCCGACCATTTCGCCGTTAGGACCCAGGCGCGAACGGCCCTGCAGCCAGATCCAGCCGCCGTCCTTGCGCCGAACCTTCAGCTCATTGATCGCCGCGCCGGTCTCGCGCATCCGCCGGCCGGTGTCGATCAGCTCGGCGTGGCTGTCGGGGTGGACGAACTTGATGCAGGGCTGGCCGATCAGCTCCTCGCGGCTCCAGCCGGTCAGGGCCGTCCAGCCCGCGTTGACCACCTCGAAGCGCCCCTCGGCCGAAACGACGGCGAACAGGTCGCTGGCGTTGTCGAAGAACCAGCGCGCGGCCTCGGCTTCGCCGAACGGCGCGCGTTCTGTTCCTTCGTGGATCGACGCCTGGGACATTCCGTCTCCCGCCTGAGTTTCGCGGATCGTGAGACGCAACCGTAAACTTATGGTTCTCGCGGCATATCGACGTTCCGCGAAAATGACATTTCGTCGTCGCTCAGACCTCGACCCACTGGCGCAGCAGGTTGTGGTAGACGCTGGTCAGCGACAGGATCGCCTCGTCGTCGGGCTCCGCCCGCTGGGCGAGGCGCTGGATGGCGACGTCCATTTCCAAAAGCATCGTGCGCCGGGCGTCGTCACGGATCAGGCTCTGGATCCAGAAGAAGCTGGCCGTGCGCGCGCCTCGGGTGACCGGCGTCACATGGTGAAGGCTGGAGCTGGGATAGAGGATCATGTCCCCGGCCTCCAGCTTGACCCTATGCACGCCGTAAAGGTCATTCACCACCAGCTCACCCCCGTCATAATCCTCGGGTTCGGCCAGAAACAGGGTCGCCGACAGATCCGTGCGCAGACGGCGACCGCTGAGCGGATCCCGGCGGATGGCGTTGTCGACATGGTCCTTGAAGCCCATCCCCTCGCCATAACGGTTGAACATCGGCGGCAGGATGATCTGGGGCAGGGCCGCCGACACGAACAGCGGATTGGCCTCCAGCGCCCGCAGGATCACCGCGCCGACCCTCTGGGCGGCTTCGCTATCCTGCGGCAGCTGCTCGTTCGCCTTGGCCCGCGCGGCCTGGAAGCCCGAGGTCAGGTTGCCATCGACCCACGGACCGGCGTCGAGGATGGCGCGGCACTCGGCGACCTCGGCCTTGGTCAGCACCTGGGGAATCTGCAGCATCATTCGCGGTTCGCTCCTGGATCGGGGTGTCGGACCTATCCCGCCCCCGGCATCCCGCCTTGATCCGGATCAGACGGGCGGCAGAAGGCCGGAAAAGGGTGACGCCCCGCCTGGGTCGGGCGGGGCGTCGGGTCGTGAAGCACCTGGAGAGGGGAGGTCAGTACTTCACGTTGACGGTCAGGATCGCCTGACGACCCGGAGCCGGATCGGCGTGGTGCACCCCGTTCGTGCGCATGATGTAGCGCTTGTCCGTCAGATTCTGGACGTTCAGCTGCAGATCGACCCGGTCGTTGATCGTCCAGGACGCGAAGCCGTCGTAGCGCCAGTAGGCCGGCGCATAGACCTTGTTGGTCCCGCCGCCGGCGCCGCCCTGGTTGCCGCCGAAGCTCTTCGACACGTAGTAGGCGCCGCCGCCCAGCGAGAACCGGCGCGTGATCTTGTAGGTCGTGAAGCTGGAGAAGCTGTGCTTGGGCGTGTTGGCCAGTGGATCGCCGGTGTTGAGATTGGTCACCACGCCGCCATTGGCGGCCACGGTCACCGCCCCGCGCACAAGCTCGCTGTCCATATAGGCATAGCCGCCGAACACCTGCCACTTCGGGGTGACATTGCCCGAGAAGCCAAGCTCGAAGCCCTTGACCTCGACCTCGCCGACCTGGGCGTAGACGCCGTTGTCGACCTGGATCTGGGCGTTCTTGCGCGTGGTCTTGAAGGCCGCCGCCGACAGGGCCAGCGAGTCGTGGAACAGATTGACCTTGGCCCCGGCCTCGACGCTCTTGCTGTCCTCCGGAACCAACTGGGTCGAGGACAGATTGCCCGAGCCCGTGGCGGTGTTGGCGTTCTGGTCGCCGCCGGAGATGCCGGGCGGCGTCGAGGACGTGCCGTAGGAGACGTAGAGACTGGCGTGCTCGGTCGGCTTGTAGACGAGACCGGCCTGGTAGTTGGTGAAGTCCCACGATCCGTGGCGCGGCGTATAGGTCACCGAGGTGAAGACGCCATTGGCCTGGGTGGTGGCGACATCGACGCCGGCCGACTCGTAGTGGTCATGACGAAGGCCCAGGTTCAGCAGCCACCGGTCGCCGAACTTGATGGTGTCGAAGCCATAGACGGCCGCGGTCTTGGCGACGTTCCGGGAGGCGGGGCCCCGATTGATGATGCCCGTCCAGCTGTCCTTGTCGTTCGGGTGATAGACCAGGGTGCAGTCGCCCGCGCCGAGACTGGCCAGGGTGTTCGCCGCGATCGTGAAGCCGGCCGGGCAGGCCGCGCCGGAGGTCGTGAAGGTCGAATAGGTGGCGTTGCGGTTTTCCTCCCGGCTCAGCTCCAGGCCCAGGTCGAAGCTGTGCTCCAGGCCGCCCAGGGTCTTCTTGCCGTGCAGGTCGGTCACCGCCGCGACGGTGGTGGTCGGGTTCCAGCGGGTCTTCGTGCCGCGCTTCATCCACCACTGGCCATTGACCAGCTGGGCCACGCCGCCGTCGCCCGGATTGGTGACGATGTAGTCGTTCAGCGACTTCGAATAGCGGACCACCTGACGCACGGCGAGGTCGTCGTCGATCTTGTGGTCGATCGCGAAGGTGACGATGTCGGACCGCGTCTTCTGATAGTCGCGGTCGGCGACGCCATAGAAGCTGCGCGGATCCACGGCCAGGATCCCTGAGGCGGTGCGCGGCTCCGTGGTCTTGGTCAGCAGCGGAATGCCGTAGTCCGGCGTCTGGTCGGTATCCAGGTGGTAGTAGCTGACCGTCATCTGGGTGTCGCCGTTCAGGCCCACGGCCAGCGACGGCGCGACGCCCCAGCGGCTGAACTCGACCCTCTTGCGGCCCGGCGTATTGCCCTCCGTGCCCAGAAGGTTCAGGCGCACCGCGACGCTGTCGTTGATCGCGTAGTTCACGTCGGCGGTGGCGCGGACATATTCATCCGTGCCGACGCCCACCGAACCGCGCGCGAAGGTCTCGGCCTTCGGGGTCTTGGACGACAGGTTGATGCTGCCGCCGCCCGAGCCGCGGCCGCTGTAAGCGCTATCGGGACCCTTCACGACCTCGACCTGCTCTAGATCGAAGACCTCGCGGGTCTGGCCGCCGGTGTCCCGGACGCCGTCGACGAAGATGTTGTTGGCGCTGGCCTGGCCCCGGATGAACGGGCGGTCGGCCAGGGGCTGTCCGCCTTCGCCGGCCCCGAAGGTGATGCCCGGCGAAGTACGGAGGATATCGGTCAGCGACGTGGCGGCGGTCTGCTCGATGATCTTGGACGGGATCACCGTCACCGACTTGGGCGTGTCGACCAGCGGCGCGGTGAACTTGCTCGACGAAGGGTCGGCCACGCGCTTGCCGTCGATCCGCACGCCGGCGACCTCGGTGCTGTCGGAGGCGGCCGTCGGCGTGGCGGCCATCGGCGCATCGGCGCCGGGCGCCGGCGCGGCCGCGGCGGGCCGCGCGAGGCAAAGGCCGGCCAATCCCGCCACGGCGGCGACGCCGAGGGCGCGTCCCTGACGGCTGGCGACGCCCGAAAAATCGCGGCCGGCGACGTTCGAATTACGCATGATTACCCTTATCCCCGGAGCCGTCTAACGGCCCTTCCTGAAATTGCGAGGCGTTCTTAGCGATCTTGCAACGCAGTCGCAATGATAATCGTTCTCAGAATCATCTTTAGCGTGGGGGTTCGCGGGTCTTGAGCAACGGGGCCGCGCCGGCTCTCCCAAAGGCCCGGTCCCGATGCTAAGGCGCTCCTGTCCGCGCGACTGGCGTTCGGAGGGAAACAACCCTCGTGAAGCGCGGACGTCATCGGACGGAGCCGTGCGCCTGGGCGCATCCCGAAACCTCTAGATCGCGGAGCCGCGCCCATGCCCGAAGCCAAGACCTGGATCACCTTCGTCCTCATCTGTCTGGGGATGGCCCTGACGCCGGGGCCGAACATGTTGTACGTCGTCAGCCGCTCGATCTCGCAAGGCCGCTGGGCGGGCTTGGTGTCGCTGATCGGCACGGCGGCGGGGTTCGTCGTCTACCTAGTATGCGCCTCGCTGGGCATCACCGCCCTCCTGATGGCCGCGCCGATCGCTTACGACCTCCTGAGATTTGGCGGAGCGCTCTATCTGGGCTGGCTGGCCTGGCAGGCGATCAAGCCGGGCGCCGCCGCGCCCTTCCAGGTGCGCGACCTGCCCAAGGACAGTCCCCGCAAGCTGATCGCCATGGGCTTCCTGACCAATCTTCTGAACCCCAAGGCCGCGATGCTTTATCTGTCGCTGCTGCCGCAGTTCATCCACCCCGAGCACGGCCACGTCCTGACGCAGTCGCTGGCGCTGGGCCTGTCGCAGATCCTGGTCAGCATGACCGTCAACGGGACCATCTGCTTCGCGGCCGGGACCATCGCGACGTTTCTGTCGGCCCGTCCCGGTTTCGCCCTGATTCAGCGCTGGCTGATGGCCACGGTGCTGGGCGGCCTGGCCCTGCGGATGGCGACCGAGGCCAGAGGGCGTTAGGCGTTAAGCATGGCTTGACGTCGGGGGCGGCGGCGCCTCCTATCCCGCTCCGCGTACCTGGAGCTTGCCATGAAGACCGCCGCCGTCCTCGCCGCCGTCATCGCCACCGCCGCCGGAACGGCTCAGGCCAACGACATTCGGTCCTGCGCGGTGCCGCTGACGGTGAACGCGCCGCAGGCGGAGCCGCCCCCGGCGAGCGAGGTCCATCCGGACGTGCCGATCGCCGCCTATCTTCTGGCCCTGTTCTGGTCGCCGGAAGCCTGCCGATCGGGGATTCCGGAGTCGGACAAGGTCATCCAGTGCCAGAACAACCGCTTCGGTTTCACGGTGCACGGTCTTTGGCCGAACGGACCGGACAAGGTGCATCCGCGCTATTGCCGCCCGGGCGCGCCGATCAGCGTATCGACGATCAAGGCCAATCTCTGCATGACGCCCTCGCCCCGGCTTCTCCAGCACGAATGGCAGGCGCACGGGACCTGCAACTGGGCCACGCCGGAGGACTATTTCAAGAAGGAGCGCAAGGTCCGCGAAAAGCTGAACGTGCCGGAGCTCGACCCCGGCGCGGACGGCGTCATGACCGGCGCGGAGATCCGCAAGGCCTTCCTTGAGCGCAACCGCAAGATCCAGCCCGAGGGCCTGAACATCCGGGTCAAGGACGGCCACCTGACCGAGGTCTGGGTCTGCATGGACCTGAAGTTCAAATACGCCGCCTGCCGAGGCGGCAACGGCGCCCCCGACGCGGCGGTGATCAAGGTCACGCCGCGCGGCTGACGCCGATCCGCTCAGAGCCCGAAATGCTCGAGGCCGGGATGCCCGTCCGGTCGCGGCCCGGCGGGCCAGTGGAACTTGCGACCCCCCGCGTCGATCAGTTGATCATTGATGCTGGCCAGACGCCGCGTCATCAGGCCGTTGGCGTCGAAAGCCCAGTTTTCGTTGCCGTGCGACCGGCGCCATTGACCCGACGCGTCGCGCCATTCGTAGGCGAAGCGCACCGCGATCCGATCGTCCTGGTAGGCCCAGAGATCCTTGATCAGGCGGTAGTCCAACTCCTTGGCCCATTTACGGGTCAGGAAGGCCTCGATCGCCGGGCGACCGACCAGGAATTCGTCGCGGTTGCGCCATCGGGAGTCCGGGGCATAGGCCAGCGCCACGCGCGCCGGGTCGCGGCTGTTCCAGGCGTCCTCGGCCAGACGCACCTTGCGGCGGGCGCTGTCGAGGTCGAACGGCGGGAGCGGGGGTCGTTGAAGATCCATGGTCAGTCCTCGTTCTGGGCGAGCCGCGCGCGCAGCCGCCGGTTTTCGGTTTCCAGCGCTTCCAGGCGATCGCGCAGCGGGTTTAACACCCGCTCGATCTCGGCCTCGGTGAAGCGCGGCGTGATGTGTTGCGGGCAGTTCCAGTCGAAGGCGGCCAGGCGCAATCGAAAGATCCGCTCGGGCTTGGCCCGTCCCAGGCCCTCGGTGACGCGCGCGGTCAGGGCGGGGTCGAAATCGAGAGCCAATCGCTCGGCGTGGGCCAAGATCTTCAGACGGGCGCGGCGCGGGTAGTCGACCAGGATCAGCGCGACCCGATCGTCGGCGTCCGTGTTGCCGACGCTGATGTACTGCCGATTGCCGCGATAGTCGGCGAAGGCCAGCGTGGTGTCGTCGATGACCTTCAGGAAGCCCGGCGAGCCGCCTCGGTGCTGGACATAGGGCCACCCGCGCTCGGACACGCTGGCCAGGTAAAAGCTGTCGCGCTCGGCGATGAACGCAGCCTCATCGGCGGTGAACCGTTCGAAGACGCGATCGACGGCGCCCGGCGTCCACATCCGGTCGCTGCCCATCTCCGCCTGCGCCGCGCGGATGCTGGGCGAACTGGCGAGATCGAGAAAGCTGTACTTCGACATGTCGGCGCTCCCATTGGCGGGGCCTCGCGGCGGAGGGACGCCAAGGGTCCCTCCGCCGTTGGCGACTTGGCGTCAGTCGGGTTGGGCGGCGTCCACCACCGGGAAGTCAATCTCGGTGGCGGCCACCTCGTTGAGGAAGTTGGTGAAGACGTTCTCGGCGACCAGCGCCACGATCTCGACGATCTGGGCGTCGCTGAAGCCCGCGGCGCGGACCGCGTCCAGGTCGCTTTCGGACACATGGCCCCGGTCGCGCGCGACCTTGTCGGCGAAGACCACGGCGGCGTTCGCCTTGGGATCGACCGATCCGCCGCGACGCGCGTTGGCCACCTCGTCGGGGGTCAGCTTGGCCAGGTTCAGAGCGAGGTAGGTGTGGGCCGACAGGCAGTAGCCGCAGCCATTGACCTGCGCGACGGCCAGCGCGATCCGCTCGCGGGTCTTGACGTCGAGCGTCTTGGCCAGGGCTCCGGAGAAACTGGTGAAGCCGGTCAGCGCGTTGGGGCTGAGAGCCACGAGGCGAAACAGGTTGGGGACGACGCCCAGCTGCGCCTTCACGGCGTCGAGGACGGGGCGCGAAGCTTCCGGCGCGTTAGCCAGATCCGGAACGGCGATGCGGGACATGAGGACTTTTCTCTCGTTTGACGTCGCCGGACCTTGGCGACAACGAGCATGTGCGCCCTGCTGGCCGGAAAGATAATCCTGGCCTTTCGGGAATAATTATCTCACTTTGATAGATAATGATCGACCGCCTCCAAGCCATGTCGGTGTTCGTAGCCATCGCCGAGGCAGGCAGCTTCACCGCCGCCGCGCGACGACTGCGGCTGCCGCTGGCGACGGTCAGTCGAAGGCTGGGCGAGCTTGAACGGCATCTGGGCGCGCAACTGCTGATCCGCACCACGCGCCGCCTGGCGCTGTCTCCGGCCGGCAAGGCTTATCTGGTCTCGGCCCGGCGCATCCTGGAGGCAGTCGAGGCCAGCGAACGGACGGCGGCCGGCGAATACACCGCGCCCCGGGGCCAGCTCACCCTGACGGGCCCTGTCGTGTTTGGCCGGCACTACCTGCTGCCGATCGTGACCGCTTTTCTGGAGGCGTTCCCCGAGGTCGACGTGCGCCTGCTGCTGTCGGATAGGAACCTTCACCTCGTCGAGGATCATGTCGACATGGCTTTGCGGATCGGGCGGCTGCCCGACAGCGGCCTGATCGCCACCCGGGTCGGCCAGATGCGTCAGGTGATCTGCGCCAGCCCTGGGTTCCTGGCCGCGCGCGGCGTCCCGCGAACCCCCGACGATCTTTCCACCCTGCCCTGCGTCACCTTCGACTTCGGCGGTCCGACGGCGGCCTGGCTTTTGCGCGCGCCCGCCGGCGGCTTGGTGGAGGTCCCGGTCCGGTCGCGTCTGTCGGCCTCGACGGCTGACGCCGCGGCCTGGGCGGCGGAACAGGGCGTGGGCGCGAGCCGACTGATGCACTACCAATGCGCCGAGGCCGTCGCCCAGGGACGTCTTCAGCTGCTGCTGGAGTCGTTCGAGCCCGACCCCCAGCCGGTCAGCCTGCTACACGCGCCCGCCGAGATCCTGCCGCTGAAGACCCGCCTGTTCCTGGACTTCGCCGCCCCGCGCCTTCGCGAGGCGCTGAAGGCTCTGGCGGCGGAGGGCGCCGGAACGCTTCAGCGAGCGTCCAAGCGCGACGGACCGGGAGCGCCGTCCACCACCCAGTCATAGGCCTGGACCGGCCGGTAGCCCAAGGCGGGGCTGGCGCGGATGATCGCGCGGAGATTTTCGTCGAGGTCGCGCATGACCACGTCGATCAGAGCGCTTCGGGCCACCTGGATCGCCTCGTCCTTCGGCGCGGTCCGGGCGCAGACGGGACAGCGAGCCATCTCGCCCTCCTCCCGGCGCACGACCTGGACATCGACCCTACAGGCGCCGCACTGCACGACGTGATCGGTCATCGCCCCCTCCTGTTCCAACCACCCAAGGTTGGAACAAATAAGGAACATAAACAACCCTAAAACGCGAAACGGGCGGCCCCTTTCGGAACCGCCCGCTCGCTAACGTCAGGATTTGGACGCGGAAGGAGGTTTACGCCTCTTCGGTCGCTTCCTTCTTGGACAGGTCTTCGCCGGTTTCCTGGTCGACGACCTTCATCGACAGCTTGGTCTTGCCGCGGTCGTCGAAGCCCAAGAGCTTGACCTTGACCATCTGGCCTTCCTTCAGCACGTCCGACGGCTTGGCGACGCGTTCGTTGCTGATCTGGCTGACGTGGACGAGGCCGTCCTTGGCGCCGAAGAAGTTCACGAAGGCGCCGAAGTCGACGACCTTGACGACCTTGCCGTCGTAGATCTTGCCGACTTCCGCTTCGTCGGTGATCGACTTGATCCAGTCGATCGCCGCCTTGATCTTGGCGCCGTCCGAGGCCGAGACCTTGACCACGCCGTCGTCGTTGATGTCGATCTTGGCGCCGGTGGTGGCGACGATCTCGCGGATCACCTTGCCGCCCGAGCCGATCACTTCGCGGATCTTGTCGGTCGGAATGTTGATCGTCTCGATCTTCGGCGCGAAGTCGCCCACGTCGGCGCGCGGCGCGTCCATGGCCTTGTTCATCTCGCCCAGGATGTGCGCGCGGCCTTCCTTGGCCTGAGCCAGGGCCTGCTCCATGATCGCGGGCGTGATGCCGGCGATCTTGATGTCCATCTGCAGCGAGGTGATGCCTTCGCTGGTGCCGGCGACCTTGAAGTCCATGTCGCCCAGGTGATCCTCGTCACCCAGGATGTCCGACAGAACCGCGAAGCCGTCCTTTTCCAGGATCAGGCCCATGGCGATGCCCGAGACCGGACGCTTCAGCGGCACGCCGGCGTCCATCAGGGCCAGCGACGAGCCGCAGACCGTGGCCATCGAGGACGAGCCGTTCGACTCGGTGATCTCGGAGACCAGGCGCAGGGTGTAGGGGAAGTCTTCCTTGGCCGGCAGGACCGGACGCACGGCGCGCCAGGCCAGCTTGCCGTGACCGATCTCGCGACGGCCCGGCGAGCCCATGCGGCCCGTCTCGCCGACCGAGTAGGGCGGGAAGTTGTAGTGCAGCAGGAAGGATTCCTTGTAGGTGCCTTCCAGGGCGTCGATGAACTGCTCGTCGTCGCCGGTGCCCAGGGTCGCCACGACGATCGCTTGAGTCTCGCCGCGGGTGAACAGGGCCGAACCGTGGGTGCGCGGCAGGATGCCGACCTCGCCCAGGATCGGGCGAACGGTGCGGACGTCGCGGCCATCGATGCGCAGGCCGGTGTCCAGGATGCCGCGACGCACGACGTCGGCTTCCAGTTCCTTGAAGATGCCAGCCAGCTTCTGCGGGTCGTGGCCAGCCGGATTCTCGTCCGACAGGCCCATGGCCGCGATGGCCTTCTTCTTGGCGGCGCCGACCGCTTCGTAGCGGTCCTGCTTCTTCTGGATCTTGTAGGCGGCGGCGATGTCCGCGCCCACCAGGGCCTTCATCTCGGCCTTGATCGCGTCGGTGTCTTCCGGCTCGAACGCGAAGGGCTCCTTGGCGGCGTGCTCGGCCAGTTCGATGATCGCGTCGATCACCGGCTGCATTTCCTTGTGGGCGAAGGTCACGCCGCCCAGCACGATCTCTTCCGAGAGCTCCTGGATTTCCGATTCCACCATCATCACGGCGTCGGCGGTGCCGGCCACGACGAGGTCCATCTTGCTGTCCTTCAGCTCGTCGAGCGTCGGGTTCAGCACGTATTGGTCATTGATCCAGCCGACGCGGGCGGCGCCGATCGGGCCCATGAACGGGGCTCCCGACAGGGTCAGGGCGGCCGAGGCGGCGACCATGGCCAGGATGTCGGGATCGTTCTCGAGGTCGTGCTGCAGCACGGTGGTCACGACCTGGACTTCGTTCTTGAAGCCCTTGACGAACAGCGGGCGGATCGGACGGTCGATCAGGCGGGAGACCAGGGTCTCCTTTTCCGACGGACGGCCTTCACGCTTGAAGAAGCCGCCCGGGATCTTGCCGGCCGCGAAGGTCTTTTCCTGATAGTTGACCGTCAGCGGGAAGAAGTCTTGACCCGGCTTCTGGGTCTTGGCGAACACGGCGGTGGCCAGGACGACGGTTTCGCCCATGGTGGCCAGGACCGCGCCGTCGGCTTGACGGGCGATGCGACCGGTTTCGAGGACCAGCGTCTTGCCGCCCCACTCGATCGTCTTGCGTTTGATGTCGAACATTTTTCGTCTTTCGGTTCCCGCGAGCGGATTCTCGTCGGGGCGGACAGGGGCGGACGGCTAACGAAAGCCGGCCCGATGATCCTCATCCAGTTCGACAGGCGGGTTTGAGGACGTGAACCCTCGGACGGACGAACGATTCTTCCGATCCCGTCATGGGGAGGAAAGAACCGTCTCGGAATCCAGGTGTCCGGCCTGTCTCGGACGCCAGGTTCCAAAAACGCGATCCGCCGCCCCGCGTCGGCGAGGCGGCGGACCTGGATGCCTTAGCGACGCAGACCCAGCTTTTCGATCAGGGACTGATAGCGACCGGCGTCGGACTTCTTCAGGTGGTCGAGAAGCCGGCGACGCTGGGAAACCAGCTTCAGCAGGCCACGACGGCTGTGATTGTCCTTCTTGTGCGTCTTGAAGTGCTCGGTAAGGTTCGAGATGCGTTCCGAGAGGATCGCGACCTGCACTTCGGCGCTGCCGGTGTCACCCGCGCCGCGGGCGTGTTCGGCGATGAGCGCGGCCTTGCGCTCCAGAGTAATCGACATCGGTAAGTCTCCGCTCAGGTGAGTTGGAAGACCCGCACCGGATTGAGCCGCCCGGCGCGCATCTCGCACAGGGCCACCAACCTGTCGCCGGACATGGCGGAAACGGTGCGATCGCCGGGCGAGAGCTCGGCTTTCAGCGTTTCAACCTGCCTTGGGAGCAGGACGATGGCGCGTCCCTGTGCAAGCCGGAAGGCGTCTTCATCGGTCACGGCCAACGCCGGGATGTCGTCCAGCGCGGTCTCGACCGGAAGCAAGGCCTCCGACAGCCGGGCCTCATAGCTCAAATTCTCGAGAGTTTCCAGCGATATCGCCTCGCCTTCGGCAAACCCGCCGACTCGCGTCCGGCGCAGCTCGGCGACGTGACCGCAGGTTCCCAGGGCCTTGGCGAGGTCGCGGACCACGGCGCGGACATAGGTGCCCTTGCCGCACTCCATCTCCAAGGTGACGTGATCGACGTCCGGCTGGTCGACGATCTTGAGGTCGAAGATCGCCACCTTGCGGGTCGGCAGCTCGAATTCGACGCCGTCGCGGGCCAGGTCATAGGCGCGCTCGCCGTCGACCTTGATGGCCGAGAAGTTCGGCGGGACCTGGTCGACCTCGCCGATGAAGGCGCCCAGCGCCGCCTCGACCTGCTCGCGGGTCGGGCGGATGTCGGACGTCGCGGTCGTCTCGCCCTCGCGGTCCAGCGTCGTCGTGTCGCGGCCCCAGGCGATGGTGAAGCGATAGGCCTTGTCGGCGTCCATCAGGAACGGAACGGTCTTGGTCGCCTCGCCCAGCGCTATGGGCAGAATGCCCGTCGCCAGCGGATCCAGCGTGCCGGCATGGCCGCCCTTCTGGGCGTTGAACGCGCGGCGCACGCGGCTGACCGCCGTTGTCGAGGTCAGGTCGTAGGGCTTGTCCAGGCAGATCCAGCCCGAAACGGCGTCGCCCTTCTTGCGGCGAGCCATGGCCTAGTTCTCGTCGTCTTCGCCGAGCACGTCGGACAGCGTCCGGGTGTCCTGCTGGACCCGCGGGTCCAGGAAGAGCTTGTCCATATAGGCGGCGGTCCCGAAGCTCTCGTCGTGAATGAACTTCAGGTCCGGCGTGAACTTCATGTCGATGCTGCGGCCCAGCCGGCCCCGCAGGAACTTGGCGACCCGGTTCAGGCCCTTGATCACCTCGGTGGTGTCCTCGCCCGTCAGGCCCGCGCCCAGCGGCTCGACGAAGCAGACGGCGTGCTTGAGGTCGGGGCTCATCCGCACCTCGGACACCGTGACCGAGATGTTGTGCAGCGCCTCGTCCTGCAGCTCCTCCTCGCGGAGGATTTCGACCAGGGCGTGGCGGATCAGTTCGCCGGCGCGGAGCTGGCGTTGCGAGGGGCCGGTCGCGGCGCCCTTCTTGGTGTCGGCGTGGCGCTTCATGGCGCGGGATGTCCTTGCGGCCCGGCCGGCGGATCGAACGCCGGTGCGCGGGGAAAATCGGAAGGCGGGGTGTCTAGGCGCGTCGGCGGGAAAAGTCCAGCGGCGCTAAGGGTGAATTAAGCCCCTCGCTGTAGGTTGGAGTCATGGGCAAGGGGGATTGGCCATGGCGACCACCGAAGACCTGACACGTTTCGTCCTGCGCGCCCTGGGCGCGATTCTGATGATCTCGGGCGGGCTCGAGACCCTGCTGGGCTTCACGCTCGGCATGGTGCTGATCCAGCCGGCCTTCGCCCATCCGACCTCGACGCTCGGCGCCGAGGCGGCCTCGTCGGCCCAACTGGGCCTCGTTTCGCTGGGCGCCCTGATCGCGGGCGCGGCCTTGATCATCGCCAGCGGTCCGCTGACGCGCCGGCTGGCCGGACATAAGCGCTAAGCGCCCGTCTTTTCGCGAAAAAACGCCACTACCTGGTCCCGCGCCCGCATCGTCCCGCAGTCGGGGATCGAGCGGTGCAGGTGCAGCGTCAGCACCGAGTGCGGGGCCATCGGCACGCCCGGCGCGGCGTCCTCGTCGGCCAGCTCGATCACCTCGACCTTGTCGCCGAACTCGGCCTTCAGGCGCGCGATGCGGGCGTCGGGCACCAGCTTGTCCGACGAAAAGCGCAGGGCCATCAGCGACAGGTCCTCGTCCTTGAACCGACGCTTGGCGCAGGCCAGTTCCGAGGCCGAGCAGTCGAGACCGCCCTTGTCCTTCAACGGCAGCGAGGGCTGGGACATTACCGGCGCCACGACCGAGGGCTCGGTCATCATCGCCAGGGCGAAGCCGCCGGTGAAGCACATGCCCACCGCCCCAACGCCCTTGCCCCCGCATTCCTCGTGGACCTGCCGCGCAAGCGCCCGCAACCAGTCGACGATCGGGCTGGAGCGGCCGTCCTTCCAGACGCTGAACTCGCGCCGAACGCAGATGTTCTTGAGGATCTCGCCGATCGCATAGCCGCGCGACACCGGCCTGGCTGGCTTGCCGAACAGACTGGGACAAAAGGCGGTCAGGCCGGAGGCGGCAAGGTCGCGGGCGAACTCGAGCACGCCCGGATGCAGACCCGGGACCTCATGGATGACGATGACCGCTGGTCCCGCGCCGATGCGGAACACCTCGCGGCTCCAACGACCGTCGTCGAACACAAACCGTTCGAAACCCGCCAACGGATCCTCGGCCATCCCGCGCCCTTCCCCTGCTTCAGGACGAAGCTAGAGCATCGCGCGGAAAAGTGGATGCTGGTTTTCAGCGGAAACGCTCTCGGCGACTGAGGAGCGGGGCGGAAACCCTCAATCCGGACTCGGGTGATTGGGCTCGTTGGTCCAATCCTCCATCGGATCGGGCATCCGGTTCTTGGGCAGACGCCACTCGCCGCGATAAGAAAAGTCCAACGTCCCGCAGAGACGCGCCTTGCCCTCGGCCTTGGGATCGTCGCCGAACGCCTGGATCCGCAGATCGCGGCGCACGGCGATGGCGCTGAACGACAGCCACAGCCGCGTCGAGCCTGGGCAGAAGGCGCGGAGATAGATCTTGCCCTGAGCAGCCTTGGGGTCGACCTCGAACAGCGCGGCGTCGGCGTCCACGCCGTCCATGGCCTTCAGCCCGCCTGGACCCAGGTCCTTCTCGCGTCCAGCTTTCAGCAGGGCCTGGGCCGGCACGCCGGTGGCCAGGACCTTGATCGGCCGCGCGCCGCCCAGGAGACCCTGGTTGAACAGGATCGTCACGCCCGCTCCGGTCAGCCGCTTGGCGTCGGGAGAAATCGGGTCATACGAAAACATCCGGGTCTCGGCCCGCGCGGCCGAAGTCGTCAGAACGGCCAGGCTCAGGCCCGCGAGGATCGCCCGTTTCATCGCTTAAGATGCAAATTGGCCGCCTGCGGGTCAAAGCCCGTCAATCGCCAGGTCGAGCCTTCGCGGGTGAAGATCAGCATACAGGGCCCGTCCTTCTTGGCTGCGCACACCCGGCCGTCGCCCGCCGGGCGCAAGGCGCTGGCGATCGCCACCCGGCCCGGCAGCGGCCTGTCGGGCGTGTAGCCGTAATAGTTGGCCGCCGCGTGGAAGGTCTCGGGACGGATCAGAGCCTCGCCGGCGACGTCGGCGACGGGCCCCGCCAGGACGGCGGCCACCGCCATCCACTTGTCGCCGGGTTGACGCTGGCGCGCCTCGTCCATCAGCCGCGCCTCGATCTGGCCCTTCAGGGCCTGACGGTCGACATGCGCGTCGAAGCCCGCCCGGTCGTTGTCGCGGATCGCGACCAGCAGGGCATGGACATCGCCGGCGGCGTCGAAGCGGTCCACGGTCGAGCAGGCGGCGAGCGAGACGCCGATGGCGGCCAGGGCCAGAAGCGAACGGATACGCATGGGTCCTCCTATCGCCTCCGCTCTAGAGCGGAGGCTGAAAGTGGGAACCGGTTTCAGCTCATCTCACGCTCTAAACATTTGATTTAGAGCCTTTTTGACGCCTGAAATCGATTCCGATTCCAGGTTAAAGGCTCTAGCCCGCGAATTCGACCTTTTCCAGACCGGTTCAGGAGGCGACGGCGCGGGGCGTCTCGGCCTCGATGCAGGCCATCAGCCCGGCCTCGAACGTGCGGCTGGCCCGCTCCCATGTAAAGGTGGAGAGCTTGGCGCGGGCGGCCAGGGCCAGCCTCTGGCGCAGCGACAACCGCTCGGCCAGGGCCAGGATGTTGACGGCCAAGGCGGCCGGCTCGCGGATCGGCGAGACCAAGGCCGTTCGCTCGTGGTCGGCATATTCGGCGTGGCCGGGATTGTCGGTCAGGGCGAGAGCCGCGCCGCATAGGCCCGCCTCGCTGGCGGCCAGACCCCAGCCCTCGTTATGTCCGGCGCCCACGAAGACCGAGGCGCGGTTATAGAGGGCGCGCAAGGCCGGGCGATCCGGCGCCGGGACGTGCGTGACCCAGTGGGGCAAACGGATCGACATCGGTTCGGTCCCGAAGGTCAGCAGACGTAGCGTCGGCCGTTCGCGCCGCGCCAGCTCGCAGGCTTCCAGCACGTCGTGGAATCCCTTGGTCCGCGCCGCTCGCCAGGGCGTGATCAGGAGGTCGGGATCGCGGTCGACCAGGGGAACGTCTATGTCCCAGGCTCGGGAGTCCAGGCCGTGCGGCGCCAGCCAGGGCCGTGGCCCAAACACGCGAGCCAGTTCCGCGGCGCGTCGGTTGACCACCATCTTGAAACAGGGGGCGGCCCAGGCCTTGCGCACCCCCGGCTCCAGTTCCGCGAACTCGGCGAAGTCCCATTGGCGCGAGAAGAAGACCCGCGCGCCATGGGCGGGCGACAGAGCGTTCATCGGCGCCACGGCCCGCCAGTGGGCGGCGATCACAACGTCGCCCTCGGGCACGTGAGCGGATGAGAGATCGGGGGTCCATAGGCTGTCGACGCGCGGATCGACGTCCATCCAGGCGCGCGGCGACCACTCGCCGGTCCGCGCCCAGCGCTTGTGGCGACCGCCCTGCTTCAGTCCCGCCAGAAAGCCGGGCCGGCTCTCCGGATAGACCGGATGCACGACGCTGACCGCGTGTCCGCGCGCGACGAGGCGATTGGCGTGTTCGTACAGCACCCGGGCGCCGCCGGTGGGCCTGGGCGAGGCCCCGCATTCGAGAAACGTGATCCGCATCGCATGCCGTCCGCAAGCTTCAGGGAAGCTGATCCCTAGAGGGCGAACAAACCGTTGACGTGTCGATCCGTTGCGATCGTGAGGCGCAAAAAAGGCGCGGATCGCAGGATCCGCGCCTTTTTCGTGACCAGAAGCGACCAGCCGTTAGTCGAGCTGACGCTTGATCTCCTCGACGGTGAAGCACTCGATCACGTCGCCGACCTTGATGTCCTGGAAGCCGGCGAACATCATGCCGCATTCCTGGCCGACGGGGACTTCGTTGACCTCGTCCTTGAAGCGCTTGAGCGTCTGCAGGGTGCCCAGTTCCAGAACGACGATGTCCTGACGGATGATCCGGACCTTGGCGCCCTTGCGGACCACGCCCTCGGTGACCTTACAGCCGGCGACCTTGCCGATCTTCGAGATATCGAAGGCCTGCAGCACCTCGGCGTTGCCGAGGAAGGTTTCGCGCTGGATCGGGGCCAGCATGCCCGAGAGCACGCCTTTGATGTCGTCCAGCAGGTCGTAGATGATCGCGTAGTAGCGGATCTCGACCCCTTCGCGCTCGGCCAGGGCCCGCGCCTGGGCCGAGGCCCGGACGTTGAAGCCGATGATCGGCGCGCCGGCGCCCTTGGCCAGCATGACGTCGCTTTCGCTGATCGCGCCGGCGCCCGACAGGATGATCCGCGCGCGAACCTCGTCGGTGGCCATCTTGTCCAGAGAACCGATGATCGCCTCGGCCGAGCCCTGCACGTCGGCCTTGATGACCAGCGGCAGCTCCTTCAGCTTCTTGTCCTGCAGCTTGGCCATCATGTCGGCCATCGAAGCGCCGGCGCCCACCGGGGCCAGCGACTTCTCGCGCTTCAGGCGGATGCGGTACTCGGTCAGCTCGCGAGCGCGGGCCTCGTTCTCGACCACGGCGAACGCGTCGCCCGGCGAGGGCACGCCGTCCAGGCCGAGAATCTCGACCGGGGTGGCGGGACCGGCTTCCTGGAGCTGCTCGTTGCGCTCGTTCAGCAGCGCGCGGACCTTGCCCCACTGGCTGCCAGCCACGACGATGTCGCCGCGCTTCAGCGTGCCGCGGTTGACCAGCACCGTCGAGACGGCGCCGCGCCCCTTGTCGAGCTTGGCCTCGATCACGACGCCGTCGGCGACGCGGTCGGGGTTGGCCTTCAGGTCAAGCACTTCGGCCTGCAGCAGGATGGCTTCCAAGAGGTCGTCCAGGCCGGTGCGGGCCTTGGCGGAGACCTCGATCAGCTGGGTGTCGCCGCCCAGGCTTTCGACCACGATCTCGTGCTGCAGCAGTTCGTTGACCACGCGCGTGGCGTCCGAGCCCGGCTTGTCCATCTTGTTGACGGCGACGATGATCGGCACCTCGGCGGCCTTGGCGTGTTTGATCGCCTCGATCGTCTGGGGCATCACGCCGTCGTCGCCGGCCACGACCAGCACCACGATGTCGGTGATGTTGGCGCCGCGGGCGCGCATCGACGAGAACGCGGCGTGGCCAGGGGTGTCGAGGAACGTCACCCGTTGGCCGTCCTTCAGGCGAACCTGATAGGCGCCGATGTGCTGAGTGATGCCGCCGGCTTCGCCCGCCGCCACGTCGGTGGAACGCAGGGCGTCGAGCAGGCTGGTCTTGCCGTGGTCGACGTGACCCATGATCGTGACGACCGGGGGGCGCGTCTCCATGTGATCGTCGTGGTCGTCGGCGCCGATGAAGCCTTCTTCGACGTCGGCTTCCGACACGCGCTTGACGGTGTGGCCAAACTCGGTGGCCACCAGCTCGGCGGTATCGTTGTCGATGACGTCGTTGATCTTCAGCATCACGCCCTGACGCATCAGGAACTTGATGATGTCGACGCCGCGCACGGCCATCCGGTTGGACAGCTCCTGCACGGTGATGACGTCCGGGATGACGACTTCGCGCGAGACGCGAGCTTGTTCGACCGCGCCGCCGCGACGCTTTTCCTTTTCGCGCTCACGAGCCCGACGGACCGAGGCGAGCGAACGCATCCGGTCGGCGGAATCCCCGTCGCCGGCCACGGCCTGAATGGTCAGACGGCCTTCGCGGCGCTGCGGGGCGCCCTTGACGCGCGAGACGGCCTTGTTGGGGGCCGCGTTCTTGCGACGATCGTCGTCCTCGTCGGGGCGACGGTCCATGACCGCGCCGCCGGGACGGGGCGCCGAACGCGTGGCGCGCTGGATTTCCGGCGTGGCCGGAGCCGAGGCGGGCACGCCCGGACGCGGACCGCGCGGACCGCCGGGGCCGCCAGGACCCCGAGGGCCACCCGGCGCCGGACGCGGCGCGAGCGCCGAGTAACGGACGGTCTGCTGCGGGCGGTCGCCTTGCGGACGATCGCCACGGTCGCCGCCCTGGGGACGGTCGCCGCGATAGCCGCCGCGATCACCGCCCCGGTCGTCGGGACGCGGACCGCGCGGGCGGTCGCCTTCGGGACGGGGAGCCCGTTGTCCGAAATTGGCGCCGGCGTCGGGACGCGGCGCGCGCTGGTTGAACGGGCGGTCGCCTTGCGGGGCCGGACGATAGGTCGTCGTGCTGGGACGATCGTCGCGGCGGTCGCGGCTGGGCTCGTAGGTGCGGGTCTGGCCCGGCGCCGACGGACGCGGGCCGTCGTGACGCTGGCCTTCATGACGGGGCGCGTCGTGGCGCGGGCCGTCCTGACGCGGCGCTTGCGGCGCGGCCGGCGCCTGGGCGACGGGACGCTGGACCGGCGCGACCGGCGGCGGCGTCACTGGCGCGGCCGGAGCCGGAGCTGGCGCGGATGCTTGAGCGCTCGGCGGCGGCGCGGCGGCGGCGCG